>ERZ772816.959-NODE-959-length-28693-cov-98.750925_pt1 | contig 28693 bp, 29 predicted proteins | sample MGYA00511359_ERZ772816 | MGnify/ENA primary metagenome ERZ772816 (study PRJEB29015, sample SAMEA2737710) | human gut metagenome | biome: human gut; feature: human-associated habitat; material: faeces | place: China | collected 2012 ...
GTTGCTCAGGTACTTAAAAAAAATATTTTATAATAGTGTTGCGGAATTAAGGTTTTCATAGGATTTTAATTCATTTCATCACAGGAAATATGGAAATTGTAACTCAGATTAATAACTCTGTGAAAGTTCATGTACACTACAGCATTTACAAAAATACATTTTTCTTCTATCCATTGTACAAAAACAGTCATAAGATACATCATATAGGATATATATACCTTCATTTCTATAGAAGCCATTTTATTCGTACCTTTGCCCCCACAATAAAAATGAACTCAATATTTCACCATGATACATTCCTTCCACACCCCAATCGAAGGCATCGCCTTACCGAAAGCCTTCACCTTTCCTTTCCACTACACCCCTCACCCGCTCACCCGACTGGCGGCTGATGAGGTACGTCAGTACCTGCTCACACGGGACGACTGGCAGGAGGAACTTCGTCAGGGAAAGATGTTCGGGGTACTGGTAATAAAGGATACCGAAGGAAAGCTGGGGTACCTGGCCGCTTTTTCGGGCAACCTAGCCGGAAGCAACCACCACGCGTTTTTCGTACCTCCGGTGTACGACCTCCTGCAACCCGACGGATTTTTCCGCATTGAGGAAGCGGAGATTTCCGGCATCAACCACCGGATTGCCGCCATGGAAGCCAGCGAGGCATACTGCTCGGCTCGGGAGGAATGGAAGAAGGCGGAAGAAGAGGCACAAGCCATGCTGGCTTCTGAAAAACAGAAGCTGAAAGAAGCGAAAAACCTCCGTGAACAACGTCGGAAGGAAGGCATTTCACCCGAAGAAGCAGAAGCAATGTCACGCGAAAGCCAGTTTCAGAAAGCGGAATTCAAACGGTTGGAACGGAGACTGAAAGAGAAAGTACAGGCGGCCGGAGAGGCTTTTCAGGCATTCGAGCAGGAGATTCAGGCCTTGCGCCACGAACGGAAAACCCGTTCGGCGGCTCTCCAGTTACGTCTGTTCGCCCAGTTCCGCATGCTCAACGCACGAGGGGAAGTGAAAGATTTATGCGAAATTTTCCGCTCCACTCCGCAAAAGACACCGCCGGCCGGTGCAGGAGAATGCGCACTTCCTAAATTACTTCAGTATGCTTACCTGCATCAGCTCCAGCCATTGGCCATGGGCGAGTTCTGGTGGGGCATGTCGCCCAAGGACGAGATTCGCCGCGAAGGACATTTCTATCCGTCGTGCAAAGGGAAGTGTGAACCGATTCTGAAACACATGCTCGTGGGACTGGACGTGGAACCGAACCCGCTGGAGGAGGATGTGCACCGCCAGACGGCACTGGAGATTCTCTACGAGGACGAATGGCTGGTGGTGGTACACAAACCGGCAGGCATGCTCTCCGTACCAGGCAAGAACGACCTCGATTCCATTCTACAGCGCTTGCACAACCTTTACCCCAAGGCCACCGGTCCGCTCATCGTACACCGCCTGGACATGGCTACTTCCGGCCTGCTGCTTGCGGCCAAAACCAAAGAGGTACATAAGGAACTTCAGGCTCTTTTTGAGACGCGTCTTATCCAAAAGCGTTACACGGCCTTGTTAGAGGGAGAACTGGAAACTGACGAGGGCATCATCGACCTGCCTATCTGTCCGAACCCGATGGATCGTCCGCGCCAAATGGTGAGCCGGGAGTATGGCAAACGGGCGGTCACTTCCTACCGGGTACTGGAACGCAAGGGCAGAAGCACACGGGTTACATTCTATCCGCATACGGGACGTACCCATCAGCTCCGTGTACATGCCGCCCATCCGGAGGGATTGAACCATCCGATTGTTGGCGACGACCTCTACGGCCAGCCGTCCGACCGTCTGTATCTGCATGCCGCCTCGCTGGAATTCGTACATCCGGTAACTGGAGAAAAATTGCACATCGTAAAAGAAGCTGACTTTTAGCAGTCTGGTAGAAAACGCCGTTTGCTAAGTTCTATTTTACTAAGTAAATTCACACTTTCTCTAAATTTACACCCTAAAATTTTACATTTCGGAGGTTTATACCGCAAAAATGTTAAAAAAGTATTTTCTCAATAAACCACGAGAAGGATTCATTGTCTTAAAGCCGTAAGTGCACTGAAAATGATTATTCACTTTTAAATTTTGACCACAATGAAAACAACTCGTTTATTATCTACATTGATCCTTACCGTATGTTTAGGTTTTGGAAACGTAATGGCACAAAACACAACGCCTCAGGTTTGTCCTGAAAAAGCCGAAAAGCCCTGCAAGGTGAAACTCACTCCGGAACAACGCATGGACGCACAGGCTCAGCGCATGGGAAAACAACTGATGCTGGACGATAGCAAGTTGGCTCAGTTTACTTCTCTCTACAAGGAATACCTGACTGCCTTGAAAGAATGCCGTCCGGCTCCAGAAGAAAACCAGAAGGTAAAGCCATCTGAACGTACTGATGCACAGATCCAGCAGGACATTGAAAAGCGTTTTGAAACTCAGCAGAAGATACTTGATACCCAGAAGAAGTACTATGCTTCATTCAAGAAGATTCTGAATGCCCGCCAGCTGGAAAAAGTGTTCAGCATGCCTCGCCCGGGCAAAATGCACAAAGGTAACTTCCCTATGAAGCAGGGTAAAATGGGTAAACCGGGAAAGATGCCCGCTCCGGGATGTCCGAACGTATGCCCGGCATGTCCACAGGCTCCTCAAAACAAATAACTTACTATAATTATCATTAATCGCAGAAGCGCGGAACTCTCAAGGTGTCGGGAGACACTGAAGAGTTTCGCGCTTCTTTTATGTATGCTTTCCGTAAAGGAAAGTGATATTAGTTTTTCTGCTGCATCATGTGGCGGGCATAGAACCACACCACTACGTAGCCGACGAAAGGCACAACGAACGCCCAGTGCATATCGGCGTAGTCTCCTACCAGTCCCATAAGTACCGGACCTACGGCACCGCCCACCGGCGACATCATCAGGAAGGAAGAGGCACGTTTCGTATGGCTGCCCAGCCCTTTCAGGGAGAGAGCAAAAATGGTGGGGAACATAATGGCTTCGAAGGCATAGCCGCAAAGCAGGGCTACGAACGATACGGAACCTAAATCCAAAATCACCAGCAGCGTAGTGATGACCGTTCCCGTGGCACACCAGAAGAGCATCTTCTCGGCACGGACGCGGCGCATAATCCAGCTTCCCACGAAACGTCCCACCATGAACAGTCCCAGTCCGCCGAATGAAAGTACCAATGAGGCATCGCGGGCATTCATCCAGCCGACCTCTGTCACGTAGTTGATAAAGAAACTGTTGATGGAAATCTCGGATACCTCGTAGGCAAACAGTGCAACCAGTCCGAACACAAAAAGCTTATGCGCCCACAGACCTACGCGATGGCCTTCACTGTCCACTTCCTCCTCATGGGGAATTTCCGGCAAACGTACGCGCATAAAAGCCAGCGCAGCCAGCAGGACAATCACTCCCATTACGGCATACGGGAGGGCCACATTACCGCTTGCTCCTTTGTCTTCGTCAGAAAACAGCAAGAGACCGGTCAGAATCGGTGCAAAGATACATCCCAGCCCGTTGAATGACTGGGCAAAGTTCAGTCTGCTGGCGGCCGTTTCCCGTGCTCCCAACTCTGTGACATACGGATTGGCGGCTGTTTCCAGGAAGGTTAATCCGCACCCGATAACGAATAACGAGAACAGGAACATATTGAACGAAGCTATATATTGTCCGGGAATGAACAACAACGAGCCTATTCCGTAGAGCAACAAACCAAGCACTACTCCCTTACGGTATCCGTGACGGTTGATAAACAATCCGGCCGGAATGGCCATGATGAAATATCCCATGTACATCGTAGCCTGAATCATGGCCGAATGGGTACGGGTAATGGTAAGCAACTCTTGGAAATGCTTGTTCAGCACGTCCAGAATGGCATGAGCAAATCCCCACAGGAAAAAGAGGGACGTAATCAGTACAAAGGGGAACAGGTATTGGCGTTCCACCAGGGCAATTCCTTTTTTCTTCATCGGTGCCCCTCCTTTATACATACGACAAGAGTTCCGGCAAATCGGTGATAATTACATCCGGAAGTGTTTCATCTATTTCTTCGTTGCCCCAGCCTTCACCTTTCAGCCAGGCCACCTCGCAACCCACGGTTTTTGCGGGTACCACGTCCTTGGAGAAGGAATCTCCTACCACCAGCACATTCTCGGCTGGCAGTCCCATGGCTTCCACGCCCAGGCGATAGATGGCAGGGTCGGGCTTGCGCACTCCTACCACCGACGATTCTATGATGTCGGCAAAGAAGTCGAACAAACCAAAGTCTTTCAGGATGGTCTGGATATTTCCATAGAAATTGGATACCAGCACCAGCTTGTAGCGTTCAGAAAGTGCCTTCACCACGGGACGGGTACGTTCCAGCACGTCCAACACATAACGGTAGCAGCTGTCGGCCACTTTTTCGGCATAGTTTTCCCGGCAGGCTTCTTCTCCGTCCAGCTTGCCTTGTTCCACCAGGTACTTCACCTGAATGTCGGTCTTGATGCGCAACACATCGTGGAAGTTATGCTCCGGCTTGACCAGTGGCACACGGGCCAACGTACGTTCTCCATGGACGTATGCCTCGCGGAAACTTGCCTTGTCCACCGGCACCTGAAACTCTTCATACTTGCTCCACAATACCTCCGCCCAATGACGGCTGTTTGTATCGATTGTTCCTCCGTAATCAAAGATTACGCCTTTTACATCTGTCAGTTTACTCATCTTTAGTCTTATTTGGGGTGCCGTTGCCAACCTTCATCAGCAACACGCCAATTACAATCCATATCAATTCACGCACACGGGTAATCAGTCCCGTATAGATGCCAAACGCACTCGGAATAGCCAGTCCGCCTACCGCCAGCGCAAATCCTCCCTCGCGTGCTCCAAGCTGCATGGGCGAGAAGAAGAACAGGTTGGCAAACAAGGAAGTGAAGGCCATAATCAGGATACAGGCCAGGAAGCTCACATGGTCGGTCAGAATGTTCAGGATAAAGAACACTTCGGCACAACCTACGATACGTGCCATGAACTCCAGTCCCAGCGCCACATAGAACGTACTTTTCCGTTGCTTGTGCAGTTCGGCAATCTGTGCGTCTACCCGCTCCAGTGATTCTTTTTTCTCTGTCAGGAAACGACTGGCCCAGCGCTTCACATAAGGCACATGACACAACAGCTTGAACGTGCGCACCGCCATCCCGTTACGGTATCCTTTCATAAAGAAATAAATGGCCAGCAGGCAGACAAACGCCACTACCGCCAGCATGATGCCCAGTCCCCAGTTCATCGGCTCAAAAATCACGAAGAGCACCGCCGATACCAGCCAGAACCAGAAATGGGAAAAGATGTGCATCATCACATAGAGAATAACCGACGAGGTGGCCTTGCTGGCACCTACGTAAGGCGTAAGTTCCATGATGCGGTACGGCTCACCGCCCATCAGTCCCACCGGAGTGGCATAGTTCAGGGCAAAACCGGATACGGTCAACTTATAGACTTTCCAGAAGGGCACCTTGGCATGTTTCCCGTCGCGGATAATGACATACCATGACCAGGCATTCAGGTAATAGATGAACACCCACAGAAGAATCACGGCCGGAAACCACACCCCTGCCTTGCGCAAGTTCTGCCACAATTCCTGATAGTCCATGTCGAACGTGCAGAGCATAACTACAATGGCAAAGATGCCGAAAAACCAGAATATATTCCGAAACTTTTCCTTCATCACTTGGCGTATTTATGGTAAAGGTATGCGCACAGGGCTTCATGACGACGACGCATGTACACAAACAGGCTGGTCATCACCACCATCTCGAAAATGAAATACAACCACGGTTCTCCTATCAGCAGGCTGATGTAAAGGGCTATCGCGCGGGTATTGAATGTCAGGATGTTGGTGTACTTCATCAACGGCAAGCTCAGGGCACGGAACTCATCGCGCAATTCCTGAGGAATGTTGTCACCGTAACGTTCCTGCACAAAGGCGTAGAAACGCTGGAAGTTAGGAGTCATCTGTTCCTGCTTGCGGGTATAGTTGCCATAGAAATACAGGAAGGCTTTCCACCAGAAGTTGCCTTTCCACGGCAGACTATGGAAAATCTCACGTTGCTGCTTGAAATTATCCAACTCACTACCTGCCTTTCCCTTCAGGAAGAACAAGTGGATGTTGCGGTAATAATCGGCCAGCGTACATTGCTTGCTATGGCACACCGTACCAGAGAACCAGGCTATCAGCCAGATATAAATGCTCCAGGTCTGTCCGGAAGCTTCTCCCAGATGGAAAGGAAGCGGCTGGTTCATCAGGCGCAGACAGATAGCGGCATAGATGGTGATAAACCAAAGATCGCCGGCAAATCCGTCGAGCATACGTCCCCAGCGGGTTTTCTTGCCGGTCATACGTGCCAGCTGCCCGTCGCAACTATCATAATGGTTGGCCCACATCAAGAGGAAAATACCAATCAGCGTATGCGTCATGTCGGGGTAGTAAAACATCACTCCTGCCGCTACTCCTAAAATAATGGACAAGATGGTCACTACATTGGGATGTACCCCGAAACGCTGGAAAAACAACGCCCACACATAACCTATCGGGCGATTAAAATGGATGTCCAGAAACTCTTCTGTATCCATGGACTTGAAAGAAGCCTCTACTCCTTTTTTCTCCGTACTCATTATTTTTCTAATTTGTGGATAATACGATTATAGATACACTTGGCGATTTCCGGTCCGGCTTCTTCACGGCAACGGGCAAAGCTAGGCCAGTCGTTAAAGTCGATGATGCGGATTTCACCGGTAGCCGATACCACACAGTCGCCTCCGTATACAGGCACATTCAGTACCTCGGCCGCCTTGTTGGCGTATGCCTGAAGCTGCTTGACATCGAACGGGAAACCTCTCGTGGCTCCGTTGATGGCTTCCAGTCCGAACTTGCTGTGTGACTGTTCCGTTGGATAGAAGGTATAAAAGAAATCTGTTCCCTGTACCCCGTAGAACTTCACCAAATCTCCCACCAGGTGCTCGTTGACTACTGCCACCGGAATGTTCCGTTTCCGGAAATCGGCCATCACCACTTCTGCTTCTTCCCGGCATTCCACGTACACCACGTCTTCTTTCACCATGGCATGCGAATTGCCTCGCTTAATCCAGCAAGGGAACACGGAAGGAGTAAATTTTTCATCAGTAGAAATAATAAAACTCCGGGGATGTGGCACTTCATTTGCCACCAGCAGCTCCGTCATCTGCTGACGGACACAGTTGTCAATGCCATACGCAGAGTTCACTACCAGGGCACCCCCGTCTTCCAGTTTTTTCAACCGCTCAATGGTAGCGCGGTCGCGAGCCATGTCGAAAATAAACTCACCCTCTATGTTCTGAGCAACAAATTCCTTTTCCGGATAAATTGTCACCTCACACCCCATTCTCTCCAATGCTTCTGCCGCAAGCCGAAGGATTGCCGCATCATTGTCTACGTGATTCGGGGAATATTCATTACCACGGCTCACACCAACCACCCGAATCTTCTCTCCTCTTTTACACATTCTATCTTGTTATTCTTATTTCTAGATTTTACGCAAAAAATCAATATTGGTTTATTCTGTTTTTAATCTTGTCCGTTCAAAAAAGCCTCTGCTTTTACAATGTCCCCCGCATGGTCCACATCCAAAATTTTTGAGAAAGGATAAGCCTTGAGCCGAAGTCCGTCGGCTACCAGCTGACGCTGAAAATTACGCATGCGCGACATGCCCTGCGCCATACATTTCTCCAATGTCACGATTGAGTTGGGCGACAGGCAATAGATTCCCCCTGAGATGTAACGCGTATCAGGCTGCAAAGTATCATAGAAACCGGTAATATTGCGGTCTTCGTCCGTACCGATATACAACGGTTTTTCGTCGTCGATGTAATCTGTGACGGCCATCATGCCATCCCCTTCAAACGCCTTGAAAGCGTCAATAAAACGTGAAAACTCCTCTTCCCGGAAAATCGTGTCGACCGTAGTCAGGCAGAAACGGTCGTCCTTCAGGTAACGGCTCAGTTCGTAAAAACTGTGCATGGAACTGGGCGTTGTCTTGACAATAACCCGCAAAGGCACTTCCGATGTTTTTTCCAGCTTGCTCAGGTGTTCCTTTGTCAAAGCCACCTCATTATTGATAATGACCACCACTTCTTCAGCTCCGTTCTTCGCAAAGATGTGAATCAGACGGTCAATCATGGCCATACCGTTCAGTTGCACCAGCGGTTTGGGCAACTGAACTCCTTCTTGTGCCAGCCGGGAACCTTCCCCGGCTGATATGATTGCAAACTTCATGTTATTCCTCTTCTATACTGTCTAATTTCAGTTTATCACTGTCATCTCGTTTCTCATAATACTGCTTGCGCAACGGACGGGCACTGATTTCTCTTTCCCAGGCACGGTTGCGGAACACATCCATGGCCACGTACACTGCCTGACGGAAAGAATCTTCCGAAGCAATGCCTTTTCCGGCAATATCGTATGCCGTACCGTGAGCAGGCGAAGTACGTACAATAGGCAAGCCGGCAGTAAAGTTCACACCCTCGTCCATAGCCAGTGCCTTGAACGGAGCCAGTCCCTGGTCATGATACATGGCCAAGATACCGTCAAAATGCGTATAATTGCCTGAGCCCATGAAACCATCAGCAGGATACGGCCCGAAGCACTGCACACCGCGAGCTATCATCTCTTTCATGGCCGGAATAATCACTTCCTGCTCTTCCGTTCCCAGCAGTCCGTTGTCTCCCGCATGAGGATTCAGTGAGAACACGGCAATACGCGGATTGTCGATGCCGAAATCCTTCTTCAGCGAACGATGGAAAATCTCCATCTTTTCCATAATCAGTTCTTTGGTCAGTTCACCGGCAATATCACGCACGGGTACATGACCTGTCACCAGTGCCACACGGAAATCACCTTTCAGCAGAATCATCAAGGCCTTCTGTCCTTCACCCACACGTTCTTCAATGTATTCCGTATGTCCCGGGAAATGGAACGCATCCGACTGGATGGTATGCTTGTTGATAGGAGCCGTCACCAGCACATCGAACAGGCCTTCCCGGTAATCGGCCAACGCTCTTTCCAGTGCAGCCAGTGCCGCTTTACCAGCTTCGGGAGTCGGCTTGGTCAGTTCCACCTTCAACTCCTCTTCTATGCAGTTCACCACGTTCACTCTTCCGTCCTGCACCTCTTCAGCAGAATTTACAATGCTGAAACTGGTCTGTATCTCCATGGCCTTGCGGTGATACGCAGCAACCTTGGGAGAGCCGTACACCACCGGCGTACAAAGTTCCAGCATGGTGGGGTCAGAGAAAGTCTTCAATATCACTTCATAGCCTACCCCGTTTATATCTCCATGAGTGATTCCCACTCTAATTTTACGATTTTCCATATTTATTGCTTATTCTGTTCAGCTTCTTGTTTGATTTGTTCTTCCGAGATGGAATTGTCTACCGGAATTTCCGACACTTCTTTTTCTGAAGGAAGCTTCAGTGTATACAACGCCGCGTTCAGCTTGCGAATCTGGTCACGTTTCAATTTACCCGGGTTATAGACAAAACCTTCCACCACGATAACCCGTGCATTGTCACGGTCTACCCGCACATGCGATACGAACGGACCACCCATGGCATCGTTCTTCATTTCCCACAATCCGCGAGCCTCGAATGCATAGTCTCCCTTCACGGCAATGTTGCGCGTCTCAACAAACATGGAATCAGCTGTTTCCATATACATGCCTTCACGCGCACCCGGCAGGTTGACTTTCATCACAGAGTCACGTTTATGAATGAAATACTCTTTGGTAAACGTATCGTGGTCACGGAACGGATAAGCATACATCACGAAATTCAAGTCATTCAGGTTGCTCGAAGCCCACAGGAAATTCTCACCCTGCTTGTACGACTCCATTTCCACCGGCATCCAGATGTCGCAATCAAACATGCTCTGTACCTTGGTCGAAAGTGTTTCATTGTGTTTTTTCTCCAGCAACTTCACCTGACGGTTCATTTCGGCACGGGTAAAGAAGTCGATAATCACCTGACCGTTTTTCGAAACATAGTCTGCAAACTCCTTCTGGTTAGGTGCCTGAATGGTCATAATCATCTGCGGAGACGAATAGGCATCACGCGTATACTTGAATTTGGGCTGCGTATAGATGTCCTGAATATCTACAATAATGATGTTACGGAACAAACGCACCGAACGGTCAAAAAAGTCAGGCCGCACACGCGAAATACGGAAAGAGCGTTCAGCCTGAGGCAATCCCGGCACATCCGTATCCAGCACATGAAACAGTGCACTGTCCGGACTCATCCAGCATTTGTCATCGGCCACCACCATCACTTCATACGGGCGTCCGCTTGACACCGGAGTAATGATACTCTTCCCTCCGTTGCGGCAGGAAGCAAGCGACAGCACCGCCAGGGCCATTCCAAGATAAAATGTCATTCGTTTCATGATGTTTCTTGTATTAAAAGGTTTCACTTTCTTTCTCTTTTTTCTCTGCCTGCTGCTGGGCGGTAGAAAGCATTCCGCAAGCCGCAAAGATATCTTCTCCGCGTGAAGCGCGAATAGTAGCAAACAAGCCGTGCTGTGTCAGGTAATCACGGAAAGCTATCATCGACTCCATATCCGTTCCTTCCAAGTCCACGTTCGGGATGGCATGGAAGCGAATCAGGTTCATCCGGCAGTCCAGTCCACGGAGCAGTTTCACCAGTTCCTTGGCATAAATCAGGCTGTCGTTCACTCCCTTGAACACGATGTATTCAAAAGACAGACGGCGCTGCTTGCTGAAATCATACCGGCGGAGTATCTCCACCATCTCGGTAATGGAGAAAGCCTTTTCTGCCGGCATCAGTTCCCTGCGCTGGGAAGGGAAAGGAGAATGCAGACTGATGGCCAGATGGCAGTCACTTTCTTCCAGGAAACGCTCCAGTCCTTTCCGCAGTCCTACGGTAGAAACCGTGATACGCTTCGGGCTCCATTTGTAGCCATAGTCGGCAGTCAGTATTTCCAAGGCACGCAGCACTTCGTCCAGGTTGTCAAACGGTTCACCCATGCCCATAAACACCACGTTGGTCAGCGTATCCCGTTCCGGCACCGAGTAAATCTGATTCAGAATCTGGGCAGCTGTCAGGCTGGTCGTGTATCCCTGCTTTCCGGTCATACAGAATTTACAGTTCATCTTGCATCCCACCTGTGACGAAACGCACAAAGTAGCCCGGTCGTCATCGGGAATATATACGGATTCTATGTAATCACCTTCGGGCGTACAGAACAAGTATTTCACCGTTCCGTCTACCGAACGCATCTCATGCACCGGTGCACTGGCTCCCACCTCGTAGTTCTCCATCAGCCGCTCACGGTTTTTGAGCGAAAGGTTTGTCATCTCTTCAATGGAGCCTACTTTCTTGTCGTACAGCCACGATGCAATCTGCCCGGCTGTAAATTTAGGCATTCCCAAATCCTGCACAATGGTTTTCAGTTCGTTCAGCGTTTTCCCCAATAAAGGAGTTTTTGTCGTCATAATACTCTTATATTCTACACATTTAGCGTACAAAGTTAGAGAAAAAATAAGATATATTGCCTATCTTTGTACGTATAAATGTATTAAATATGAATAACCAAGTAACTTGCTTCCTTTTATATGGAAGTGATAACCAGCTGAATAAAACCATAAAAGGTCTGACAGAGAGTTCCCGAACAGACCAGATATTCCTACTAACTGACCATCCGGAGGACAAAGACATTCCCACGGAGAAATGCCACCTTCTTCCCTCTTTCTCCTTCCAGCATACCGAAGGCATCCGGCAGATGCTTGCCCTCACCCGCACTCCCTACCTCCTTGTTTATACCAAGCCCTATACATTAGATATGGGCTACATGGCACTGGAACGCATGTGCGACTATTTAGCCGCACCGGAATCGGGCATGGTCTATGCCGACCATTATCAGGTGACAGAGGGAGTACGAAAGTCTCATCCGGTCATTGACTACCAGCCGGGAAGCGTGCGCGATGATTTTGACTTCGGCTCGGTGCTGCTCTTCAAGACGGCGGCCCTGCAGGAAGCGTTCGACACCATCACCCACCAGCCCGAATACCAGTATTCTGCCTTGTATGCCGTGCGACTGGCACTTTCACAGAAATACGAACTGACGCACATACGTGAGTTCCTTTATACCGAAATTGAAGAAGACACCCGCCTGTCGGGCGAAAAACAGTTTGACTACGTAGACCCGCGCAACCGGAGCGTACAACTGGAACGGGAAACGGCATTTACTTATTACCTGAAGAACATTCATGCCTTCCTGCCCCCTGTGGAGCGCAAAGTCGATTTGTCGGAAGGCGAGTTTGCATACGAGGCTTCGGTCATCATCCCCGTGCGCAACCGCATCCGCACCATTGCCGACGCCATTGAATCGGTACTGAAACAGGAAACAGACTTCCCGTTCAACCTGATTGTCATCGACAACCATTCTACCGACGGCACCACGGAGTGCATTGACCAATACGCCGGAAACGAAAAAGTGATTCATCTCATTCCCGAACGTGACGATTTGGGCATCGGCGGATGCTGGAACCTGGGTGTGCATCACCCTCTCTGCGGACGCTTTGCCGTGCAGCTCGACAGCGACGACCTGTACAGCAGTCCGTCTACCCTCCAGACCATTGTCGACAAGTTCCGCCGGGAACGCTGCGCCATGGTTATCGGCTCTTACCGCATGACCAACTTCCAACTGGAGACACTGCCGCCGGGCGTCATCGACCACAAGGAATGGACCGATACCAACGGACACAACAACGCTCTCCGCATCAACGGACTGGGAGCCCCGCGTGCTTTCTTCACACCGCTGCTGCGGAAAATCCGTGTACCGAACACCAGCTACGGCGAAGATTATGCGTTAGGACTGGCTTTCTCCCGGGAATACCGCATTGGACGTATCTACGACGTACTTTATTTATGCCGTCGCTGGGAAGGTAATTCCGACGCGGCCCTGAGTATTGAGAAGCAGAACCAGAACAACAGCTACAAGGACAGCCTGCGTACCCTGGAAATACGAAAACGCCAGGCCCTGCTCCGTCACCCTCTTTCATGGGAAGATGCAGCCCCTGCGGCTTCTGCCGAAACCTTCATCCGTCACCAGCTCGACACATGGCCACTGGCCCGCAAAAACCACGAAGCACTGGCGCACGTACAGACCCGCACACTTTCACTCGGTACGAACGACATCACCGTGCAGTTCAATCCGGCACGCGCCGTTTCCACCTGTGCCAAAGTAGACAAGGCCTCCATCGCTGCCCGCCCCTGCTTCCTCTGTCTGAGCCACAAGCCGGAAGAGCAAGAGTCTGTCCGCATCCAGCTGGACGAATCTTTCAGCCTGCGACTGAATCCATACCCCATTCTGCCGGGACACCTCACCATCTCCACGGAAAGTCACCAGTGGCAGACATTGGCCGACAAGACTTCGCGCCGGTTGCCCGAACGCCTGGTCGGCTGGTTGGAGAAGAACTTCGCCAGCGGCTACACCGTGTTCTACAACGGAGCCCAATGCGGTGCTTCTGCCCCCGACCACTTCCATTTCCAGGCCGTACGCCAGGAAGATGTGCCCCTCATCCGCCAATGGGAAAGACTGATGAGCACAGCGGTAGAAAAAGGTTTCGAACCCCTCTCCGACGACAAATCCTGCATCGCCTACGACATCGAAGGATACTTCTGTCCGATACGGGCCTTCATTACCCAGGAAGGACTGGCCACAGGTGTACGGCTGATTGACAGCTACCTGCACAGCCTGCCCCTGCACGACGGAGAAACCGAGCCACGCTACAACCTCTTTGCCTGGAATGACCCGCGCTACGGATTTGTCACCGTCTACATTCCTCGCACAGCCCATCGTCCGCAGTGCTACACTGCTGAAGGCGACGCACAGCTGATAGTCAGTCCCGGTGCCCTCGATATGGCCGGCATCCTTGTGACGGCCCGCGAAGAAGATTTTCAAAAACTGGACGCTGACACGCTCCGCCAAATCTACCACGAAGTAACACATTAAGCATCATGAAAGAACCTGAAATTAACGTGGGCATTGTCAATGCCCTTGAAATAGCCTTTACACTCAATGCCAAATTTCTGGCCAAAGGAGAAACCGTATCGGGCAAGCAACGCGTATCCTTCGACGAAGGAGGAATTTCCTGGAACGGCAACGTGTACCGGGAACTGACCTTCACCCCGTTGGAAGACGATGCCTCCTTCTCACTCGAAGACGTAACCATCGGTATCAATTTCCACTGGGAACGCCAGGAAACACAAACCTTCCTCGGCACCCTGCGCCTGGTGGTCGACGAAGGAAAGATTACCGCCATCAACCAGGTGCCGGCAGAAGACTACCTGACCAGCGTCATCTCGTCCGAGATGAACGCCACCTCTTCCCTGGAGTTTCTGAAAGCCCATGCCGTCATCTCACGAAGCTGGCTTTTAGCACAGATTGAAAAGCGGAAGGCCCTCAGCAAACAAGGCAGCAACTTCTTCCCCTTCCTCAAGACCGAAACAGAATACATCCGCTGGTACGACCGCGAAGACCATACCATCTTCGACGTATGCGCCGACGACCATTGCCAGCGCTATCAGGGCATTACCCGTGCCTCCAACCAGAGTGTGGTGGAAGCCGTGAAGGAAACACGCGGCCAGGTGCTCATGCACAAGCATGCCATCTGCGACGCCCGTTTCTCGAAGTGCTGCGGCGGAGTGACCGAAGAGTTCAACTACTGCTGGGAAGACAAGCATTATCCTTACCTCAGTGCCGTGCGCGACTTGGACACGGATGCCCCCCTGCCCGACCTCACCCAAGAGGAAGAAGCCGAACGATGGATACGCCAGCGTCCGGAATCTTTCTGCCACACCACTGATCCGAAAATCCTTTCACAGATACTCAACAACTACGACCAGGAGACACACGATTTCTACCGCTGGAAGGTGAGATACACACAAGCCGAACTGGCCGAACTGATTGCCACGCATACCAAGAGTGATTACGGAGAGATACTCGACCTTATCCCCATGGAACGAGGAAAATCGGGACGTATCAGCCGGCTGAAGATTGTAGGAACCCTGAAAACAATGACCATCGGAAAGGAACTGGAAATACGCCGCACCCTCTCACCTACCCACCTGTTCAGCTCGGCATTCGTAGTTGACAAGGGACCGGAAGTGAACGGAGTACCCGAATGGTTCGAACTGACCGGTGCCGGATGGGGACACGGAGTGGGACTCTGTCAGATCGGTGCTGCCGTGATGGGCGAAAAAGGATATTCCTACGACCAGATTCTGCTGCATTACTACCGGGGAGCTGAAATCCGTAAGTTATACTAAAAACGAACGACTATGCGCACACGCTCTCCCTGGTACTGGGTACCTTCGCTCTACTTTGCCGAAGGACTTCCCTACGTAGCTGTGATGATTTTATCGCTGGTGATGTACAAACGAATGGGCATCTCGAATACGGAGGTGGCCCTCTACACCAGCTGGCTGAACCTGCCCTGGGTCATCAAGCCCCTGTGGAGCCCGTTTGTCGACCTGCTCCGCACCAAGCGGTGGTGGATTGTCACTACCCAGTTGCTGCTGGGTGCCGGACTGGCCGGCATTGCCTTCACCATCCCCACCAGCCATTTCTTTCAGACCACATTGGCGGTGTTCTGGCTCGTAGCCTTCAGTTCCGCCACCCACGATATCGCCGCCGACGGCTTCTACATGTTAGGCCTTACCCCGCATCAGCAAGCCTTCTTCGTGGGCATCCGCAGCACGTTCTACCGCTTTGCCACCATCGCCGGACAAGGACTGCTCATTATGCTGGCCGGCTGGCTGGAAGAAATGACCGGACGCACATCGTATGCCTGGAGCATCACCTTCTTCACGTTAGCGGGCTGCCTGCTGGCTCTGTGGCTCTACCATTCCTTCGTACTGCCCCGTCCTGACCAGGACTGCCCGTCAGTTGCCCGACAAGGAGAAGCCCAGAGCATACTGACCGATTTCCTGCTCACCTTCCGTTCCTTCTTCCAGAAAGAACAAGCGCTTACCGCCATCCTGTTCATGCTGCTCTACCGCCTGCCCGAGGCACAGTTAGCCAAGATGGGCATTCCCTTTCTGCTCGACCCGGTGGAACAAGGAGGACTCGGCATGACCACGGCACAGATAGGCTTTGCCCAAGGAACGCTCGGCATTGTCGGTCTCACCTTGGGAGGTATCCTGGGAGGCATTGCCGTAGCACGCCACGGACTGCGCCGCTGGCTCTGGCCGATGGTATGGGCCATCTCCCTGCCCGATATTGTCTACGTGTACCTGAGTTACGCCCAGCCCGACAACTTAATCATCGTAAACAGCTGCATCTTTGTGGAACAGTTCGGCTACGGATTCGGTTTCACGGCCTACATGCTCTACCTTATTTATTTTGCCAACGGCACACACAAGACCTCGCACTATGCCATCTGTACCGCCTTCATGGCCTTGGGCATGATGCTGCCGGGCATGATAGCCGGCTGGATGCAAGAAACCTTAGGCTACCAGCTGTTCTTCATCTGGATTATGGTGTGCACACTGGCCACCTTCGGCGTTACCGCCCTGCTGAAAATCGACCCTGAATTCGGGAAGAAATAAAAAGACACGTTTTGTCCGGCCTTTACTTTCCGGAAAGGAAGTGCCGGACAAAACGCATAAAATTCAATACCGTATCCGACTCCTGTCCCTGAGCCGATACAAAACAGAAATGCCGCTTGAATTGCAGGCCCTCAATGTCAATCACCTGAAAGTCTCCTTCCTTCAGTTCCCTTTCCAGGGCACAGATTGACACGATGCCCATACAGTTGCTGCACCGCAAGAACGACTTGATACCTTCCGTACTGCCTAAGTGCATCCGCACGTTCAGCGAAGAAAGCTTCAGTCCCTGCTCTGCCAATACCATCTCAATGGCATCCAGCGTGCCGGACCCCCGCTCACGAAGCACCAGCGGCACACTGACAAACTCCTCCAGCGTCAGTTCCTCCTTTCCGGCCCAGCGACCGCGCGGACAAACCACCGGCACCAGCTCATCGCACAAGAACGGATCATAGCGCAGGCTGGGCAGACGGAACACTCCCTCCACCATACCCACGTCAATGGTATGCTCCTGCAAAGCCTTCTCCACATTGCGCGAATTGGTGTCCATCAATGACACACTCATCTTGGGATAACGCTCCGTGAAAGCAGCCAGCACAGGCGGAAGCACATACTGTGAGATTGTCGTACTTGCCCCTAACCGTAACTCTCCCGCATACTCATTGTTCAACTGGTGCATGTCGTACTCCAGCTTGCGGTAATCGTCCAAAATCCGTTCGCAGTGCTCCATCAGCAACTTTCCGGCCTCCGTGAGCGAAATGGAATTCCCCTTCCGGTCGAACAGACGCACTCCGTAGAGACTCTCCAGCTCCCGTACATGCTTGGTCACTGCCGGCTGGCTCACAAACAGCTCCTGCGAAGCCTTGGTAAAACTAAGGTTTCGTGCCACACTATAGAACGCTTTCAAACGGAAATCAGACATACTCTACAAAGATTAAAGTTCCTCTGCCCGGATGCCCAACGACTGAAGAATGGCAAATCCCAACATTTCAAAAGAATATTCATAATCGTGTGCCGGAGGATTCATGCCAAACACCGTCACACCATCTTTTCCCTTTATCTTTGCCGCCAGCCGCTCCACAGCTTCTCCATATTCCCCTTCATCGGGCACCAGCATGATTCGGCGTGCATCTTTCGATTCGGTCAGCAGTTGCAATGATTCCGTAAACAAGTCCTCCCGGCGAGCCATATCCGAAGGCTGGAAAGCATAAAGCGCAAACTCACCCAGACGACTCTGGAATGCCATGCCGTGAACTTCCTTTTCCAAATCGGAAGGAAGGCAGAAATTCATCCGGCTATGCTCCGCATCATACACAAAAATTACCTGTATCTCATTCTTTCCCGGCCCAATTCCGGCATCCAAAGCCAGACACTCCAGCAACACGGCCAGATCAGCCTTAGGCAGTTCACGCCCCACCAGCGGTGCAAAATGTGCCGCCATATCCTTCCCCACACGGTCAAGGAAAACTGCATCAATTAAAATTACATCAGAAGCAAAGGGTATTTTCTTTTCCATATTAGTTAATGTGTTTCTATTTATACTTGTTTCTCCAGTTTACCGTCCTCCAGCTAATAGACCTACATTATTTACCCATGAATAGCATGCTAAAAAGCCAGACATATAACTTGCAATGGCATCCCTCAATGAGCCGGGACAGGTATATTCGCCCCCATTGAAATCCATGTGAAATACCGGATACACCTTCCAGTCCTTCTCCAGGCTGTCAATCTTCAGGCCCTTGAACAGCTCCTTACGCCCTAAAAAATAGTTCTTCAGCGTGGAAACCAACAGACTCTTCCCGAAACGTCGAGGACGGCTCAGAAAGTAAATAGAACCTTCCTTGGCAAGAGAATAGACCATATCCGTCTTGTCCACATACACATAACCGTCTTCGATAATCCGGTCAAAACTCTGTATTCCAATTGGGTATTTCATAAATGAACTATTAATAATGAATCATGGATTTGTTATATATCTTTCCTTTGCAGGTTCTTTTCCATCTTCTTGTCGTATGCCTGTTCTCTGGGCACCAGATAGAGAAACATTACACAGTCATCCACTATCTGTACATGATAGCTGAAGAAGGCACGGTAACTGCCTATTCTCAGACGGTAGATAAATTCGTAATCCACCAGTTTCTTGCAGTCCGTCAGTTCCTCGATGTTTCCGGCATTGATAACTTCCTGTACTGCCTGACGTACTGAATCCAGCATTTTGCCGGAGAGTTTGCGGACTGCCTTTTCAAACTCCTTTGAAAACTCAACCCTCATTTCTCAACCACACCAAGCCAGTCCATAAATTCCTTGCGTTCGTTCTTCTCCAGCTTGACCTTTCCGTCCGGGTAATTCTCGGACATATAGCGGTAGGATTCGCTCTCATCGTACTCTTCGGCTGTCTTGTCAAGCAGGTTTTCTATCAGTTTCTTCAAATTCGTGCCCTGGCGTGCAGCCATCACCGAAAGAACCTTGAAAGTGTCCTCTTTCAGGTCTATTATCTTTTTCTTGTATGTTACTGTTGCTTCCATTGTTCCGTCTTTTATGCAAATATATAAAATATATATGATATATACGGTGTATATATTATTTTTTATTTTGAGCTTTACCCTGCCATCCCTAACGCTATATATGCAAAAGCACGAAGCCCCCGGCAGTCACCCCGCCGGAGGCTATTCTCTTATCTCACTTTTCAATAACCGCAGATACAACTTTATACTTCGGTTATTTTCCGTTTCGGGCGGAACTTTTCCCGCCCGACGGTTTACTGTTTCTTCAAGGTAGGCAATGCTCCGGTGAGTTCGTACTGCCAGCCTGAGCCGTTCAAGGCGTTGTTCATGGTATTAACGGCATATGCCCAAGTAACGTCTGTGCTGTCCACCTTGGTGGCATCACCGGTACCGTTGCCGATACCATAGCCAGCATAGTTGCTCCAGTAGCAGGCGGTCACGGTGCCGTTGTTGCTGTATCCCACAACGCCACCTACATACTAGTATCCGTTTAGATTCACATTCTCCAGCGTCAGGTTCTGCACCTTACCGCCGGAGCCGAGGTAGCCAATCAGCCCCACATTGCCTGTTTCCTTTTGGTTAAAGGTCAGCCCCGTGATAGTATGGCCGCCGTCGAAGGTGCCGGTGTATGCGTTATTGTAGTCTGTGCCTATCGGTGTCCAGTCCATATCTGTGAGATTGATGTTTTCAGTCAAAGTAATGTTGATACCGAGATTACCGTTGTTGGCTATGTCTGCCACAGCCTTCAATCCCTCGGCGGAGGTCACGGTGTAGTTGCCCTGTCCGTCGTCGGTATATCCCTTATCCTTATCCAGCGTGATATTGTAGAAGTACACTGTGTATAGGTATAGAGCTGGAGGCTCTACACTTCGCCGAGTGCATCGTCCGAAGGCGTGACGCGCACCTTCGCCAGAGCGTGGGTGAAATTCAGCGTGACGGAATCTGGATATTTGCCCGTACCGTTCAGCAGATAGGCAAGACTTTGGCTCTGGTTACCGAGGTCGATGGTGCCGTCCGTGGCAGGGTACCAGGCGGTGACGGTATGGTCGTTGCGGTCGCTCCAGTACAGGGGTGTTTCGGCTTTGACGGTGTTGTCGTCCTGCATGGTGTAGATGCCGGTCTCGTCTTTGCCGTCTATCTGTACGGCGAACAGGTCGCCCGCGTCGAACACGCTGCCCGTGCCGTCCGCAATCTCGCTGACGCGCGTCTGCGGTGTGCCCCAGAGCTGCGCTTCTCCGCCCTCCACGCCGAGGGTGATACGGGCTATCTCAAGGGGGTATTGTCCTTCGGGCAGGCAGCCATGGCAAGTAGCAGTGCAACTGCGGCCGGATAAGTAAAATGTTTCAATAAGTTCATATCGCTTCTAAGTTTTATGTTTCCAATACTACTTATAAGCGTTCCGAACAAAAGAATGATAAGGAAAGAAAATGATTATTTCAGCAACTTCCGGTTTGTGTCTTCCAGAATGCGCATCTGCTGTATGGCTATCCGGTTCAGTTTGACGAGCCGTTCGCGCTGGGACAATCCTTCGTTGATGAGCACTGCATTCAGGCTTTCCATGTTCGACAGGCATATCAGTTCGTTTACGCCTGCATAGTCACGGATGTTACCTTTCAAATCGGGATGGGCATCGCGCCATTCAAGTGCCGTCATGCCGAAGAGGGCGACGTTCAGCACGTCTGCCTCGCTGGCATATATGCGGCTTGCCTGCTGCGCCGTCACTTCTGCCGGAATGAGATTTTGCTTGATGGCATCCGTGTGAATATGGTAATTTATTTTAGAGAGTTCTCGCTTGGCCGACCATCCCAGCAAAGCCTGTTCCTGCTCTTTCAACCTCTGGAACTCCTTGACAAGATACAGCTCGAACTCCACAGAAACCCAGCTGGCAAACTTGAACGCGATGTCGCGCTGCGCATACGTCCCGCCTCCGGCACCGTTTTTCGACAGGATGCCGACAGCCCCGGTCAGTTCCACCCACCTTGAAGGACTCATGGTAAACGCATTGCTGCCCGCTTCCGCCAAAAGGGGGTCGAATTCGACCCCTTTAAACGCGGGGTTGTTTAGTTGCTCCCACAGTCCGAGGTATTCCAGCGTGTTCTTCAGTCGCATCCAGTTCTTCACCACGTCTTTAGGCTCGGCAGGATTTTTCTGGCGGGCGATGTCCGTGATGCAGATATAGTCGATGCCATTATGCTGCAAGGTCCTGATGGTGGTACCTTTCACCTGGAGAGTCGATTTCTTTGCCATAGTATTCTTTTTCTTTTGATTACGCTAACAAAAATAGCCCTTTTCCGGCAATAATCATTCTATTTCCTATACAATCTTTTAAAGAACGCTTGTTTTGTGCTACCGCCTGCGAAGGCGGCCGTCGCACCATTCTGTCTATGGGCAGCTCCGGCTTGACGCTTGCGCCGGGGCAGCTGTATGTGGAATGAAGGTCTTCGTTTCGGTGTCGTCAAAATAAATGGTCGTACCGTCAGTTACGAACTTACCGTTCTCTCTCTTGTAGGGCACGTTGGTAAAGCTGGCGAATGTCCAGTCCTACCGTACCACTTTCCGTAAACTTGATGGCATTGCTCAGCAGATTGTTGCCAATCTGTACCAGCCGGTTACGGTCACCCATCAGAATGATGTCGCTGCATCCGGTAATGTCTTGCTATCTTTTCCTTTATCTCTTCTTGTTCGTATAGTACCAGCATGATTCTATTCAGCGATTTTTCCTTTTCAGCCAGCAGCTGGCATATGCTGTCTATACGCTCGCTGCGGCAGGTTCTGGACTTATATATACCTCGTGTACATCCTTGCGGAGACTTCTTATTTTGTAGGTAGTAGCTTCCAATTCCTGTTGTCTGTTCTGTTCATTGAGCCAAATATAGACGATGCCGAAAATGACGAATAGTATCAGCACATATCCTGCCGCTATCTTGGTGCGTAGGTGTAAAAAATGCAGCCCACTGACCTTACGGTAGCGGGCTGCGGTGTCTGTATGATGTTACCGGGCACAATACTCCCGCCCGGAATGGGAGTTCTTTTCTTTTTGGGTTATACTTCAGTTGTCTTCCGTTGCGGGCGGAACTTTTCCCGCCCGACAGTTTACTGTTCCTTCTTCAAGGCAGGCAGGCTGTTGCCGTCTTTGAGTTCGTACTGCCAGCCTTTACCGCTCAGGGCGGCGTTCATCTGTGTAACGGCATTCTGCCAGTCGCCGTCCGTCACTTTGGTGGTTTCGATGGTGGTGCTGCCTCCCTCATTGTAGCCGATGCCTGTGTCGGGATTGCTTCTCCAGTAGCAGGCGGTGATGACAGGGTCATTGAAAAATTTATAGTTCCGTCCCGTTACGCCGCCTGTGGTTCCGGCCGGGCCGCTGACAGTCCCATTGGCATGATAGCAGGCGGTCAGGGTACCCTCATCATTGGTTCCCGTTACGCCGCCTACATAGATGGTGCCGCTTCCGCTACCGGTCACGCTGCCCCAGGCATAGCAGGCTTTGAGGGTGCAGGATGTGTTACTTCCCACCACGCCGCCGACAAAGTTGCCGCCTGAGTTGATACTTTCAAGGGTCACATCGCCCGTGGCATAGCAAGCGGTCAGGGTGGCACCACTATCTGTCAGACCTGCCACGCCGCCGGCTACACCCCCGGCATTCACTGTGGCCGAGGAGCTACACCCGGTAAGGAAACCGCCCGATTGGTAGCCTACTACACCGCCAGCAATGCCGCTGCCGCTGACGCTGCCCGACACCGAGCAGTTTTCAAGGGTGCCATAGCTGCGTCCCGCCACGCCGCCGACAGCGCTCATATCGTTATTGCTTTCTATCTTCACCTCCTCCAGCGTCACATCCTTCACCGTGCCGCCGGAGCCGATGTGGCCGAACAGACCCACATATTGGTCACTTCCCGTAACGGTCAGCCCCGTAATGGTATGGCCGCCGCCGTTGAAGGTGCCGGTGTATTGGTGGTTATAGTCTATGCCTATCGGCGTCCAGTCCATATCTGTGAGATTGATGTTTTCAGTCAAAGTAATGTTGATACCGAGATTACCGTTGTTGGCTATGTCTGCCACAGCCTTCAATCCCTCGGCGGAGGTCACGGTGTAGTTGCCCTGTCCGTTGTCGGTATATCCCTTGTCCTTATCCAGCGTGATGTTGTAGAGTACGCCCGCCTTGGGGGTGAAGGTGGTGGAGAGGGTGCGTTCCTCGGTGCCGTTCGCCCGCAGCTTGGTTATTGTGTAGCCGGGCACCACGTTCGCCTCCCAGCAGTTGATGACGTTGCCGTTTTCGGTGTATTCGCACTTCTTCATCTCTATCCAGCCCTCTTGCGAACCTTGTCCGGCCTTGCCTTTTTCATAAGTACACTGTGTATAGGTATAGAGCTGGAGACTCTGCACCTCGCCGAGTGCATCGGCTGTGGGCGTGACGCGCACCTTGGCCAGTTGGTGGGTGAAGGTCAGCGTGACGGGTGTCTGGTAGTTGCCGCTGCCTGTGCCGTACAGCAGGTAGGCAAGACTTTGGCTTTGGTCGCTGAGGTCGAGGGTGCCGCCCGTGGCGGGGTACCAGGCGGTGACGGTATGTTCGCCGGTGTCGCTCCAGTACAGGGGTGTTTCGGCTTTGACGGTGTTGTTGTCCTGCACGATGTAGATGCCCTCCTCGCCGTTTATCTGCACGGCAAACCGGTCGCCCGCGCTGAACACGCTGCCCGTGCCGTCCCCGGCCTCGCCGACGCGCGTCGCCGGTGCGCCCCAGGGCTGCGCCTCGCCGCCCTCCACGCCGAGGGTGATGCGGGCTATCTCAACGGGGTATTGTCCTTCGGGCAGACGGTCGCCGTCCGCCAGTTCGTCCTTCGTGCAGGCTGCCGTGGCAAGGAGCAGGGCGGCTGCGGCAAGAAGCAGATGGATGGAATGTCTTTTCTTCATATCGGGTTGTCTTTTTATTTGTTTCCGTTTAGTGCTGCCGCCGCCTGCGAAGGCGGCCGTCGCACCATAGTGTCTATGGGCAGCTCCGGCTTGACGCTTGCGCCGGGGCAGCGGTATGTAGGGCTTACAGCGTGATGTTTACATCCTCCGAATCTCCGGGTTCCCACGGGGTAATCTCCGGTTCTTCCACCGTGATGTCATTGTTGTTGAGCGTTATGTTGTAGGTGTAGGCATAGCCTGCTGTGTAGAAATTGGCTGTGGGTGTATCAGGCAGTTTCAGTGTGGCTTTGTAGCTCTGTCCGTTGAAAGACACTTTAAGTTTAAGAGAGGAGTTCACTTCCTGTGGGAGAATGATGACTTGCGAAGTGGTGGCACCGCCCAGCTGCATGGTAATCGGCGTATTGGAAGTAGCGGTTACAGCAGTTGTTCCGGTAGCCGTGTCGAATGTGCCTTCATGCTTCAGCCCCTCCAACGTGTAGCCGGCAGGTTCCGTTTCGTTGAAACTGAGACCATCGCCCGCCTTGAAGGTGAACTTGATGAGACTCATGCAGTGGTGGAACGCATGGTCGCCGGTGAAGCTCACCGTCGGGTTGTGGGTGTCGCCCGTGGCTCCCGAGGCAAAGAGGAAGTCGATGCCCGTGCCCTGCTTGTCGGCTGCGGTGCTGACGGTCACCGTTCCGCCCTCAGCCTGATACGGATAGTAGGCATTGAAGGTCTTCGTTTCGGTGTCATTGAAATAGATGGTCGTACCGTCGGTCACGAACTTACCGTTCTCTCTCTTGTAGGGCACGTTGGTGAAGCCTGCGCCGGTGACGCCGATGCGGTCGCCGTCGGTCCAGTCGGTTCCTTCCGAATTGACGCGGGTAGCGGGCGTAATGTCGGCGATAAACTGGGCGGCTACCGGGCCGTCATTCAGGTTCTCGTTGTCGTTGTTACAGGCGGCAAGTGTCAATGCCAGCGCTGCGAAAGCAAAAAATCTTGTCTTCATCTTATTCATTCTTAATTATTAATTCTTCATTATTCATTCCTCATTCTTCATTGTCTTACATTTCCGCACTGGCATCACCACCTTCTACCGTTTCCCATCCGGTAATTTCGCCCTTGCCTTCTTCCATGCCGACGGGGGTTTCCAGTGTTCCGGTCACACGGTAGGCGGTGGTCATATCGCCGTTAAAGTCCGCAAGGGCTTCCGTCAGGTCGACTTCCGTGCGCTGTGTGCGTCCGCCATCGGTAAAGACGATGTCCAGCACCAGCGTCTGCACGGCTCCCATGGTTCCTAACAGGCGGGCGTCGGCCGTGAGCTTGCTGCCGTCACGGGTGAAGGAGAAGACCGTGGAGGTCGGTTCGCCGATGGTCTGTCCCTTCTCCATGTCAAAAACTCCTGCTATGCCGCTGAGGGTAGCGGTCACGCTCTGTATCAGTTCGGGGCGTCCCTGTGTCACTTCCAGTTCCAGTTGCAGGTCACGTACACGCTGCTGCGGAACAGGGTTGACACGCAGCGTGTCGTCAGCTGTTACAGTTATCTCCTGACTGACGGTCTTCAGATAGCCCGGCAGGGGGATGACGGATGCACCGTCCGCACGGCTCTTGCCATCAGGGGCATTGACCCGTGCCATCCGTCCGTCGAAAGTGAAACCTTCCGCACGGTTATAGATTACCATACTGTGTGTTCCCGGATTGAGCAGGTCGGGATTGGTGAATGGCGAACCTGTAATGTCGGCCACCTTCCCGTCCATGTCGAGTACATAGTTATCGTCTGCCGACAGTCCCGTCAGGCTGATGGTGACAGCTCCCTTGTCGGGATGCGGCGTATCATAGAGCGTGTCCTTCACGCAGGAAGAGAGCAGCACGGCGGCTGCCATTCCCATCATATTTATATATTGTCTTGCTTTCATATTCGATTCCTTGCAGTTAAGATTTTCAATCTTCAATAAACGCTGCGCCTCGGCATAACCGGAACAGGTTCCGTTCTGCTCTCGGCTTGCAGTTTATTTAGAATAACTTCCATACCAATGTCACACCGGCATTGATGGGGCCCCACCAGTCCTTTGTCTCGTTGCCGCGGCGTACTCGCACACCGTCAATGACTTCATATTTCTCATAGTCGGCATTCAGGTAGCCCAGACCGAGGTTGAAATCAAGATCTAATGCCTTGTTCAGCCGCAGCTGGTAGCCGGCAGTGATGCCGCCACCCATCAGGTCGCCCTGCTTGCCCGTGTCGGAGAGCTTGTAGTTGAACTGTCCGGCCTTGAACATCGCACCCAGATACCAGGCTTTCTTCTCGCCCATGTAGTAACGCACTTCCGGAGCCACTTCCCAGAGGGCATAGCGGCGGTCCTTGTCGCTCCAGCTCCATGAAGTCCACGAGCCGTTTACGGCAATGCCCCACGACGGGCAGATGCGCCATTCAAGTCCTAAATCGGGTGTCAGGGTGGCCCAGCGCAGCAGGTTGGCACGCAGGGAGAGATGATAATCATTTGTGATTTTGGTTTCCGACGGAGTGTCGGCAAGTGTGTTTTGTTGAGCGGCTTTCTCAGCTTCTGCCTTTTCAGCGGCAAGTCGGGCTTCTTCCGCCTTGCGCTGCTCTTCGGCAAGCCGTTCCTGTTCGGCACGCTTCTCGGCTGCCAGTCGTTCGGCTTCCGCCTTGCGTCGGGCTTCCGTATCAGCATCCGTCGCGGCTGTTTCCTTTACCGGTACCGTCAGGCGCACGGTGACGAAATCACCCTCAGTCGCATGGTTGCAGGTGATGAAATTCTCCTCTTTTATTCCCGCGCGTATAATCAGTTCGGATTTCACACGGTTGGCACGGATCTTTGCCGTGGCAAAGTTCTCGGCTTCACTGCCCAGCGAGTTGCAGTAGCCATCGACATAAAGCGGCAGCTTGCCGTCAAGAATTGTGGTTTTGTTGTTTTCGATACATTCCAACAGACGGGCAAGTTCCGTGTCATTGCCATTCCAAGGCACGTAGAACATGTCCTTCTGCGGAACGAACCGGAAGGTGTAGGTCGTGTCTGCTTTCTGCTGCGCAATGACAGGAAAAGTTACCGCTGTCAGCCACAGAAACAGGGTAAGAAAAGTGATTTTTTTACTCATCTTTTTATATATTTTACTAATTCTAATGTAATAATCCGGGGTGTAAAATAAATAAAAAGAGTTTATAGAACCTCCCTTTTCCCAATAAAAACATTGATTTACATACAAAATAGGAAAAAATTGTTGTTTAGGACATTTTATTTTGTTGTTTAGGATATTTTTTGTTCTACAGGCAATTCTACTCCGATTCATTTTTTCGCCAACGGGCCGGCGAGCAGTTTTCATTTTCCTTGAACAAACGGATGAAATGACTGGCCGACTGGAAGCCTGACTTCTCTGCTATGTCGGCAATCGTCAGTTCCGGATTTTGCAGCAGCATACGCTTGGCATATTCCAGCCGAAGACTGGCAATCCATTCGCGGAAAGACAACTGATAAGTCTGCTTGATGTAAGCAGAAAGATAAGTACGGTTGGTATTCGATATTTCCGCAAGGTCTTTAAGGGTTAACCCCAAAGTCAGATAACCGTCGGACTCTATCCATGCAGAAAGCTTTTCTCCGATTTCTACATAACAAGAGGGCAGTTCATGCTCCTCTTCCGGCAAGACTTCGCCCATATTCTTTTCCTCCAGTGGCATTTCCGACTCGAAAGCCTGTTCCACCTGCTCATAGAACAGCAGATAGTTCATATAGGAATAATAAAGAAAAATGTAGAAAGGAACGGACGACAAAATCCAGATGTAAATGTATTCATCGGGCAGGAAGGTCAGCAGTCCGCACCCTACCCCAAAGATGACCGCCCAATAGGTGAAGACAGACATCCACCGTATATAGGCGCCCACATCGTCTGAACGGGTATCATCAAACAGCCGCACTGCCCGACGATAGGACAGGATGAGCCGGCGTGCCAGCACAAGTCCATAGGCTACCAGCCATACGCCCATGACCAGCAAACCTGCTTTCTGAATCAGGCCATCCGGCAAGCCAAGCAATACCACCCCCGACAAGGCGGTAAACAACAACCACTGGCACGCATGCACCACAAAGCGCCGTCGCGTAATATAAAAACGGTCGAGCAACGTGGTAAGTGCCGAACTGAAAAGCCAATAACAAAGGAAGTAGGTGGACAGGTTCATCAGAATGGCTGCATTGACATTGCGAAAACGGATTTCAGCAAAGAAGTGTACGGCATAGTTGGCAGCCAGCAGCAACAGGGCGGCTCCCATTATCCTTCGCGAGCGGAGGTAATTGCCGAATATGGCCTTATCCGGCACCGGGGCAAAAATAAAATAAAAGCCGAAAAACAGCATCAGCGGCAGGGCTATGCAAAGCGAATAACTGTATACAGGATGTGTTATCATTGTTCGTGTTTTTTTACCCACTCATCATGCATTAAGCTGATACAGACGAGGGAATCTGAAGCAAAGATAGAAAATTTCAACCACAATCCGCTCCCTTTCAGGAAGGCTTTTTTCTCCCCCGGAAAAAACACAAGTACATTCATCCGTAAACGCAAGTGCGTTTCAGGTAAAATGTAAAGGCGTTTGAAGTAAAACGTACTTGCGTTTCAGGAAAAACTCTTTGA
>ERZ772816.973-NODE-973-length-28351-cov-5.876343_pt1 | contig 28351 bp, 25 predicted proteins | sample MGYA00511359_ERZ772816 | MGnify/ENA primary metagenome ERZ772816 (study PRJEB29015, sample SAMEA2737710) | human gut metagenome | biome: human gut; feature: human-associated habitat; material: faeces | place: China | collected 2012 ...
GGCCAGCCGCGCGACCTCGACGCCGTAGGAATCGTCGGCAGCGCCGGGGACGATCTTGCGCAGGAACACGATGTCCGCGCCGCGCTTGCGCACGGCAATGTTGTAGTTCCGCACGCCCTCGATCTCCTGCTCGATGTCCGTCAGCTCATGATAGTGCGTGGCAAAGAGCGTCTTTGCGCCGATGCGCTTTTTGTCGGCGGCATATTCGAGAACGGCGCGGGCAATGGCCATGCCGTCGAATGTCGACGTGCCGCGGCCGATCTCATCGAGGATGAGCAGGCTGTGCGACGTCGCGTGCTTCAGGATCTCCGCAACCTCCGTCATCTCCACCATGAACGTACTCTGGCCTTGCGCCAGATTGTCCGAAGCGCCCACGCGGGAGAAGATGCGATCGCACAGGCCAAGCTGCGCTTCCCGGGCCGGGACGAAAGAGCCCATCTGCGCGAGGAGGCAGATCAGCGCGGTCTGGCGGAGCACGGTCGACTTACCGGCCATGTTGGGGCCGGTGATCAGCAAGAGCCGTCTGTCCTCATCCATATGAAGATCGTTGGGCACGAACGCGGCTTCCCCGATGATGCCCTCGACGACAGGGTGACGTCCTTCTCTGATCGTGATGGATTGCCCGGTATGGAGCACGGGGCGCGACCAGTTGTGGCGCACCGCCGTTTCCGCCAGCGACTGCCAATAGTCCAGCTGCGCCAGCATGTCGGCCATGAACAGGATGCGGGGGCGGGCTTCCGCCAATGCCCCGCGAAGCTGCTGGAACAGCTGAAGAGAATGAGTTATGCGTGGATCGACCGCATGAGCTGCATGGATATGGATGTTATCGAGGAGAGCGGCTTCCATGTGAGATGAGCCACTGGGGACGGAGTTAATGGCTTTTTTCTGTCCCTGATGGTTTGGCGTGTTGCATTGTTCACATTTTGCAAAACTGCTAAATGTTCGTGAGTATCAGGACGGTTGCTTTGTCTGCAACTCTGCTTGGATGATTGAAAGCTTTTTGGTATATTCTGGTGGATAAAAAAGTTTGGAAAAATTTGAAAAAAGTGGTTGACAGATGACGGAATTACATGTATAATATTAAATGTTCGTGAGGGACAGAAAACTTCATAGAGCGAGCGGGAGTGCTGGAATTGGCAGACAGGCTAGACTAAGGATCTAGTGGTTGTATGATCGTGTGGGTTCAAGTCCCATCTCCCGCACTGGTACTAAAAAGTACCGTGCTTAACTAAATAAGCAAATGCAGAAGTGGCGGAATTGGCAGACGCGCACGGTTCAGGTCCGTGTGGTAGTAATACCTTGAGGGTTCGACTCCCTTCTTCTGCAGGATTTAAACAGGAACTTGGAAACAGGTTCCTGTTTTTCTTTTGCAAAAATGATGAGTGCAATCTTGTGTTGGCTTTCGGCACGGGGATTGGAAAGAGGAATGAAAAATGGATTTTTACAAACGTCTGGGGATCGTATGCCGGGCAGTGCCGGAGGGAAAAGTCATTACCTATGGTCAGGCAGCTCTTTTGTGCGGTTATCCAAAGAATGCCAGACAGGTGGGTTATGGGTTAAAAAAAGAGCTGGCAGGAGATGTGCCAGCTTATAAGGTAGTAAACAGCCAGGGAGTTCTTTCCGGTGCCGCTTCTTTTGAGCATCCGGATCTTCAGCGGATGCTCCTGGAAGAAGAAGGGATAGAAGTCTCTATGGACAACAAAGTAGATCTAAAGAAATATGGATGGAAAAATTCCCTGGAAGATGCAGAATTTTTCCGGAAAACATTTCGCAGGAAGGGGATCTAGTTATTTAAAATTCTTCTTCCTCCTGGGCCGGTATACGTACCGTCACCTCTGTGCCCTGTCCGGGAACACTGGTGAAAGACAGGCCGTATCCGCTGCCGTACAGGCTTTTAAGACGCAGGTTAGTATTGGATACGCCTACATGGCGGGAAGAGGAGCCTACGGCTGCCTGGGTGCGTTCATCTAAAAGAGAGTCCAGCTTTTCCGGAGGAATACCGGCCCCATCATCCGAAATTACAAAAACAATATCATTTTCTTCGCGCCAGCCTGTAAGAAGGATGGTGCCTTTTTTTTCTTCTTTCATCATAATGCCATGAAGGAGGGCATTTTCCACGATCGGCTGAAAGGTAAGCCGCGGGATGGAAAAATGGTCAAGCTCCGGCGGAACGTCCGCAATAAATTCCGCACAGTTGTTGTAGCGCATGTTCTGAAGCTGCATATAAAGGGAAACATGGGTCACTTCATCCTGGACGGTGCTGATCAGGTCTTTGCTTCCTAAAGTCAGGCGGTAGAAGCGGGTAAGAGCCTGGACGGCTTCCGTTACTTTTTCGCTTTGCCCGGACTGGGACAGCCAGTTGATCATATCCAGGGTGTTATAGAGAAAATGGGGATTGATCTGTGCCTGGAGGGCGCGAAATTCCGCGATTCGCAGTTCGGTGGCTGCTTTTTCTTCATAATCCATCAATTGATTGATCTCTGCAGTCATATAATTATAGGTTCCTGAAAGAACACCGATCTCGTCATTTCCCGCAGCTGTCAGTTCTAAAGGCTCCGGCCGTCCTTTTCGTATGGTCTCCATCTGCAGGGCTACGCCAATAATACGGTCTGCAATAGACTCAGACAGTTTATAGGCGATAAAAAGGGCAAACAGGGCAATCATACCATAGGTAAAGGCAAAGTTAAGGACAACGGAGTGACCGATCCCTGCAATCTGGTCCCTGGGGATCAGGGAAACCATGTACCAGTCTGTATTTTTTAAAGAGAAACAGGCTGTATAGGCAGAAAAATCCTCATAGTTCACTAACTGAAACTGTCCGCTGGCATCCGGGTCTGACTCAAAAGCGGTAATTGCAAAGCTACCTGAAAAAAGAGAAATGTCGGAAGCGGCTACCAGGTCCAGATCATCATTGATCAGAAAAGAAAATTCCCCTTTAAGGGAAGAGTCTTTTTTCAGGATCTCTTCAAAGGCATCTTCGGAAAAATAGATGGCTGCATAGGCAGCGATCTTTGGGACATCTTCTTCGTTGGAACGGTAAAAAATAGGCTTGATATAGGCTAAAGGACCATTTTCATCTGCCTCTTTTTCAGACAGGGCACTTTTTGGAAAAAAGAACTTTGACCAGCCTTCTGCCTTAAAGTATTCTAGCCAGGGACTGGAAACTTCGGAAAGAGGGACAAACAGTCTTTGGGTATTGGTATTAAACTGCTCCAGGCGGTGATAGGTATGGTCATCATAATAAAACCGGACAGACTCAATGAGAGAATGATCGGTAAGTGTATCTGTTAAACGCAGCAGGTTGCTGATCTTGCTTCTGGATGGGATCAGCCCCTGGGCCTGGGCATTGGAAATATCAAACATATCCCGGATCACATAGGAAGAAGTCAGGGTATCAGAAGCATGGGTCACATGGGAAACAAGGTTTTCAACAGAAAGTACGGACTGGGAACTGAGGGCCTGTTCGGAGCGGATGGTATCATCCATAACGATCCGGAAGATATTTAAGAAAAGAAAACAGATCAGAACAGCCGTAGGAATAAGAAAAAGGATGGTATGGGATACCACCAGCTTTTTCTTTAAACGCATGTCATAGATATAATAATGAAGGATACGGTCAAAAAAATTCATCGAAGCATTTTCTCCCTGTATTCAGATGGTGAGAGCCCTACGATCTTGCGGAAGGCCTTGCTGTAATAATTTCCGTCGCTGTAGCCTACTTTTGCGGAAATGTCTGTGATCTTATAAAGGGGATCACTTAAAAACTGTTTGGACATTTTTATGCGGTAATCTGTAAGATACTGGTTTAAGGTCTGACCGGTCTCATTTTTAAACAGGGTACACACATAGGTAGGAGACAGGCGTACATGTTCGCTGATATCCGGAACAGAAAGAGATGGAACCGCATAATTCTGATGGAGATATTCTTTGATCTGGAATACAACAGGGTTTTCATCTTTATTGGAAGCCAGACGGCTGAAATACAGTTTTATTTTTTCACAGAAGAACTGGTGGAGGGTCTTTAAAGCAGCACAGTCCATGATCCCTTCCCAGATGGACTCTGACTCCAGGCCTTCTCTCTGCCACAGGGAAATGTGGTTGGACATGCTGATCTCGTCTAACTTAACCAGATATTTAAAATACAGATCACGGACCTGGCTGGAAGAGATATTCTGGCTGCTGCATACAGACTGATAGAAGCGGTCAGCGGCTGCAAGTGCGTCTTCTTCATTATTATTGGTAAGAGCTACGGTCAGATCCATCATAATATCAATCAGGGGATGACGGTTGTTTTCGCTTTCTGCTTCCATTAAAAGGGTATTTGGTTCATGGAAAAAACTGCGTTTTAAAAGCTCTCTTGCTGTTTCAAAGGAAAAAGAAGCCCGCTTAAATCCCAGAACAACCGGTCCCATGGACAGGAAGAAAGAGGAAAGTTCTTTAAAATGCTCCATAAGATTGTGGGCACAGTCAATTAAAACCGGTTTTTCCGGTTTTTCACTGCTGTAGATAAAGCAGATGATAAAACGGTCTGTTTTAATGAAATCAAGGGCATGGAAGCCTTTTTCTGCCAGATAAGCCCAGAACCTGCGTCGGATCTCTGTAAGCAGGTCAGAGGAAAGTTCCGATATTGGCGTCAGACATTCCAGGATCAGGGCAGTAAAATATGAATTTTCCCCTACAGGAGGCTTTAATTGTGCGCCGATCACAGGAGCCTGTTCTTCCGGGTCTGTTTCTGTTAAAAGCTGTGCCAGCTGGGAACGCAGGTTGTCTTCATGCATCCACTGGGCGTTCAGTGAGGTGTACATGGAGCGGTACTGGTGGATGCCCTCGGCTAAGGCTTCTGTCAGCTCATTCATATCAAGAGGCTTATCCACATAGCTGACAGCCTTTAATTTAATAGCAGCTTTCAGATATTCCTTATCTGAGTAGGCGCTCATAAACAGGATAATGGCATTGGGAAGGGCTTTCAGGATTTCTTCTGCCATCTCCACACCGCTCATACGGGGCATGCGCACATCCGTTAAGATAAGATCCGGTTTTTCTTTCAGGGCGATCTCAAGGCCGTGGACGCCGTCATCTGCCATAAAAGTGTGGTGGATCCCCAGTTTTTCCAAAGGAAGACTTTTAAGAATACCTTCACGGGTCAGTTTTTCGTCATCAACGATCAATAATTTCATAGAATATATTGCTCCCCTTAATAAAATCAAAAAATATTACTGTATATGATAGGATTTTACCATGGAATTAAAAAAAAAGGAATGTTATCATAAAAATGTCCAAAAGATAACCCGCACAGCCGGGACCTGGCTTATTGTAAGCCACATCCCCAACGGGTGCCGGTTGTGATTATTTTTTATATACGATCAGGAGGAACTGAAAATGCAGAAGATAGAGTTAAAGTTTGACCAGCCAGAAGAGATCATTGATTTTGTACGTATTATGAACCGTTATGAGTGCGATGCAGATGTAAAATACGGCAGCATGGTAGTGGATGCAAAGTCCATCGTAGGTGTATTATCCCTGGCACGTTCCAAAACTGTAGAAGTGATCCTTCATACAGATGAATGTCAGAACCTCTTAGATGAGATCGCACAGTTTGCAGCATAATACAAAAATATTGTTAATCTTCCCCTGGAAAGCATCGGTAAAGTACCGGTGCTTTTTTGTGTGCTAGGAAATTCCGTTGGAACTCCCTAGTACACAAAAAGGCACGACCTGCCAACGATGCGCACTCGCGCGATGAGGAAGTTTGTCGCAAGCGACCGCGCTCGGTGCGAGAATGTGCCAAGGCACATTCTTGTTTACATATGGATTTACAAAAATAAATGAATGTTCTATACTTTATAAAAGGGTAGTACGCAAGGAGGAAGGTTAAAGATTATGACAGAATTTCTGCCGGGTATTTATAAGGTTCTTCAGAAAACAGACCGTGGCAATACCACGGAGATCAATATATTTATTATTCCTGGAAAAAAAGGGGAAAGAAGCCTGATGATCGATGCCGGGTTTCAGGATGAAAACTGTCTGGCACAGATGGAGGGAGTATTAAAAGAGCTGGATATTTCCTATGAAGATCTGGATGTATTTTTACCCATAAACATCATGACCATTCAGGACTGGCAAGTGTGTATGCAGACCGTGGTGCTACCATTTATATGAACCCGTTAGAGGAACGCCACCATTATGACTGCCTGTTTTACAGCACCAAGAAAACGGATCCCCAAGAACAGGATAAAGTCCTCCATAGTGTAGGAGTTACAGAAGAGGGTACACCGGAAGTCTGGGATATGTTTGAACGGGTGAGAAAAGTAGTGGAAAATCACAATGGCTGGACCTATGAGGTGCAGGATTTCCCTTATAAGCCCATAGCACCGGGAGTTGTACTGCATTACGGTGACTACACATTTGAAACAATAGATCTGAAAGGACATACCTTTGGACAGCTGGGACTTTTCGACAAAGAGCATAAGATATTTTTCTGTGCAGACCAGGTGATCGATGGGATCGTTCCTATTGTTGCAACAACGTATCCGGATGAACATCTTTTAAGGGATTATTTTGTTTCTTTGGAGCGTTTCCGCCACGAATTTAAGGACTGTCTGCTCCTTCCGGCACATGGAAAGGAAATTTCTGATGCAAAAAAAGTCATAGACCGTATTGTATTTTCCTATCTTGACAAGGTAGAGATCATGCATAATATCCTGGAACATTCCAGAAAAGCAAGGACGATCCGGGAGATCGCAACCATTGTCTACGGAATGCCTCATCCTCCGAAAGATACAGCAGAATTTATTAAATTAAAGATGATCATGAGCAAGTGTTTCTCCTGCCTGGAATATTTAAGGGATGAAGATTTTGCGGTCCGTGAGGAAAAAGACGGGACCTTTTACTGGCGGCCATAATTTCTTTCAAATACAATGTCCGTGAAAAAGTACTTGCAATTCCATAAAAAAAGAGTATAGTTACTTAAAATAGCTATCAAAACAACATAAGAAAGCAGAGTAGGTTTATGTGCGTTAAGTGCCGGCTGAACAGGGAGTTGTCAGTCAGACGAAAGGAATTTTGAAAGAAAAGGTTCCTGCGGTACATAAGCCGCATCCCGCTGCATCAGAGAAAATCTTGATTATCTCCGATTGTAGTATGAGGTATCTGCAAAGGAGGTAATTTTTTTATGGAAAGATTAGCAACTTTGTTTACCGGTTCCTTCAGACAGTTAAAACAGGTAAAAACGGTTACGGTATGTGCCATGCTTGGGGCTGTTGCCATTGTTCTCGGTTCATTAAGCATCGAGCTTGGAAGTACCCTGCGTATCGGTTTTTCCGGTATTCCCAATGAGATCGTCCACATGCTGTTCGGTCCTGTAGTGGGAAGCGTTTTTGCAGGCACTATGGATATTTTAAAATATCTGATCAAGCCTACGGGAGCATTTTTTCCAGGCTTTACGCTCATAGCCATGCTTGCAGGCCTGATCTACGGCAGCTTTTACTATAAGAAGGAATTAAATTTCTGGAGAGTGCTTGCGGCCCATATTACAGTGGCTCTGATCTGCAATGTGCTCCTTAATACCTGGTGTCTGTCCATTCTTTACGGAAAGGCATTTGCAGTGCTCCTTCCTGCAAGACTGGTAAAGAATGCGATCATGTGTCCTATCGATGCTTTTATTTTTTATCATATTGCCAAAGTTTTAGATGTAACAGGTGTATTTAAGATGATCAGAAAAGAATAAGATCTTAACTGAAAATAACTTTTGCGAAAAGACCTGAGGTTTGAATACTTCCGGTCTTTTTTTCATACATTGAAATAACGTACATTGGGGCAGTAAGGAGAGCCGGCTATGAACTTTCATATAAGCCAGTTTCTTTCACCGGGGAGAAAAGAATTTGTAAAAGGGACGCTGCTTCTTACAGGGGCCGGGCTTTTCTGCCGTGTTTTAGGCTTTTTTTACCGGATCTACATGTCACGTACCATAGGGGCAGAAGGTCTGGGACTTTACAATATGATCCACCCGCTGTTCAGTATTGCCTTTGCGGTTTGCGCCGGTTCCATCCAGACGGCTCTGTCCCAGTACATTGCCGCCAGCCGGGAAAAAGGACCGGCTGTTTTTAAATGCGGTCTGTTCCTGTCTCTAAGTCTTTCTGTGATCCCTCTTTTGCTGTTGTGGAAAGGAAAAATGTTTCTGGCTGGGAATATCCTTTCGGAACCCCAGGCAGCCCGTTATCTTCCGGTACTGGCAGTTTCCGTACCATTTGCCTGTCTCCATGCCTGCATCAACGGCTATTATTATGGAATGAACAAGGCTCATATTCCGTCTTTTTCACAGATCGCAGAGCAGGTGATCCGTATGGGTGCAGTGTGGCTGTTGGTGGGGTATCTGGAAAAAAATGGAAAATCAGTTACAGTAGGTCTGGCAGTAGAAGGCCATCTGATCGGAGAAATGGCATCGGCAGCTTTTACATTTCTGGCGCTGTTTCTGGTGCCGCCGCAGAGGAAAGAGAGACAAAATGAAACACTGATAGGGGAAACAGGCAGGCAGAGGCGGGAGCAGAAGCGTGTTGAGAAAGAAAATGTCCTTGGGGGTAACGCGGTATTTGCAAATCTGGGTCCGATCTTAATTTTGGCACTTCCTCTTATGGGCAACCGTCTGGTGTTAAATCTTCTTGGAAGTGCGGAAGCTATCCTGATCCCCAGCCGCCTGATCGATTATGGTCTGACCAACAAAGAAGCATTATCCATATATGGAGTACTTACCAGCATGGCGCTTCCCTTTATACTGTTTCCTTCGGCTCTTACGAACTCCATGGCAGTACTTTTACTTCCATCGGCTGCCAAGGCACAGGCGGAAAAAGACGAAAGCCGCATTTCTACCATGGTCACACTGTCTTTCCGGTACAGCTGTTACATGGGTATCCTGTGCATCGGTCTTTTTACCCGGTTTGGCAAAAGCCTTGGCACGATCATTTTCCATAATGAGCTGTCCGGCTCTTTTATTATGGTACTTTGCTGGCTCTGTCCGTTTATGTATCTGGCAACTACTATGGGAAGCATCCAAAATGGCCTTGGAAAAACGGGTATTACCTTCCTGCAAAATATGTTTGCCATGGGGATCCGTCTGGTATTTGTGCTGTTTGCAGTGCCGCTGTTTGGTATCCGGGGATATTTGTGGGGCTTTCTGGTCAGCGAACTGCTTTTAGCCTTTTTATGCTGTTTTTCTGTCCGCCGTCAGGTGGAATTTCACTGCAATATGGCAGACTGCGTTTTAAAGCCGGGGCTGGTGCTTTTGATCAGTCTGGGGCTTGAACTGGCCTCGTGTACAGCTATTCCTGTAACAGGCAGTTTTCTGGAAATAGTATTCCATATGGGTATAATAACCGTCTGTTATGGGGCATTTTTAGGGGTGATCCTCAGATAAAGGGGAGATAAACCAACTAACTTTGTATGAAATTAAAACAATCGGGTATTCACATTGAGTTTCATGGAATACTATGTTATAGTAAAGGGTAGCGATAAGGCAATTTTTTATAGAAGAAAGGCGGAAATATTATTATGGAAAAGCTGATTTATCTTGATAATGCAGCCACTACCAAAACAAGGCCGGAGGTTGTGGAAGCAATGCTTCCTTATTTTACAGAATATTATGGAAATCCATCTTCTGTATATACATTTTCATCAGAAAGCAAAAAAGCAGTTACCAATGCAAGAGAGATTATTGCAAAGTCTTTAGGCGCAAAGACAAACGAGATCTACTTTACAGCAGGCGGAAGTGAGTCTGACAACTGGGCATTAGTTGCTACAGCAGAGGCTTACAGCGCAAAGGGCAAGCACATCATCACCAGCAAGATCGAGCATCATGCCATCCTTCATACCTGCCAGTATCTGGAGAGCAGAGGTTATGAGGTAACTTATCTGGATGTAGATGAAAACGGTGTTGTTAAATTAGACGAATTAAAGAAAGCCATCCGTCCGGATACTATTCTTATTTCTATTATGTTCGCAAACAATGAGATCGGAACCATTGAGCCAATTAAGGAGATCGGTGAGATCGCAAAAGAACACGGCATTTTATTCCACACAGACGCTGTACAGGCTTATGCCCATGTGCCAATCAATGTAGATGAGTGCCACATTGATATGTTAAGCTCCAGCGGCCACAAGTTAAACGGACCAAAGGGAATTGGTTTCCTGTATATCCGTACCGGTGTAAAGATCCGTTCCTTTATCCATGGCGGAGCTCAGGAGCGTAAGCGCCGTGCAGGTACTGAAAATGTTCCTGGCATCGTAGGTTACGGAAAAGCAGCTGAGATCGCTATGGCAAACATGGATGAGCGTATTGCAAAAGAAACTCAGTTAAGAGATTATCTGATCAAACGTGTAACAGAAGAGGTTTCATTTACCAGAGTTAACGGTTCCAGAACCAATCGTCTGCCAAACAACGTAAACTTTGCATTCCAGTTTATCGAAGGCGAGTCTTTACTGATCAAGTTAGACATGGCAGGTATCTGCGGTTCCAGCGGTTCTGCATGTACTTCCGGATCCTTAGACCCATCTCATGTACTGTTAGCCATCGGTCTGCCTCATGAGATCGCACATGGTTCCCTGCGTCTGACCTTAAGCGAAGAGAACACAATGGAAGAAATGAATTATGTAGTGGAGCAGATCAAGGAGATCGTTTCTTACTTAAGAGGTATGTCTCCTTTATACGAAGATTATATGAGACGCACAAAAGAAAAATAAGTATAGGTAAATAACCAACCATCAGGAGGAATTTTTTCATGTATTCAGAAAAAGTAATGGACCATTTTCAGCATCCAAGAAATGTGGGAGAAATAGAAGACGCCAGCGGTGTAGGAACTGTAGGAAACCCAAAATGTGGTGACATCATGCGTATCTACTTAGATATCGATGACAACCAGATCATCCGTGACGTAAAGTTTAAGACTTTCGGCTGCGGCGCTGCAGTTGCAACCAGCAGTATGGCTACTGAATTAGTAAAAGGAAAGACTGTTCAGGAAGCAATGGAAGTTACCAACAAGGCAGTTATGGAAGCATTAGACGGACTTCCACCAGTAAAGGTACACTGCTCCCTGTTAGCAGAAGAAGCCATCCACGCAGCTTTATGGGACTATGCTCAGAAAAACGGTATTAAGATCGAAGGATTAGAGCAGCCTAAGGAGAACATCGGCGAAGAGGAAGAAGAGGAAGAGTATTGAGTAGAAAAGTAGTAGTAGGCATGTCAGGAGGAGTTGACTCCTCCGTGGCAGCCTGGCTGTTAAAAGAACAGGGTTACGACGTCATCGGCGTGACCATGCAGATATGGCAGGATGAGGATACCCTGGTTCAGGAAGCAGAGGGGGGCTGCTGCGGCTTAAGCGCTGTAGATGATGCCCGCCGTGTTGCTATGGACTTGGGTATCCCTTATTATGTCATGAATTTTAAAAATGAGTTCCGCACCCAGGTCATGGATTATTTTGCTGCGGAATATATGGCAGGACGTACCCCAAATCCATGTATCGCCTGCAACCGTTATGTAAAATGGGAGTCTCTGCTTCGCCGCAGTCTTTCCATTGGAGCAGATTACATTGCTACCGGACATTATGCAAGGATCGAACAGCTTCCAAACGGCAGATATGCCATTAAAAAGTCAGTAACTGCAGCAAAGGACCAGACTTATGCCCTTTATAACCTGACCCAGGAGCAGCTTTCACATACCTTAATGCCAGTAGGAAACTATCACAAAGACGAGATCCGCGATATGGCGCAAAAACTGGGACTTCCGGTAGCTTCCAAGCCGGACAGCCAGGAAATCTGCTTTATCCCGGACCATGACTATGCATCCTTTATTGAAGAATACACAGGAAAGACCATGGAACCAGGCAATTTCGTAGATTTAGATGGAAATGTGCTGGGACGCCATAAAGGTATCTCCCATTACACCGTAGGCCAGCGAAAAGGTTTAAACCTTGCTATGGGATATCCGGTCTTTGTAGTAGCTATCCGTCCGGAGACAAATGAAGTTGTACTGGGAAATGGCCAGGATGTATTTACAGATGTAGTCCGCTGCAACAAGTTAAACTGGATGGCATTAGAAGGTGTTGGAGAGGAAGAGATTTCTGTCAATGCCAAGATCCGCTACAGTCACAAAGGCGCACCATGTAAGATCCGCCGGATCGGAGAAGACATGGTAGAATGCCGTTTTGAAGAGCCGGTACGTGCTGCAACACCTGGACAGGCAGTTGTATTCTACCAGGATGATTATGTAGCAGGCGGAGGCACGATCTTATGAGAAAAAGAAGAGAAAAAGTCAGTGTAAAGGCAGCTGCCATTATCCTTGGAGCAGCGCTTTTGACAGCAGGCTGTTCCGGGTATCAGTCCAGCGAAGAACTGAGGAAAAATGCGGAAAACGTTCAAGCTGAAATTGTGCCTGGTGAGGAAAACGAAACTGAAAATGGTTCTGACGAAGCAATCGGCGAAAAAGCAGAAAGAGAAAACACGGAAGCATCTGTTAAACAGGGCAGCAATCCCACCGCAGAGATCATCCAAAGCGAAACGGAACGCACCACAGCCCCGGCGCCGGAATTTAAAGCAGTTTCCGATACGGTCTATGTAAAGACCAACGGCGGAAGTGTCCGTGTTCGTTCTTCCTGCGACACTTCAACCAGTGATAACATTGTAGCAAATGTTGGAAATACAACAAAACTTACCCGTACAGGTACCAGCGAAAAATGGGACAGAGTGGAATATGAAGGAAAGACCGTCTATATTTCTTCTGACTTTGTGACCACAGAAGTTCCAAAGGAGCCGGAGACAAGCGCAGCTTCTTCTAATGCAGCTGCAGATGGACAGGTAACATTAAATTCTTCCTGGAAATACGCGGATTTTGCCAAAATAAAATCCGGAGCAGCAGTCCTTTACCGCAGTACAGCTTCTGAAAAGAAGAATAAGGTGATCGCAGTGAACGCAGGTCATGGCACAAAAGGGGGAACTTCTGTAAAGACCCAGTGTCATCCGGATGGAACAGCCAAAGTTACAGGGGGTACTACAGGTGCAGGTGCTACTTCTGCAGTAGCTGTTTCCACAGGAATGACATTTTCTGACGGAACAGCAGAGAGCAAGGTAACACTGGCTATGGCAAAAGTACTGAAAGACAAGCTTTTGTCAGCGGGCTATGATGTACTGATGATCCGTGACGGGGAAGATGTGCAGTTAGACAACATTGCAAGAAGTGTGATTGCCAATAACGCAGCAGACTGTCATATTGCTCTTCACTGGGACTCTACAACCAGCAACAAAGGTGCATTTTACATGAGCGTTCCAGATGTGGCTTCCTATAAGAACATGGAACCGGTCAAGTCCCACTGGCAGCAGCACAACGCACTGGGAGCAAGCCTGGTAGAAGGCCTTAAGAGCGCAGGAGTGAAGATCTTTTCCGGAGGTTCTATGGCAATGGATCTGACACAGACCTCTTATTCTACCGTACCTTCTGTTGATATTGAGCTGGGAGACAAGGCGTCTGATCATTCACAGAGCACCTTAAACCAGTTAGGAGATGGCCTGGTAGCAGGTGTAAAAGCTTATTTCGGACAGTAGTATGTAACTTCCCGCATCCTGTGCGGGAATGGTGTAGTTGCTTTGCATGGGGAATGTAAAGTTAACGCTATATAGCAGAAAGGAGTTACGTTATGAGAAAGGTAAAACGTTTTGCAGCAATCGTCCTTACAGCAGCACTTTTAAGTCCTACGACTGCCTTTGCAGGCAATGTGGAAGATGCCAAAGCTCTTTATGAGCAGGTAACAGAAAAGCAGAAATCCGTTACGGATATGAATGCTTATTATGATTATCAGATCCATCTTTCCGGCAGTGCCTTAGAAGGCGTGGAAGATCTCAGCAATATGCGTCTGGAAATGAATGTGCGGATGAACCATTTAACAGACATGGGAAATCTGCAGTACAGCAGTTACAGCCGTGCCACAGTACCTGGACAGGAACCGATGATCAGTACCATGTATTATAAAGATGGTACCTGCTACATGGAAACTGCCGGAACGAAGATCAAATATCCTATGGATCTGACACAGATGGCGGAACAGATCAGCAGTCAGACAATGATGCTGGCTTCAGGACAGGCGCAGGAAGATCTGATGACAGATTTCCGCCTGTGGACAGAGGGAGAAGACCAGGTAATTGGTTTTGTGATCCAGGGAAGCAAGATGACCGATTATATGGATCAGTTATTCGGCAGTCTGGGAATGGGAAGTGCCCTGCTTTCTGAAAGCGGCATCACCATGAAATTTTCAGATATCCCATGTGAATATGTAGTAGATCCAAACGGTGACTGCATTAAAATGCGTATGAAGATGAACATGGAAATGGGAGTAGAAGGAAAGAATATTGCCATTGACATGGACGGGGATGTAGGAATTGCAGATCCAGGCAGTCCTGTAGAGATCAATTTCCCGAATTTAAGTGAATATAAGGATATGTCAGAGGCTTTTGCAAGATAAACAGGCCTGGTGATTGCGTCCTTTCGGGGAATGTGGTACAATCATACCCAATGAAGCAGATGTTTTTCTGAAAATTGCAGGAAAACATTAAAGTAGCAAAGGAGATTAAAACTGGAATGAGTGAGACACCGAATACAATTACGGCCATTAAGAAGGAACTTCTTATGCGCCTTGGACATGATGCAGATATTTTCGCCCTGATCTCTCTGTGTACAAGAGAGCCATACGTAGTATGTGATGAGGAGACCTTTGATGATGAGGTATTCTTATTCCTGGACGAAGAAGAAGCAAAAAAAGAAGCTGCAAAACTGGCAGAGGAGAAAGTACCTGTTACAGTTGCCAAGATCAATGGAAAAGATATGCTGGTATTCTTTACCGGTCTGTATACACTGGGTGTAAATGCCCTGGTGGTAACTGACAAGGGAGAGAAGGCTTCCATGCAGATAAGCGACATTGTAAAGCGCAAATCCCCGGAAGATATGCCACAGGGAACTGTATGGGTAGAAAATCCGGCCTTACATCTGACAGCTGCTTATCTGGCACAGGAAATGCGCCGTCCGGCTGCATCTGCAGATAAGGAAAGAATGGCTGAATTAAACGAAGAGCTGACTGCTGACTTTAAGAAGGGAACCTTTATTTTTGCCCTGCAGAAAGAAGAAAAGGGTATTCCGTTAGTAAAGTTAAAAGACGGACAGCTGTATCAGCCTGCATTTACTGATATTTTAGAGTTCCAGAAATTTAACCGTGAGAACAAGATGCGCCCGGTTGTAGTAGAAGCTGCCAAAGTACCAACTGTACTGGCAAATGAAGCACAGGGCATTATCTTAAATGTAATGGGTGTAAACCTGCCTTTAACTGTTTCCAGACCAAAGGTACAGGCTGCAGAACCTAAGCGTACCATTCCGGTTCCGGTAGAAGAGATCAACAAAGCACTTGAAAAATAAATTCAGGTTTTTGTTTCATTGATGAATGTTCAGCCAAAAAGGGACTGCCGTATATTCTTGTATGCGGCAGTCCTTTATGACTATAGGAGTTTTACTGTTTCAGGAGGTGTTTTATGGGCGGACAGGAGCCGGTTAAAACAGAAAAATATTTCAGCACAGGTCTGCTGGCCCACGTAGATGCAGGAAAGACCACACTTTCAGAGGCACTTTTATATCTTACCGGTGCCATACGGAAAATGGGAAGAGTGGACGACCGGGATGCATTTCTTGATACCTATGAATTAGAGAGAGAACGCGGTATTACCATTTTTTCAAAACAGGCCATATTTGACCTTGGGGATACCCATGTAACCCTGCTTGATACACCGGGACATGTAGATTTTTCCGCGGAAATGGAGCGTACCATTCAGGTTCTGGATGCAGCGATCCTGGTAGTAAGCGGTGCAGACGGAGTACAGGGACATACAAGAACGGTATGGAGATTGTTAAAACGTCATCACATTCCTGTATTTTTATTTGTAAACAAAATGGATCAGTCCGGCTGTGATGCGGCTGCTCTTATGAAGGACCTGAAAGCAGGTTTAGATGAAAACTGTGTGGATTTTGGCGGCTGGTCCGGTGAAAAAGGAGAATGGGATCCTGAAAAAGAGGATACAGATACCTTTTATCAGGAGCTGGCAGTCTGTGACGAGGCAGTGATGGAAGCCTATTTTGAAAATGGTTCCATAGGATCAGATGAGATCGGCCGTTTAGTCCGTGAACGAAAGGTATTTCCCTGCTATTTTGGTTCTGCCTTAAAATTAAAGGGTGTGGAAGAACTGTTAGCAGGCTTTCAGCGCTATGGGATGGCAAAAGGGGAAAGGAAAACGGAAAAAGACAGTCCTTTTGGAGCAAAAGTATTTAAGATATCCAGAGACAGTCAGGGCAACCGCCTGACCCATTTAAAAGTCACCTCCGGTGTGCTGAAGGTGAAAGATGCCTGGGGGGAAGAAGAAAAGGTCAACCAGATCCGTATTTATTCCGGGGCCAAATTTGAAAGTGTAAAAGAGGCTCCTGCAGGCTGTATCTGTGCAGTGACCGGCCCTATCCATACCCATCCGGGACAGGGAATTGGCAGTGAACCGGCATCAGAACTGCCTATGCTGGAACCGGTTCTTACCTACCGCATCCTGCTGCCGTTTGACAGTGATGTACATAAATGTCTGCAGCAGTTTAAGCAGTTAGAAGAGGAAGAACCGGAACTTCATGTTCTCTGGAACGAAGAACTGGGAGAGATCCAGGTACAGCTTATGGGAGATGTACAGATCGAGATCTTAAAGCATATGCTGGAAGAGCGGTACGGTCTGTTGGTAGGCTTTGATACAGGAAATATTGTATACAAAGAGACCATTTTAAATACAGTAGAGGGCGTAGGGCATTTTGAGCCGCTGCGTCATTATGCAGAGGTGCATCTGCTGTTGGAACCGGGAGAGGCCGGAAGCGGGCTGCAGTTTGATACGGTGTGCAGTGAGGATGTATTGGAACGGAACTGGCAGAGGCTGATTCTGACTCATCTGGAAGAGAAGATCCACAGAGGTGTGCTTACAGGAGCGGAGATCACAGATATGAAGGTGACTTTGCTGACAGGGCGTGCCCATATGAAGCATACAGAGGGCGGAGATTTCCGTCAGGCTACTTACCGGGCGCTGCGCCAGGGACTGATGCAGGCGGAAAGCCAGCTGCTGGAACCGTATTATGGATTTACACTGGAACTTCCCTCTGAAAATCTGGGACGGGCCATGGCGGATATGGACCGGATGTTTGGAACCTTTGAGCCGCCTGTGACTACGGAGGACGGTGTTCTGTTAACAGGAAAGGCGCCTGTTGCCTGTCTGCGTGATTACCAGAGAGAGGTGATCGCCTATACAAAGGGCAGAGGTCACTTAAGTCTCTGGTTTAAGGATTATGAACCATGTCACAATGCAGAAGAGGTGATCGAGGCAGCCGGTTATGATCCGGAGGCAGATCTGGAAAATACAGCCGACTCCGTTTTCTGCTCCCACGGAGCCGGATATCTGGTGCCATGGTACCAGGTGAAGGAATATATGCATGTGGAAAGTCCGCTGGAGAAGCTGGGGCGGCGAGCAAATGGGGAGAATGATACTGAAGGGGGCATGCAGGGAGATATGGGCCGGTTTGCTGGTGATGCAGGTATTGGTTCAGTTGCGAATGGCTCTTCCTCTGGTGTTGGAGGCGGCAGACCTGTGTCTGGCAGTGCTGTTTCAACGTCTGGTTCGTCCACATCTGCATCAGCAGCTGGAAAACGACAGGGAGGTTCCGGTCCTGGCACCTCCTGGAGTGATGACAAAGAACTGGAAGAGATTTTCAACCGCCGTTTCGGTGCAGGAAAATGGCGCAGCAGACCGGATACACAGAGTAGTCCCACTGCCCCGAGGACCAGAAATTATTCTGCAAACATACCCTTAAAGGCGAATGAAACAAAGAAGCCGGAAGAGGAAGAATATCTCCTGGTAGACGGCTACAACATTATTTTTGCCTGGGAAGAGCTGCGGGAACTTTCCAAAGTAACCATTGACGGAGCCAGACAGAAACTGATGGATATTTTATGCAATTATCAGGGATATAAAAAATGTACCCTGATCCTGGTATTTGACGCCTATAAAGTGACAGGAAATACCGGCGAAGCCATCGATTACCACAATATCCATGTAGTGTATACAAAAGAAGCGGAAACTGCCGACCAGTACATTGAAAAACTGGCCCATAAGATCGGACGCCAGTACAATGTAACCGTAGCTACTTCTGACGGACTGGAGCAGCTGATCATCTATGGACAGGGCTGTCATCTGATGTCAGCCAGAGACTTAAAAGAAGAGGTTGCCTGGGCTAATGAGCAGATCCGGGAAGAAAAGGCAAAACTGGAAAAATCTGGGAAAAATTATCTGTTCCATGGTGCAGATGAAGAACTGGCGGCATATTTAGAAGACGTCCGTCTTGGCAGGAGAGAATAGAAATGCTTTACACATATCCACATTATTATAGAAAGTTTCAGTGTATTGCCTCAGAATGTGAGGATACCTGCTGCGCAGGCTGGGAGATCATGATCGATGACAAGGCGCTGGAAAAATATAAAAAGGCAAAAGGTCCTGTTGGAAACAGGCTGAAAAATTCCATTAACTGGAAAGAAGGCTCTTTTTTGCAGTATCATCACCGCTGTGCCTTTTTAAATGATGAAAATTTATGCGACCTGTATACAGAAATGGGACCGGACAGCTTATGCCGCACCTGCCGCATGTATCCCCGCCATGTAGAGGAATTTGAAGGCAGCAGGGAGTATTCTCTCTGTCTTTCCTGTATGGAGGCAGCGAAGATCATTCTTGGCTGTGAGGAAAAGGTGCAGTTCCTTACAAAAGAAGATGAAAAAGAGGAAACTTATGAGGATTTCGACTTTTTCTTATATACCAAGCTGATGGATGCCAGGGACCTGATCTTTAAGATCTTACAGGACAGAAGCCTGGATATGCGGCTTCGCATGGCAGAGGTTCTGGCATTAGCCCATGATCTGCAAAGAAGAGTGCGGGACAATGTGCTTTACCAGACAGATGCTTTATTTGAAAAATATAATAGTTCCAGAAGAGATGGTTATTTCAAAGAAAAACTGGCGGGAATTACAGGATACAGCCGTTATGAAGTAATAAAAGCGATCATGGATCTTTTAGAAAAAATGGAACCGCTAAATCACCAGTGGCCGGAGTACAGAGATGAATTAAAAGTCTGTCTTTTAGGTGATGGGGAAGCAGCTTACGAAGAGATGAGAAAAGCCTTTTTCCAAAGCCCGGAAGCAGAAAAAATGAACCTCTGGACAGAACAGCTGATGGTGTACTTTGTATACACCTACTTCTGCGGTGGCGTATACAATGAAAATCCCTATGGAAAAATGAAAGCCGCCATCGTATCCACCATTATGATCCAGGATATGATGATGGTCCACTGGAAAAAACATGGTACACTGACTTTAAAAGAGGCAGCAGATGTAGCCCACCGTTATTCCCGTGAGATCGAGCATTCCGATGAGAATAAGGGACTGTTGGAAGAGACGTTGACCCGCGAAGAAGAGTTTCGATTGAGGGCACTGCTTGCGGCTTTATGAAAATAGGTATATAATGAGTGAAGGGAAAAACAAGCGGCTGCGAAGCAGACATTTGTTGCCAAGCATATCGAGGAGGCGCCTGTGACGCGTCCGCTGATTTTTCACGAACCATTAACGAATGAGTCGTCTGCGTCAGCAGACAGTAGAGCGCGACAGCGCGGGACTCATGAGTGAACAAATGAGATAGAAAATTAAAGGAGAAGATACAAATGAGTGAATGTTCCCATAACTGTGGTATCTGCGGCGAAAACTGCAGCAGCCGTACCCAGGATAAAAAAAGCTTTCTGGAAGCGCTGGCACCGGAAAGTTCTGTAAAAAAAGTAATTGGTGTTGTCAGCGGTAAAGGTGGTGTAGGTAAATCACTTGTTACCTCCATGATGGCAGTAAGCATGAGCCGCAAGGGCAAACATGCAGCAATTTTAGATGCGGATATTACCGGTCCGTCTATTCCTATGGCATTTGGCGTTGCCCATGAAAAAGCAGGTGTTTCCGAAGACGGAAAACTGATGATCCCTGCAAGATCCTTAGAGGGTGTAGATATCATGTCTGCCAACCTTCTGTTAGACCATGATACCGATCCTGTCATCTGGAGAGGTCCTGTGATCGCAGGCGCTGTAAAGCAGTTTTGGACTGAGACACTGTGGAAAGATGTAGATTACATGTTCGTAGATATGCCTCCGGGCACTGGCGATGTTCCGTTGACTGTATTCCAGTCACTTCCTGTAGATGGTATCATTATCGTTACCTCTCCTCAGGAACTGGTAGGAATGATCGTAGCCAAGGCAGTAAATATGGCAAAGAAGATGAATGTGCCGATACTTGGTATTGTAGAAAATATGAGCTATCTGGAATGTCCTGACTGCGGAAAGCACATTAATGTATTTGGTGAGAGCCATACAGAGCAGGTTGCAGAAGAATACGGCTTAAAGCTGTTAGCCCAGATCCCGATCGATCCAAAGATCGCCCAGATGGTAGATGGCGGTCAGGTAGAATATATTGAGATGCCATGGTTTGAGGAAGCTGTAAAGGCAGTGGAGAACCTGTAAACACAGGCGGAAAGTGGTGACACGATGAATATCAATCTTAATCCTAACAGTGAGCTGAACCAGTCCATTGTCAATGTGCCGGATGTGGTCCAGGTCCCGGATGTATGGATCAATGAAGCAAGACAGTTTAGGATGGCAATGATGATGTATGCCTGTGCCATCCGTGAAGTAAAGACAAAATTAGAAGTACTCAATGATGAATTATCCATTAAAAACCAGAGAAACCCCATTGAAATGATCAAATCCCGTGTAAAGAAGCCTATGAGTATCTTAGAGAAGCTTCAGCGCCGGGGGCTGCCGGTATCGGTGGAGTCTATGGTGAAAAATCTGGATGATGTGGCAGGTATCCGCATTATCTGTTCTTTTGTAGATGATATTTACGAAGTAGCGGAAATGCTGGTGCGCCAGGATGATGTAACTGTTATTGCGATTAAGGATTATATTAAAAATCCAAAGCCAAACGGCTACCGCAGTTACCATATGATCATTGAGATCCCGGTATTCTTCTCAGACAGTAAGAAGCCCATCCGCGTAGAGGTACAGATCCGTACCATCGCTATGGACTTCTGGGCAAGTCTGGATCATCAGTTAAAGTATAAAAAATCCTTTGTGGACTTAAATGGTGAGATCAGCGGTGAATTAAAACAGTGCGCTGATGTGATCGCCCAGACGGACAACAAGATGTTAGAGATCCGAAAGAGGATCGAAGCCCAGGGTGTGACTGTATCAAGGGATTAATACTCATAAAAAGACAGGGTTTGCGTAATGCAAAACCCTGTCTTTTTATACAGGGCCATGGCCGGGAGATTTTCTGAGAAAACCTGAAGCTTTATGGTCTTAAAGCCTTTTTTTGCCAGCTGGGGAAGGAGGACAGATAAAAAGGCAGTGCCTAAATGTTTATTTCTAAGTTCCGGGAGAACTTCAAGGCTGTATAAATAGACAGAGTTTCCCTGGGGTGCAAGAAAACAGGTGACTTCCGGTGCGGTCAGATTTTCTGCAGTATTCTGTGTTAGAAGGCTGCGGCTGCCAACAGCCTGCCAGGCTGTGCTGCTAGTATTTTCCAAAATCCGGCAGTAAAGCATATCTGCTGTTTTTTCATTTGCCATTGTTTCAAATCCCGTTAATTCCCGCTCCATCATATATTCATCCCAGGCATGCTCTGCCCCAATATGTTCCAGGACATTTTTCCACAGTTTATTTTCAGTACCACAGGAAAAATACACAGAGCCTTCTCCTGGAATTTGGTCTTCTTCACAGGCAGCAGCCAGGATAGAAGAAAAAATTCCCTTTTTACGAAGATCCGGGTGCACAAAAGGCACACATTCAAAGCTGTCATCTCCTGTTTGGTATACAGCCATACAGCCGGACAGGTACGTTTTAGAGACCGGGCATGATTTAGAAATCAGGTCCGGATCAGAAGCTGCAAACCACCAGCCGTCAGCATCCAGTATATCTGTAAGCGCTGGCGTGATACCCCAGGATCCGGTATTATCTGTAGAGGCTGCCATGGATGCACACAAAAGCTGTTCTATATATAATTGGTCTGATGAATTTAAGTTATCTTTAAAGAAAATGTCCATGAAATAAGCTCCCAATATAGTTTTTATAATGTTTTTATTGTAATCCAATGGTTTTCAGGGCGCAACCACTGTTAAATGCCCGGATTGTATTTTTTGTGTATTTCCGGCATTATCTCTTGAATATGAAAAAACGCAGTGGTAGAATAATCCAGAAAAATTTAACGGACGCAAAAGAAAAAATATTGTCATCCGCTAAAACATCAGGAGGAAAACAAAGATGAAATACGTAAGACAGATCGGTATTATCCTGGGTATCACTCTGGCTGGAGAATTTTTAAACCAGATCCTGCCCCTTCCTGTTCCGGCAGGTGTATACGGTCTTTTTCTTATGCTGGCAGCCCTTATGTCAGGTGTTGTGAAAATGGAAAGCGTAGAAGGAACCGGCAATTTTCTTATGGATACCATGTCCATGATGTTTGTACCGGCAACTGTAGGCATTCTGGAGTGTGCAAATGAGCTGAAAGCCGTTCTTATTCCATTTCTGATCATTATCGCAGTTTCTACTGTTGTAGTAATGATCGTTACCGGAAAAGTGGCACAGTTTATGATGGAATCAGCAGAGAAGAAAAAGGAGAAATGATCAAATGAGTACATTAAGAGAGATCCTGGGAAATTCCCAGTACTGGGGACTTACCTTAAGTATAGCGGCTTATCTGTTTGCCTGCTGGCTGAAACAGAAGACAAAGCTTGCCTTTTTAAATCCGATCCTGGTATCTGTTATCGTGATCATTGCATTTTTACTGGGAGTAGGAATTGATTATGATACATATAATAAAGGAGCATCTTATTTAAGCTGGCTCCTTACACCGGCAACTGTATGTCTGGCGATCCCGCTGTATAAGCAGCTTCACCTGTTAAAGAAGCATGGTGCAGCCGTTGCAGTAAGCATTACTTCCGGCGTTGCCACCAGTGCAGTGAGTATTTTCCTCATGTGCCGTGTTCTGGGACTGTCCCACACCCATTATGTAACACTGCTTCCAAAGTCCATTACAACTGCTATTGGAATGGGTGTCAGTGAAGAAGCAGGCGGTATTGTAACACTGACTGTTATCAGTATTATCATCACCGGTGTTTTAGGAAATATGGTTGGCGAGACTGTACTTAAACTTGCAAAGATCGACCACCCGGTAGCAAAGGGACTGGCATTTGGTACCAGCGCCCATGCAGTAGGTACAGCAAAAGCACTGGAATTAGGAGAAGTAGAAGGTGCCATGAGCAGCCTTTCTATTGCAGTGGCAGGTCTGCTCACTGTGATCGCAGTGCCGATCGCGTCTAAGTTTATATAAGCGCAGAGAAATCTTCAAATGCGTCACTGGCGCATTCTTGATATGCATGGCAAAACAAGCGGCTGCGTTAGCGCGGAAATCTAAGTCTATATAAAGATATTTCACCTGCCCCGGCATTGCCGGGGCACATCTGTATTTGCAAATAAAAGAAAGGGGTTACGTTTATGAAGAAAAGAAGTGAAGCAGAAATTTCTACCACCTGGAAGTTAGAGGACATGGTCCCGGATAATGAGACCTGGGAAAAACAGTTAAAAGAAGCGTCTGGTGAGCTTGAAAAATACGGGGAATTTAAGGGCAAGCTGGCAGAGTCAGCAGAAAACTTATACCAGTGCCTGAAATTTGATGATGAGTTCAGCTTAAAAGCAGAGCGCCTGTACGTATATGCCAGAATGCGTTCCGACGAAGATACAGCAAATGACCTGTATCAGGACATGTTTTCCAGGGCACAGCTTTTAAATATCCGGGCTTCTGAAAATTCAGCTTATATGGTTCCGGAGATCTTATCCATTCCGGAAGAAATCTTAAAAGAATACAGAAACAGCCATCCGGGCCTGAAACATTTTGACCGCCTGTTAGATCAGCTGTTAGAGCGCAAGAGCCACACACTTTCTAAAGAAATGGAACAGTTACTGGCTCAGTCCTACGAGGCAACCCAGGGCGGAAGCCAGGTATTTACCATGTTTAATAATGCAGATGCCCGCTTCCCGGCTGTTCATGACGCAGAGGGAAAGGAAATTCCTCTTACCCATGGAAATTATATTGCTCTCCTGGAAAATCAGAACAGAGACATCCGAAAAGAGGCTTTTGAAAACCTGTATAGTGTATACAAGCAGTTTTCCAATACCTTATCCGCAGCTTTTGGTGCCAATGTAAAACAGGCTGTATTCTATGCAAAGGCCAGAAATTATACTTCCAGCCGTCAGTCAAGCCTTTCCGGGAATGAAGTTCCTGAGTCTGTATATGACAATCTGGTGGCATCTGTGAGAAAAAGTCTCCCACTGCTCCACAGATATGCTTCTCTGAGGAAAAAACTCCTGGGCGTAGAAGAACTTCACATGTATGACTTGTATGTGCCTATGGTGGCAGAAGCAGACCGTCATTATACCTTTGAAGAAGCCAAAGACATTGTAAAAACAGGTCTTGCACCTATGGGCGAAGAGTACCTGGGGCTTCTTCAGGAAGGTTTTGACAACCGCTGGATTGATATATATGAAAATGAAGGAAAACGAAGCGGCGCTTATTCCTGGGGCGTTTATGGCTGCCATCCTTATGTATTATTAAATTTCCATGGAACTTTAAATGATGTATTTACACTGGCTCACGAAATGGGCCATTCTATCCACACCTGGTACTCTAACAAGAACCAGTCTTATACTTACAGCGGTTATAAGATCTTTGTGGCAGAGGTAGCTTCCACCTGTAACGAGGCTCTGCTGATCCGTCATTTATTAAAGAACAGCAAAGATAAACAGGAAAAAGCCTATTTATTAAATTATTTCCTGGAAAGCTTCAGGGGAACCTTATTCCGCCAGACCATGTTTGCGGAATTTGAGCAGAAAGCCCATGAGATGGCAGCAGCAGGCGAGAGCATGACTTCCCAGAGTCTTTGCAATATTTATAAGAAGTTAAATGAAGACTATTTTGGTCCGGATACAGTGATCGACCCTGAGATCCAGTATGAATGGGAGCGGATCCCACATTTTTATACCCCATTTTATGTATATCAGTATGCTACCGGTTTTTCTGCAGCCATCGCTATCAGCAGGAAGATCTTTAACGGGGAACCTGGCATTTTAGAAGGATATAAGAAGTTTTTAAGCGGCGGCTGCTCCGATACACCCATCGAACTGTTAAAACTGGCAGGTGTGGACCTGTCCCATACAGGCCCGGTAGAAGAGGCACTTAAGTTCTTTGAGGAGCTGTTAAATGAGTTTGAGGAACTGGCATAAAACCAGTTTAGATCCGCTGCAAACATGACAATATTGAAAAAAAGTGTATAATCCCAAGTTTTCTTGAAGAAATAGGTTATCTATGTTAAAATTAGGATAATCATTCAGAACGACCAGTTTTGGATCATGGAAATACCTGTAATGAATATACAAATGTAGTGTAAACCAAGGAGGAACATTATGATCAGTCAGTTAATCGAAAAAATCCAGAAGACAAAGGCTCCAATCTGCGTAGGCTTAGACCCAATGCTTTCCTATGTGCCAGAGCACATTGTAAAAAAAGCATTTGACGCTTACGGAGAGACCTTAGAGGGAGCTACAGAAGCAATCTGGCAGTATAATAAAGAGATCATTGACAATACTTATGACCTGATCCCGGCAGTAAAGCCACAGATCGCTATGTACGAGCAGTTTGGCATTGAGGGATTAATGGTTTATAAGAAAACCGTAGATTACTGCCAGGAAAAGGGTCTGGTAGTCATCGGTGATGCAAAGAGAGGTGATATCGGCTCTACTTCCGCTGCGTATGCAACCGGACATCTGGGCAAAGTACAGGTAGGCTCCAAGTCCTACAGCGGTTTTGCTACTGATATGCTGACTGTAAATCCATACCTTGGAACAGATGGCGTAAAGCCTTTCGTAGATGCATGCAATGCAAACGATAAGGGAATTTTCGTTCTGGTAAAGACCTCAAATCCATCCAGCGGCGAGTTCCAGGACAAACTGATCGACGGCCGTCCTCTTTACGAATTAGTAGCTGAAAAAGTAGTAGAGTGGGGCAATATGTCCATGGACGGAACCTACAGCAACGTAGGTGCAGTAGTAGGCGCTACCTATCCGGAAATGAGCAAGATCTTAAGAAAGCTGATGCCACATACCTACTTCCTGGTACCAGGATACGGCGCACAGGGCGGTACTGCAGCAGACTTAAAGCACTGCTTCAATGAAGATGGTTTAGGTGCTATTGTAAACTCCTCCAGAGGTATCATTGCAGCATATCGTCAGGAAAAATACAAACAGTTTGGTCCGGAGCACTTTGCAGAGGCTTCCAGACAGGCAGTTATTGACATGGTTGCTGATATCAACAGTGTACTGTAATTAGCAAGAAATAAAAAGGTTGGAAAAACAACATGGCAAAATTAAAAATGACAGCTGCTGTTACCTCACAGGTACAGCTGGCAGAAGGAATTTATGACTTAAGACTGGCTGCGGGTGAGATCGCAGCCCAGGCTGTGCCTGGACAGTTCGTATCCCTTTATTCCAAAGACGGATCCAGACTGCTTCCAAGACCCATCAGCCTTTGTGGTATTGATAAAGAAAAGGGAGAACTGCGTCTGGTATACCGTGTGGCAGGAGCCGGAACAAAGGAATTTTCCGCACTGACAGCAGGAGATACTATTGACGTATTAGGACCTCTTGGAAATGGTTTCCCATTATTAGAAGGAAAGAAAGCATTCCTCATCGGCGGCGGTATCGGTATCCCGCCAATGCTTGAACTTGCAAAAGCATTAAGCAAAGTAAACGGTGGTGAAATGGTACAGTCCGTTATCGGCTACCGTGACAGCCACATGTTCTTAAAAGAAGAATTTGAAGCATACGGCTCTGTAACTGTTGCCACAGAAGACGGCAGTGTAGGAACAAAGGGAAATGTATTAGATGCCATCCGTGAAAATGATCTGAAGGCAGATGTGATCTATGCCTGCGGACCGACTCCTATGCTTCGTGCCTTAAAGGCATACAGCCAGGAAAAAGGCATCCTCTGCTACTTATCCCTGGAAGAGAAAATGGCCTGCGGCATTGGTGCCTGTCTGGCATGCACCTGCCAGACAAAGGATGTGGACGAACATTCCCAGGTACATAACAAGCGTATCTGTAAGGATGGCCCCGTATTCCTGGCAGAAGACATTGAACTGTAAAGTACAGTAAAAATTGCCCGGATCAAAACGGGCGGACATGTGAGAAAGCAGGAGGCAGGACCGAATTATGAATATGAGTGTAAAGATCGCCGGAGTGGAATTTAAAAATCCGGTTATGGAAGCGTCCGGCACCTTTGGTTCCGGTATGGAATACAGCGAGTTTGTAGATTTAAGCCGTCTTGGCGCTGTTGTCACAAAAGGTGTGGCAAATGTGCCGTGGCCGGGAAACCCGACACCAAGGATCGCAGAGACCTACGGCGGCATGATCAATGCCATTGGTCTGCAGAACCCGGGTATCGATGTATTTGCAAAGAGAGATATCCCATTTTTAAAGAAATATGATACAAAGATCGTAGTTAATGTGTGCGGAAAGACCACAGAAGATTACATTGATGTAGTAGAGCGCCTGGGAGATGAGCCGGTAGATATGCTGGAGATCAACATTTCCTGTCCAAACGTAAAAGAGGGCGGTATCGCCTTCGGTCAGGATCCTAAGGCAGTAGAAGCTATTACAAAGGCAGTAAAAGCCCATGCAAAACAGCCGGTTGTTATGAAATTAAGCCCGAATGTAACAGATATTACAGTTATGGCAAAGGCAGCAGAGGCAGGCGGCGCAGATGCGCTGTCACTGATCAATACTCTGACAGGTATGAAGATTGATGTCAACAAACGTACTTTTGCGATTGCAAATAAAACCGGTGGTCTGTCCGGCCCGGCGGTACATCCGATTGCCGTACGTATGGTATATCAGGTGGCAAATGCGGTATCCCTTCCGATCATCGGGATGGGTGGTATCGCAACCTGTGAGGATGCACTGGAGTTTATCATGGCAGGCGCTACTGCCGTATCTGTGGGAACCGCAAACTTTTTCAATCCTTATGCAACAGAAGAAATTGCGGAGGGAATCCAGGCATTTCTTGAAAAAGAGAAGGTTGAAGATATCAATGAACTGATCGGTGTGGTGAAATAACGGGAATTTCCA
>ERZ772816.1002-NODE-1002-length-27778-cov-3.754283_pt1 | contig 27778 bp, 22 predicted proteins | sample MGYA00511359_ERZ772816 | MGnify/ENA primary metagenome ERZ772816 (study PRJEB29015, sample SAMEA2737710) | human gut metagenome | biome: human gut; feature: human-associated habitat; material: faeces | place: China | collected 2012 ...
TAAGCATCTCTATATTTTTTTGAAAACAATAACAATAAAAAGTATGCACCGCACACTACGCCATACAGTATCGTGGTGTTCAAATAACGTGAAACGGCACAGCTCCCCGGAATAAGAAGCATTACATATAACAGCCCATACTGTATTATTTGCGTTTTTTTTCTGTAACTCATTTCCGATTTCCAGTAGTAGGTTGTTTGTCGATTCTTACTCTATTATAGTGAATCTTTCATGCCTTATCATCCTTTAATTTTTTGACGATAGAGCTTATTTTGGTATTATCCCCCCAAACTGCCTTGGAATCGTAAGGGCGATCGGGGAATGCACCATACTTTAATTTAATATCAAGATCATTTTCGCGAATGAACCGCTCAACTCGATCCGATAGTTTTTCCGGTCCACCCGAACAAATATTGATGATTCCAAGAACATCGTGCTGACTGATCGCCAGTGCTACCTGTTGGCAAAATTGCGGATAGTCCAAGAAATCATATTGATTCTTCCCCATTGTGAAAGGAAACTCTTTCTTTCCATCCTGTGCTGCTGCCACAATCTTAGAAAATATTGAATTACCATACCGCGTATTGCTAACAATGTAATATCCACGCAACCACTGAAACATTACATTATTCTTTTTGGCTATTATCTGCAAGGCATCACGCAATGCGTTTTTTGCAATACCATACATGCTCATCGGCCAGCAAGGAGTATCATCATGAATGCTTCCTTCATGAAATCCGATTTCATGCATGCTCCCCATACAGGCGATTTGCTGAATACCCGATTCGCACATTTGAGTCAGGAAGGCAACATGTTTGGGCAAATCCTCAAGGTGCGCCGAAGACATATGCACAAAACCATCTCTCCATGCCAAATGCAACAATACGTCCGGCTCATTGAAGTAATGGTAGGGGTCCTTCACTTCAAACAAATTCCCTTCTACACGCTTGGCCTTGCTATTCACACGATCACAGGACAAATCGGTCGCAATGACCTCGTTACCGAGCGCAAGAAGCTCATCAATGATTCCACGTCCAAGATATCCATTAGCACCAGTAACCAAAACTCGCATCATTTCTCCTTCATCTTTAATCGGAATCTATGCAGATTGAATAACCGACAGCCATTGCCTCGCTATGCTTGGCGCCGAAAGTTTTTGTCTTAACAATGAACTCTGTTCACTGAACCGCCGTTGCACATCTGGATGCGAAGCAATGTCAATCATCGCATCTGCAAGCCGTTCCTTGTTCCGTATAGGTACAAGATATCCGTTGACACCGTTTTCGATGACCATACGAGAGCCGCCAATGGGACAATCCGTGGCAATAGTGGGAATCCCTAGCGCCAAAGCTTCAATCATCGAATTCGACAATCCTTCAAAATCCGAGGAAAGGACAAACATCGTGGCATCGTAGATGCAATCATAGATATCTTTGCGGAAACCTTTAAATAAAACCTTCCCATCAAGCCCAATATCATGAACATGACGCCGTAATTCATTTTCTTTCTCGCCCTCCCCATATATTTCAAATACATATTCAGGAAAACGAGAATTCAGTTCCTTGAACGCATCGATTGCCAGAGCAAGATTCTTTTGTGCATGCAAACGACAAACCGTCACTACACGCTTACTGCGATTGGACACTTCGCGAATAGGAAGTTTCTCATTTAATGGATTCAATATAACATGATACTTGCGCCTAGCGTATTTAGGATAGAAATCGCGGGCATCATAAGTCTGGAAAACTACCTTATCAGCACACGTATATAACCAAGGATGAATCTTAGATATGAACCTTCTATTCCCAAAAGCCCGATGAGGATCATTACGCTGCGATATGATAACCTTGTTTTTTTGTCCGATCCCCGCAAGAAGTGTGAAAAGATTCTGGTTGTCCATCATAGAAATAAAAGCCATTTCCGGAACGGCCTTCATTTTCTCTCTTATAGCTCGAACTTGCCCGATAAAGCCCAACTTCCGAGTCACGCATCCCGTATCAATATGAATACGCTTATCCAAGTCATACACGATTTGAGTGCTGTTGGTCAGCATCAACGTAACGTCGTATCCCGCTTTGATAAACTCATTCGCAAGTACGGACACGACTCGTTCCGCACCACCGCCGCTCATAGTGGGCATTACAAAACAAATCCTATTACTCATGATGAATAACCTCAGTCACGCTTGAACAGATCACGCGTGTAGACCTTGTTCTGCACATCGTCGAGACAGCTATCATATCGGTTTGCGATAATCACATCCGACCGTTTCTTGAACTCTTCCAAATCATTGACGACCAAGCTGCCGAAGAACGTGGAACCATTCTCCAGCGTTGGTTCATAAATGACCACGGTCGCACCCTTGGCCTTCACCCGCTTCATCACGCCCTGAATGCTGCTCTGGCGGAAGTTGTCGCTGTTCGATTTCATCGTCAGCCGGTACACGCCAACCGTCACCGGGTGCTCGGCATCCTTGTCATATTCGCTGTTCGCCTCATAATATCCGGCCTTCGCAAGCACGCGATCGGCGATGAAGTCCTTACGAGTGTGATTCGACTCCACAATCGCCTGAATAAGATTTTCAGGCACATCCCGGTAATTCGCCAGCAACTGCTTCGAATCCTTCGGCAGGCAATAACCACCATACCCAAAACTTGGATTATTGTAATGCGTGCCGATGCGCGAGTCCAAGCACACACCGTCAATGATCTGACGAGTATCAAGGCCTTTCGCCTCAGCATACGTATCCAACTCGTTGAAATACGCCACTCGCAACGCCAGATACGTGTTCGCGAACAGCTTCACCGCCTCGGCCTCGGTGAATCCCATGAACAGGGTATCGATATTTTCCTTGATTGCCCCCTCCTGCAGCAGCGCAGCGAACGTATGCGCGGCTTCCACAAGCTTTGGGTCATTCAAATCGGTGCCGACCACAATGCGGCTGGGATACAGGTTGTCGTACAGGGCTTTGCTCTCACGCAGGAACTCGGGACTGAAGATGATATTCCCGCTACCGGTCCTTTCACGAATCGACTTCGTATAGCCGACCGGAATCGTGGACTTAATGACCATCACCGCATCCGGGTTTGACTTCATCACCAAGTCAATCACTGATTCGACCGCCGACGTATCGAAGAAATTCCTCTTCGAGTCGTAATTCGTCGGAGCCGCAATCACCACGAAATCCGCATCCTTGTAAGCACTTTCGCCATCCAGCGTCGCAATCAAATTCAGATTCTTCTCGGCCAGATACTTTTCGATGTAATCATCCTGAATCGGTGATTTGCGGTTATTGATCAAATCCACTTTCTCCGGGATAATGTCCACCGCCGTGACATGATGATGCTGCGCCAGCAATACGGCCAAACTCAACCCCACATAGCCGGTACCCGCAATCGCAATCTTCAACGAACCAAAGTCACGCATTTTCTTGTCCTTTTCTAATTTTTTGATAAAAGTTATTTCTTATCGGAAGTGTGATAGAAACCCGCATACCACTCGGCGAACCGACGTAGCCCTTCACGCAGGGATGTACCCGGACGATAGCCGAAATCATGCGCCAAAGCACTCGTATCAGCATAGGTGACCGGAACATCACCCGGCTGCATCGGAACCAGTTCCTTATGTGCCTCAAAGTCATAATCTTCCGGTAGTACACCGGCCCGGACCAGTTCCTCTTGTAATATAGTCACGAAATCCAATAGATTCTCAGGATGACCATTACCAATGTTGTACACGGCATATGGCGGTACGGGAAGCCCATCATTCCCTGTGGAACGATCCGGAGCCTTCTGCATCACACGAACGATGCCTTCGACGATATCGTCAATGTACGTAAAATCACGCTTGCAATTACCATAGTTGAAAATCTTTATCGTCTCACCTTTAATCAATTTATTGGTGAAACCAAAATATGCCATGTCTGGCCGGCCGGCCGGCCCATAGACCGTAAAGAAACGCAGTCCCGTGGAAGGAATGTCATACAGCTTACTGTATGCATGTGCCATCAATTCGTTGGATTTCTTCGTAGCCGCATACAGACTAACCGGATTATCCACTTTATCGCTCGTGGAAAATGGTACTTTCGTATTGCCACCGTAAACCGACGAACTCGACGCATATACCAAATGCTCAACAGGATGATGACGACATGCCTCAAGGATATTGAAAAAACCTACAAGATTGGACTGAATATAAGCATCGGGATGAGTAATGGAATAACGGACACCAGCCTGAGCGGCAAGATTTACGACGATTTCCGGCTGATACCGACTAAATAAAGCATCAATGGCCTTCTTGTCGGATAAATCCGCTTTAATGAACTCAAACCGCTCGTACTGTTCCAACTCGGACAAACGGGCATATTTTAGATGAACATCATAATAATCATTAACGTTATCCAGTCCAATGACCTGCACTGCGGGAATCGTTCCTAGCAAACGCTCCGCTAAATTCGATCCGATAAAACCAGCAGCTCCCGTAACTAGAATTGTTTTCCCCTCAAGACTGACTGCAGTCATCATGATTCCTTTCTTTATAGGTTCTCTTCGTCGGTTGCATATATGGCCAGCGTCCGTTCCGTCACCGCGTCCCAGTCGTATTTGCTGGTAATGAAACCGGTCGCATCAGCCTTGTATCGCTGCACGGCCTGCGGATCCTCCAACAGCCCCTGCAACGAATCCCGCAACGAATCCACGGAACCGTGCTCGAACGTGGCGGCCTTGTCCTCCACCACCTCCGTGCACTCGGGAATATCGGAAGTCAGGCAGCAGTTGCCGTAACTCATCGCCTCCAGCAGACTCATCGGCATACCCTCCAAATCGCTGGGCAGCACATATATATATGAGTTGCTGTACAGCTCCTGCAACGTGCGCCCCTCGACAAAACCGGTGAACACGATCCGCGGCTCCCCGGCCGCCTGCTGTTTGATCCGCTCAAAATACTCGTTGGAATCAGACGAACCGCCCGCAATCACCAGCTTTTTGTCCGTATCCAGCCGTTTGAACGCGTCGATCAGATAATGCACGCCCTTCTCCGGCACGATACGTCCCAAAAACAGTATGTAACCGTCTTTCGCCAAGCCGAACCGTTCCGTGATCTCCTGTGCCGGCACCCGCTCGCCACGCTCGATGCCGTTGGGAACGAACCGTGTCTCGCGTCCATATGTTTCATGGAAGTAATCCTGCACGTTGCGGCTCAGCACAATCACCTCGTCGGCGCATTTCGCTGCGGTACGTTCTCCGAACTTGAGATATGTGGAAGCGAACTTGCCCCATTTGGCACGCTGCCAGTCAAGACCGTGAATGGTCGCTACCGTGCGAATGCCCGCCCAATGCGCCAGACGCAGCATGACGCAGGGACCTTCGGCATGATAGTGAATCACGTCAGGTCTGGCTTTGATAGCTTGTAGTGTGGCGAAAAAGGAAGAGGATAGTGCGGCAAGTCCCTTGCCTTCAATGGTGGGAACGGAAACAACATTCACCCCGTGATAGGAGAATCGTTTGCCGCGCCCATTGGCCACGCCGTCGAATTCGGATCCGGCGACGTTGTGCCCACTACGGTTATATGCAATGACCTGATGTCCACGATCGACCATTCGCGTAGCCAGCTCATCGACCACGATCTCAATGCCACCCTCTCTGGAGGGGATGCGTTTATGCCCAATGAATGCAATCTTCAAAGAACCCAAATCCTTACTGCCTTAACCGCATGCGCGGTACCCTTGTAATCCTTGTTACGTCCTTATGCCTTCTATCAGTATGCACCCTTATGAGTGACGACGGCACCGACAGTGCGGAAAAGCAGCACGATGTCTCCCAACATGGACCAGTTCTGCACATAGCTGACGTCCAAAGACTCGGATTCTTCCTTACTCAAGTTGGATCTGCCAGACACCTGCCACGGACCGGTAATACCCGGCTTGACCAGCATTCTGGTCGCATACGTTTGGTTGTATTGAGCCACCTCCTCAGGTAACGGCGGGCGCGGGCCCACCACGCTCATATCGCCTTTCAACACGTTCAGGAACTGCGGAAACTCGTCGATGGAGAACTTACGGATAAACTTGCCCACCTTGGTGACTCGAGGATCGTCCTTCATCTTGAAGATGAAACGACCATCCTGACCGGTTTCTTTCGCCAGTTCTGCCTTCATCTTGTCCGCGTTCACCACCATAGAACGGAACTTGATCATCTTAAACGGCTTGTCACGGCGCCCAACGCGAGTCTGCGCGTAGAAAATAGGACCGCCGTCGGTAAGCTTGATAGTAATCGCAACAGGAACGGTAACAATCGCAGTAACAATCACGGCAAACAGCGAAACCAGCACATCGAAAACACGTTTTTTGCACATATCCCATGGCGAATACTGCGATAGGCTGATCGTCATCACCGTCGTACCCTGAATCACACGGATATTAGTCTCATGACCACTCACGTCCACTGCGGAAGTGACCACCGCAATCTCCAAATTCATGGTTTCCATGTTTAGCACGAACGTGTTGAAATTATCCGAGAAGCGCTGCATAACATCCGTAACCATCACCGTCTGTACGCCCATCGAAGCGGCACGTTCGGCGAGGTTCCCGCAATACGGCAATGTGGCGATGTCCCTACCACTGATCTTGCGGATTCGATCCTTGAAATCAGCAGGTACGGCAACAGCCTCCACGAGCCCAGTCCGCTTGTTCAAGTCAATCGGGCACACCGCAATAGCATGATAATTCAGCTGGCGCTTCTGGCTCAGGAATGCCAACGCATGCTCAATGCCCTCAGGGGAACCAACCACCACAGTGCCATACGAATATGCGCCCTTTTCACGGCTGGACAGCACAAACTGGCGGATAATCAAACGCTCCAGCATGGTAATCAGGAATGCGCACAGCAACACCAAGCCGGTATGCACCAAAGGTATATAAACGTTGAGAATGGAATCAATTGCACAAATCATCAATCCCGCGAAAAACGTGCCTTTGACCAGTAGCGCGTTCAACTGGTAACCGTCACCCATCACATGACGGTGGTACACGCCAACACTATGCAAGCAGTAGATCCAAATCAACGAGCAAGCAAGCGCATACAACCACAGACCAATATGGAGATGGAAACGGGAAGAATACAACGCTTCCCCGCCCTGCCACACATATATGATTGCCGAAGCGACAATAAATGAAGCCATGTCGCACAGAATCAAAAGAGCATTGACGAAAAAACGCCAATAAGCGACACTAAGCACCCGGTTACGGGAGGTTTCACTCAGATTCGTTTCAGTGCTACCGCTTTGGGACATTCTTCTCTCCACAACCACCCCCTCGATATTTCAAGGGGCTATGAACGAGGGTACATGAACTCCTATACAAAGCTATAAGGATAAGGGTAGTGCCCGAAAGTAGACGTGATACGGGCCAACGCCGCCCGCTGCCCGGTATCGGCGCAATGCGGGATACTGGGCGTTCCCCGCTCCGCCTACTACTGGATGATCGGGCATCCCGAGACGGAGCGTGTGGATCCGATCGCCGGCGACGTACGCGCGATCTGGCGCGACAGCCGCGAACGCTACGGCGCCAGGAAGATCAAGGCCGCCCTGGAAAGGAGGGGCGTCACCGCGTCCAGAAGACGCATCGGCGGCATCATGCGCGAACAGGGCATGACGGGCGCGTACACGCGCAGACGATTCAATCCGCATGGTATTCTCGGGCATGGTTCCGTCTCCTGGTTTCCAACCGCGGTTCTTTCGTTTTGGCGAATGAAGAAATCGTGCACAGGACGCGGGCCATGCCTTTCACATCAAAGACGGAAACCCAAAGCGCGCAAGAATTCGGACGTTATCGCTACCGCCGGATAACCGTAGATCGCCATGCCGGCTTTCATTAGATGCAATACCATGTGCGCTGCCTCAATAACATCCGGATTCTTGCCCATGTCTCGCCCATATAACGCAGATGCGAGCTTGTGCAGTTATGAAGACCGCAGTCGGATTGTTACGAATGCGCAGACGGCGGCAGCGACCAGCAACAGAAGCGATGCAACGGCGATCGCTTGGATTGCGGAGCCGGTACGGGGCATGTCTGGCTGCTTGGGCTCGGCGGGTTTGCCAGGCTCGTCTGGCTTGTCTGGCTTGACTGGCTCTTCTGGCTTGGCGATGGATTTGATGCTCACTGTTACTTGCGCGCTGATTTCATCATGGCCGGAGGTACGGAATTGCGGGTCCGCTCCCCCATCGGCGGTTTCAGCATTGCGTGTTGCAGTGATGGTGACGGTTTGGATTACCGCATCAAATGCCTTTCGCTTGGCGACTGCCTGCAGCGCGAGCTCGATCTGCCTGTTTAGAGCTTGCAGTTGCTCGGCATCCGCTACGAGACGATAGTCGGAAATACCGTTCAGTTTGGTTCTGGTGAGGTCTAGCAGACTGTCGTTGGTTAGCTTCTGCAAGGTTGAACCTTGCTCAAGTTCCACCGTGGGGTAATCACTTGAAATAGCCAGCTCACTGATATTAAACATGCCGTCGTCGCTATCTGGAATCAGGCCTGCCACGTCGACCAAGTAGGGTGTGAGATTCTCCGTAGTGGAGAATGAGCCGCCCATGAGCACGAGCGTGTCAAGCCCGGCGGGGATTGCGCCATGGTATTCACCGCCGCGAATGCTCACATAGCCGAGGTGTTCTGCATCGTTCAACATGCCGATCAGTGTTGGTGCGGTGAATGTTCCTGCGGAAATACTGGCCTCGGAAAAGGTGCTACCTGTTTCTGCGAACCGCATGAGCGTGGTGTTCGATGTGAAGTTACCACCTTGAATCCGCAACGCTCCACGGCAGTCGATTGCGGGATTATCTCCGCCGACAACCATGCCCGATCCGGTGATGGTGAGCTGCATGTTGGCAGGAACGGTGATTGCCGTGGTATTGCTGGCGTTGAGCGCATGTCCGTTCAATTCGAGCGTGACCCCGCGCACCACTTTCGATGGGGTGACGGTGATGCTTTCCGTAGTATCGGTAAGCAATGTGACCGTATTGTTCTTCATCGACGTATGGCCAATTGCGTCTTGCACGCTCATATAGGTCGTGTTGCCCACTTGAGCGACCGGCTGCGGCTCATCTGCAAACGCCATCACGGGAAACAACAGCGTTCCCGATAATGAGATAATCAAGAAAAACGTGATAATCGCTGTCGAAAGCGTTGGCAACATATGGATGTGGTTTGATTGCAGGCGTTCGACCGCCTGCTTTTCATGCTTATACATGATCGTTCCTTGCATGGAGCGGTGATTAACTATTTCAAACGCACCGAAATGCGTGTAGACCACCCTCAACCCTGAGGGATAAAGAAAAGCAAAATAACAATATTACAACGTTGAAAAATTATCTCACGCAATCTACATAAAAAGCAAATCGACTGCCGAAAGAAACTAGACAAATAGTAGAGTAACTAACTCTCTATCAGTGGTATTGCAATCATGTCAGCAATTCCCCAGAAATTTTTATACGAGTAAAGAACGACAATAGACAGTAAAAGATACGCCACAATTCAAATACTATAGAAAAGTTTTCTTGCTGATGTGTCAGTATTGCATGCAAAAACGACGCGATCCATCCAGGTGATACAAACACCCCATGAACCGCGTCATGCCCCACTATTTCCCAGTGCATAACACCTTAGGGCAGAAGAAAATTCAAAAGCTCGGCAAGAGCGAACCCAAAAAGATTCAGAGCACACCCTGATCGCTTGGAGTCTGCGAGCCAGAGCCAGAATCGCTGCCGGAACCGGAATTAGAACCGTTATTGCCGGGATTACTACCGGTACTAGGATTACTGCCAGGATTGGCATCAGAACCAGAGTTATTACTACCGATACTAGGATTACTACCTGAACCAGGATTATTGCCAGGTGTAATAGGAGCCGAGGGAGTCAATCCGCCGGAAGGCTGCCGCGTGTACTGGTAGTTGTACGAATTGCCAGTATTGCTCTGTTGTTGCTGCTGCTGTTGATTCTGCGCAGCCAACGCGTTCATGGAAGCATTCACATCATCAGATGCGGTTTGCAAATCCGTTATCGACTGGTTAATGGCATTAGTATCGGTACTATTGCCATTGAACAATTCCAAAGCATGGTCAACGGCACTCTGCAACGTCACTCGCGTGGAATCATCCGCCACTTGGTACAAGCTATTGTCAAGCAGTGACTGCGCATTATTGATGGCTGTTTCAAGCTTCTTCAGCGCATCAGCGTTGTCTTGCTTCTCCTTAGCCTTCTGACTGTTCGTAACGGCTGTTGCAGAATCATTCAAGTTCTTGGATTGGCTTTGCAACGTAGGCAGTAGTTCGTTCATGGCTTTACTGCGCTGGCGAAGTTCAGAGTTACTCAAATCAGCACTGCACTCCCCCACCGCCGTAAGATTCTGCGCATCTTTCACTGCAGACTGCAACGCGGTCAACGTTTTCGCATCCGAAACCTGATCGCTTTTCACATTCTGCAACGCTTTGGCGTTCTTCAACGCCGACTTGTGTTCCTTCACAGCCTTCTCATATGCCTTGGAAGACTTTTTGCACATGCTCAACGCGGTACGGTGCTGTTCGTTCCGTTCAAGCCCTTGGTCATACTGCTGGCGCTGCCAAACACCAAATCCAACGCCCGCGGCAACCAACGCCACTATGGCCACAATCGCAACGGTAATAATAATTGTCTTGCGATGTGACTTCTTTGGCTGAACCGGAAGAAGTCTCAATGGATCATGCTCATCGTTTTCCATGTCAGACAGGTCATCTGGCATGGGCAGGCTTTCAGGTATGAAGGTAGTAGAAGCAGAGGCAGGGGAATCCACAAAAAGCGGCATAGTGGAATCCACAGAAGAGGCCGACTCTACCGGAGATGCAAACGAAACAGTTCTCTCGGCAGATTCAGCAGATGGTGAAGCATCAGAAGACTGTGTGGCATCGAGCGTTGCGGTCGAAGAAGACATCGAATCAGGCTCGAGCGACGGGGTGGAATCGTTGTCAGCACCAGAAATATGCTTTCCTGCACTATTCGGAAAATCCTCAACACGAAGGTTTACCGTGGGCGCATCACTCACCGGGGTGGATGACGTGGCAGCAGTCATGCTTGTGGCTGCAGCCTGCGCATAAGCCGCATCGGATGCCTCGCCACGTTCCACAGCCGACTCAACTTCCGAAAAGGTAATCGGCGGAATATCCCAGAACGTATCCACCACATCATGCTCGGAAGCCGACTGCGCCTTGGTCTGCTGCTCGCCCTGAGAGCCCGAAGAGTCTCCCGACGAAACAAGATGCGACAGATTCGGCACAGTATTGTTGTTGTCACCCATGTTGATTCCTTATTACGGCATGAGACCGAAGCTTCACGCTCCGGTCTCATGTTCACGCCTTATATACACTACTTGCGGCTACTTTTTGTGGCTTTTCTTCCGCGGAGCATCCTCGTAGTAGTAATAGTAGTTCGATTTGGAATGCGTCTTCTTCGGATCGGCATAGTTGAAGATGAAACCAAGCACCGGAACCTTGGCTGTATGACAGGATTCGGGAATCTCCTTGAGTTCCTTCTTCTTGCACACGCCACGACCGGTCACCAGAACCAGACCCTTGGCCCACCGGCCGAACACGACACCATCGTTGGAAACACTCAACGGGGCGGTATCAATAATAACGTAATCATACTGGGTCAAAGCCTGTTCGACCATAATACGCATGGTGCTTGATCCAAGAAGCACGCCAGCATTCGCCGGGCGTTTACCAGCAGGAAGAATATGCAGATTCGGCTTCCAGTAATTCTGCACCACATCTTTCGGAGACATCTGACCAGAAAGCACGTGCGCCAAACCAGCAGAACCTTCAAGACCCAAATGATGAGCAACGGAAGGATGGCGCAAATCAGCGTCAACCAACAGCACGCGAGCACCATCTTCAGCTAAGGCCGCAGCCACGTTGATTGACATGGTGGTCTTGCCCTCAGAAGGCTGCGCACTGGTAATGACCAGTAGCTGCCCCTTGCCCGCAACCTTATCGGTCTGCAAGAATTCGATATTGGTGTGAATACGGCGGAATTCCTCAGCGATAGGGCCATTAGGTTGGCTGACGAGCACTGGGCGCTTCTCACCTAGGGAATTATCCTGAGGCACGGAACCCAAGGAAGACGCCCCAACCAAGCTGCGCACGTCGGAAGTCTCCTCGACCTTAGTGTTCAGCATGTCTTTCAGCAGTGCGGCGAACACTCCAAGCACCAGACCTGCGACCACGCCGACCGCCAGATACAGCGGCTTATTCGGCGAGCTCGGGCTTTCAGGAACACGCGCCCTCTGCACGATGGAGATCTTCACCGGAGACTTATCTGCTGCGGAATACAGATCGTTTTGAATCACGTTCTGCATAGACACTGCCACTGCATTGGCAATGTCGGATGCCTGCTGCGCGTCACCGTCTTCCGCGGAAATGTTCACGAACGCGGTGTCCGTAGGATTGGTGACAGTCAGTTGCTCGGCCTTCACTGAAGTATCCAGTCCAAGATCCTTGATGACCGGCTCAAGCACGGTTTCGGTGGTTGCCAACGTTGTATACGACGTGATCTGGCCGGCGATGTACGTGCCACCCGTGTACTGCTGGCTAATGCCCGCATCATCCCCCTGGGATGCATTGTACGTAGCCATAGCCTGAGCCGTGGCGGTATACTTCGGTGGAACCAAGAAGGTGTACGCAGTCACCCCGGCGAAAACCATCACAAATACGATGGCAGCGGTGACCAGATGCTTGCGAATGATACGCATCAAATCCATCAGCGTGATGCCGTCTTCAGAATCATCTTCAACGACAACCTGCTGGACATTAGTGTTCTCTGCGGAAGTCACTGAACCCCTCATCTCCGTATGTCAAAAACCTTAAGAAATGCTACCTTACCCCCTAGAAATAGAGTCGGTTTTTATCAGGCAGCAATCGCTTTTTCACTATTTATCCATACGAATGTGCCATGATAAAAGGCTGGAACACCTAACAGAGGGGGATTAATGTCTCAACATGCGAGCGCTCACGCCGCCCGTTCTCACAAGCTTCGCAATACATTTCTTGTTATTACGGCACTGCTCATCCTGCTGGTCATTGCCGGGGGCGTCGTCGGTCTGAATTTCTACAAGCAGGCGAAGGAAGTCAAAGCTCACGAGGAGCAGGCGGTCTCGTCTCTTTCGGCCATCACCGACGTCAATACGTTGAAGGATGCGCAGGCGTCGGATGCCGCGATCAAGCAGGCGCAGACCCATACCGCTGCGGCAAGAGATATTGCCAATGGAACACTGTGGAACATGCTGTCGAAGATGCCGGTTGTGGGCGGTGATGTTACCAACGTGCAGGGCATGACGCAGGTGGTGGATGATTTGGTGCAACAAACACTGCCGTCACTCACCGATGTGGTACAACAGCTTGCGAACGCGCAGATCAGCGGCGAAAATGGCCAGTTGAATCTTCAGCCCATTGTGGATGCGCAAGACGACTTCTCTTCGGTAAGCAAGCAGGTGAAGTCGTTGAATTCGAAGCTCAGCAATCTGCCTGAGCCACGTATCGGCATGGTAAAGAAGGCATATTCGCAGAGTCGCAGCCAGTTCACCAAGGTTACGGACATGGTGGAGCAAGTGAACAATGCGCTACAGATGCTCCCCTCCTTCTTGGGACAGAACGGTGCCCGAACGTATCTGCTGGTGGCGCAGACCACTTCCGAACAACGTTCCGGCGGCGGACTGGTGGGCTCCATGGGTACGTTGCAGACCGATCATGGACAAATTCAAGTCGGTGAGTTCCATCACAATGGAGACTTCATTAACGGCAGTAATGGCAATGCTTCGGAACATGCCGTATTCAAGGGACCCCTGGGATTCTCCTTCGATATTCGCGATACGTTCGCGGTGCCAGACATCGCCCGCAATGCGGAAATGATGAATGAAGCTTGGCAGCGTTCCCAATATGCTTGCGATGTTGACGGTATCGTATCTGTCGATCCGGTGTTCATCCAGAAAATGGTGGAGATCAACGGCAATGTGACGTTGGAAGATGGTACTGTGCTCACTGGCAAAAATACCGCTGAATACATGCTCAACACCATCTATAAGGAAGTTCCTGTATCTCTACAAGACACGTATTTCGAATACATCGCCTCCACCATTATGAACAACGCCTTCAGCAACATGGACATCACCAAGATGATGAAGGTGGCTCAAAGCATCGGCGAATTAACTAAGAACCGCCATTTCTACGCATACACGTTCCATGATGATGAAGCCAAATATTTCCAAGGTGCCGGACTCGCCAAGGGCACTCCAGACAGCGAGACCGATCCGGAAGTGGGCATTTACCTCAACGAACAGAATCCGTCGAAGTTGGGATGGTATATCGACCGTAAGTCGCAGATTACCAAAACCGGTCAGAATGCCGATGGGTCGAAAACCTACCATGTCACCTACACGTTGACCAATACGCTGACTTCCAGCGAAATGGCCACCTGCACCGGCTATATTCTGGGCGGCGAGCAGGCGGGTGTAACGGGTAAGCCTGTTGCGGCTCCGGGAACGTCTGCGCAGCGTATGCTGTTTTACGCGCCAAAGGGCGGTTCCATCAGCGAGATCACCTCATCCGGAGATGTGCGAGATCAAAGCAATGCTGTGATGGATGATCAAAAACTGGTCACCAATGTGGCTTATATCGCCCCTGGGGAAAGCGTGACTTTCGATTTCGACGTGACCACCTCGCCGAAGGCCGAAAGCGATCTAACCATTGATCAGACACCATCCGGCAAAATGACCAACGAGGTCAACTACCAGTACTGACTGATTCGTGCCGGCACTGACTGAAAGCACCGGCACGAAATCGTCGACCATGACGGCCACTGTCATCTAAGCCCACATATTGTAGGTGGTAGTGGACTGCCCAGAACAAATCTGCGAGCGCACAGGCGCTATATCCACGCTGTAATGCTTTTTCATGCTTTTCAGCATGGTTCGCAGAGCATTATTGGTCTGGTTGGCCGCGATACGGAACTTGTCGAACGACTTGCCGTGCGGGTCATCGATATCTTTGGGAGTGGGCAACATCGGACGAATCATGGAAGAGACTTTGATAACGGATGCGAGACGCTCCTGGATGGTCAGTCCGCTTACCATGCCGTTTTGCGCGCAGTATTGGCACATGTTGGCAAAGTCGTTAAGCAGAAATGTATAACGGACCGCGCCTGGCGCGAGGGCAACGATGTCTTTGCGCTGTTCTTTCTCGAAGCAGAGAATCAGATCAGCACTCTCAGCCATAGATCGGGTGAGTCTGCGGGATCGGAATCCGCTTGGTTCAATGTTGACGCTGGTCATAAGTCTGGCACTGGACGGATCCATCTGGCATCGCGGAAGGCCACGCGTGCCGGCGCTAGAAACCTGCACAGTGGTGCCATCGAGGTAGCGAGTGAGCAGGAGTTCGCCCATAGGCGACCGGCAGATATTGCCTGTACAGACGAACATGATATGCATACCGCACACCCCTTTGTATCTCTACCTAGCTTATGGAAACTACAATCCTCAATCTTACCTCAGCTATAGATATTACAATTTGGGGCTTAACTGTTTTACCCCTTAGGAAATACCGCAGGAAACATACACACCCCGACAAAGGAACTGGCTTCTTGAGTTGCAGGTTTATCGCAGAAGTTCGTTTCCGCCGCCACTTTCCGCCGCTATGCAATGGTTAAGGTGGCAAGCAGTGCGAGATGGTCGGAACCTTGAATCCGCTTGGTTGCAAGATCAGTTGCACGCACACCCTTGTCGTAAATAATATGGTCGATTTCGGCAATCGGAAATACTGCAGGGAACGTCATATGCAGACCCTCCCCCGCGCTCTGACCAGCGTCAGTAAAACGATCACCAAGCAAATATCTAAAACTTGCATGATCCCACGTGGAATTAAAATCCCCCATCAGCACATACGATTCTCCATTATCGTAATGCTGTAATTGCGCTATGGAATCCAAACTTTTATTCCATAATCCCTGATTGCTTGGTCGTGGAGAAAACGGATGAACCGACCCAAATCGTACTTTTCTGCCATTGAAATCAACTGTCGAGGCAGGAATGCTACTGGATTCAATAGGAATGAGATCCTGCGTTGTTTCCTGCAGAGGATGCGCACTGTACAGTACGTTCACACCGCCATTATCGTGCCAAGTGAGTTGCGCGGAAACGGAATACGGAAGATAATCCTCAATTCCAGCATCATGCAACCGATCTAATAATCCTGATGGAACTTCCTGCATTGCAAGAATTTCAACATGCTCGCTTTGGATTGTTTGCACGATTTGCTGCGCATCGGCACAACCTTGCTTCGTATTGAACGTCATGACACGCACTGTTGCAGAAGGTTGTATGGCACGATCATTGGTCGGAACGACATACCCCCAATGCCAAATAATCTGGATGATCACGCACAATACGCTCAACGCGATCAAAAGTTTTCGTTTGCCAACAGTACGAAAAACTGTTGCAATAATTGCGATAATTACGGAAAGCAAGCCAAGCCAAGGCATGATCGCGACGATCAGAGGCACGTAGCGTTTACCATCGAGACTGTTCGGTAGCATGCGCAGAAGCATCGCGAACACGATGACGGCGGATGCGAACCACAGCAACGCCGTAAGCAGTGAAGTGCGCGTTTCACGACGCGTCTCACTTCGTTGGACATCGCCAAGTCGAGTCATGCGCACTCCTCTCCCATTCCATATTTCCGTTTCATCTTCCTGTTCCGCGCAATCCGCAATCGTATGCAATCACATGTTGCAACCGATAGTTTTACGCATCGTTTTTCACAACATCTCTCACAACATCTCTTCTCGTGAACGCTACCCGCGTTCATCCCCGCATATGTTTCCCGCGTGCATTGAGGGTGATGCTTTCACAAAAGTGCCACTATATGGACACTTTCCGGCATTTGGAATCGTTCTGATACGTTCATCCGATAATCTATAGGTTGCAAAACGGTGCTTAACAAAAGAGGCAATCATGAGCGAAGAAGCAATGCGAGAAGAAGTGGCGCAAGCTGTGGAAGTGGCCGCAAACAAGGCCGCCGAAGAGGAAATCAGCAAACTGACCGAATTCGAAAGCGCCATCGACGAGACGCTCGCCTCCGGATATTTGGACGATACGCTCACCGTCACCGACGCAAACGGTGTAGCGCAAGTGCTGCCGGTGCTTGATTCCGAGCCGATCTCACACCTAGTGGAAGGCTTGGAAGCCGTAGGCGGGAGCGCCAATGTGTTCGTGCACACCAGCGCAGGCGTGGTGGCCCTCAGCGTAGTGGAATACAAGCCCAACGAAGAAGAGTAGCCGTCGCAGCATGCACGGTCAGGCGGCACGCCTACGGTTGAGGGCGCGTTGCACGGTTTCATGCGTGGAACCGGCACCCTGGCCGCGCACGCCGAAGAACACCATCAGCACCATCACGAAGCAGATTGCCGCACTGATACGAAGCGCCCACTGAATGCCGAACACATTGGCAGCCGCATACACGGCTTTTGTGCCACCGAGCGCAGTCCAACGAAGAGACGTGAACGTCTCCATCAAAATCACCAACACCGGAGCGCCAATCGCGCCCGCAATCTGACGAACCGTATTCGTCACCGCGGATCCGGCGCTCACCTCTTCCGGTTCCAAACAATTCAGCGACCATGTGGTGATCGGCATCAATACGAAACCCATGCCGATCTGGCGCACAAACTGCCAAATCGACACCCACCAAATCCACGAAGTCATGGAAATCAAACTCATCATGACCGTGCCGAAACACAAGGTAATCGTGCCGATCAATGCCACCGGGCGTGCTCCGAAACGGTCAAGCACCTTACCACCGAAAAACTGCGAAATGCACTGGCCCAAAGCACCCGGAAGCATCACCAGGCCGCTAATCGCAGCAGAATAGCCACGGCAATCCTGAATGTACAGGGGCATGATCACCATAATCGAACTGAACGCGAAGAACGAGAGCGCGGCCGTGATCGTGCCAACAGTAAAACTACGATTCTTCAACACGCTCAAATTCAACAGTGGCGGCTGCGCTTCAGGATTTTCAATCTGCCTGCGCGCGCCATGAATCTGGCGGAGCACAAACCAAATAATTCCCACAACGCCAATCACCATTGGCAGCCAAACCATAGGATTTACAAACGAATACGATTCAATATTCGTAAAGCCGAACATTAGCCCGCCGAAACCGAAAATAGACAGTCCAACGGAAAAAAAGTCAGCCTTCGCGGTTTTATCGTTCTCACCGAAATTATGCAATCCAAAATAGGCAAGAAGCAGCGAAATTACGCCGATAATGGTCAACGTGAGGAAAATTGAACGCCAACCGTTCAAGTCCGTCTGCACACCGCCAAGCGTCGGGCCGATCGCCGGAGCCACGCTCATCGCCATGCCAACCGTACCCATTGCGAAACCACGGCGAGACAGCGGATAAATCGAAAACACCGTGATCTGCAACACCGGCCACATCACACCCGTGCCAACCGCCTCAAGCAAACGCCCGATCAGCACCATCAAAAAAGTTGGACCAAGCCAAGCGAACAGTGAACCGATCGTGAACACAACCATGGAAACAAGCACGATTTCGCGCGTCGAAAAACGTCTCGTAAGGTATGCCGTAAGCGGCACCATCACGCCCATGACCAGCTGGAAAATCGACGTCAGCCACTGACCGGTCGTAACGGAAATACCAAAATCACTGACGATCGTCGGCAACGCGGCGCTCAACTGCAATTGCGTGAAATTACCGACGAACGTAATAAATGTAAGAACCGCAATGGAAATAAACGCCGTGCGCGTTAAATGACCGTTCTGATACGATTCCTCTCGAGCAAGCGCTCGGGACATGTTCCGCCTTGCTGACATCAATCACCTTCTCCACATTCAAACGCACAAACTATATGATAGCCCGTATGACAGAGGCATGGATATTCACCTGCGGATTCCTGTTTTTGTCTTTTCTGGGTAACGCTCCCTATTTAGAGGTATCATGACACACGAAAGAGATAGGCAGGTTTTCGGCGCAGGCAGCGTCGGAGAGAGAGGAGAGAGAGAGGGGGATGATACCAGTCAGGGCCATGTTCCACATCTGCATGGAGTTGTGGGGCATTTTCATATGTCTGATTTTCGCAGGCGGAATTTTCATTGCAACACCACAAAAAACCAGACGAACTCGCATCAAAATACTCATGCAGATCGCCTGCATGCTTCTTCTTGGATCCGACGCGCTCAGCTGGTATTTTCACGCAAATGCAGACGAAACCACATACTATATAGTTCGCATAAGCAATTTCTCAGTATTCTGCATCAACTATATTTTCATGAGTTTCTTCGCAACCTATGTTTGGTTGACAGTGAGCAAAAATCAGCATCGCAAACCAGCCGCATTGCATACCGTCTACGCATTATCCGTAATTGGAATTCTCTTACTTATCATCACACAATTCACTGGTCTTTTCTACTATTTCGATGACCACAATCTTTACCATCGCGGTAATTTCTATCTTCTTTCGCAAGCAATTGCGGTCTCGGGAATCGCATTATGCTTCTTCATGCTGATCTCATCTCGCAAGAATCTTGATCGCATTACTTTCCTTTCCATGATGTCGTTCTTCGTACTACCAGTATTGGCGACCATCTACCAAGCACTGACATACGGTTTTTCATTGCAATGTTTGGCGATCGTGATTTCCACACAGATTATGTTCATCATGGACACCGTGGAACTGAACATGCGATTCTACTCGCAACAGGCCGCCTACGAAAAAGCAAGGTACAAAGCCGAACATGACGGCATGACCGGTTTGCTGAACAAAGAAGCGGGATGGAAGCACATGCGCAAATACTTCGACCGCATGGATTCGCACGACGAAGCGATGCTGATGTTCGTCGACATCGACGATTTCAAAACCATCAACGACACATACGGACACACAGTCGGCGATTTCTGGATCCGCGAGGTCGCATCCCAGCTTCGGCACATCTACCGGCAAGATGACATCATCTGCCGATACGGCGGCGACGAATTCATAGCACTCATCCGCAACACCGCCAGCGAACAGGTGCTCGAAACCACGCTGGGCATGTTCTTCCAACAGTTGGCACGCGCCTCGGAACAGCACGGGCAAGACGTGCATTGCAGTGTGGGCGTGTGCCGTATTGCAGCCGCTGACGGTGCCAGCCTTGGCACGGGGAGCGCCGATGGAGACGCGATCGGAAGCGTGGATTTCGGCCAATGCGTCGCACAGGCCGACTTGGCGCTGTACGAAACCAAACGATTCAACAAAGGAACGTTCACCGTCTACAACTACGACCGTTCCCAGCCAGCACCCGCAAATATCCGCGCCTAAATGAGCAGCTTCAGCTTTCCGGCAATTCCTGCGCTGGGCAACCGTGCAATGCGGAAAGCATCGCCCGCTTTTCCTGCGAAGTGACAGTCAGCCCGTACTTGTCTTTCACGCCAATCTGCCGGGCCACGTAATCGCAACGGTATTCACTGTTCGTCGGCAGCCAGTATGCGGCCGAAGCGGAACCCTTCTGCTGATTCGCGGGCCCATCCACGGCCAGCAGATTGTACATGTCGTTGCCGAATTGGTACAGCTTCGCATGATCCCACGTGTTCGCGCCCGACTGCCACGCATTTTCCAACGCGACCACATGATCGATCTGCACCGCCGAAGACGTTTTCACTCCACGTACGAATTGGATGGTCTGACCGGTATACGGATCGTCAAGCGTGCCCGACGCAACCTGGCAGCTACGGCCGTTCTTATATTGCACGTCCGTCAGATCGCGCGCGAGCACGTCTTCGCGCACGTCGCAACCGTTGCCATCGTCGTCGGTTTCGCGGAATCCGAACGCATCGCGATCATATCCGGCCTTGCTGGGATTGTCGTCGACGGTAAGTTTTTCCAACGTTTCCGCAGCTGTGCCGGTTGCCGTGTACTCGCCGGTGATTTCGCCTACGGTCGGATTGACTTTCGGCAGCAGCATGCCGATAGTGACGCCGATTACCGCAACGACTACCAGCAAAATAAGAATACGTTCCAGCGGACCGTCGGCGTTGATCCAACTTTTTTTGAACCGTTTGCCGGCCCGCTGGATATCACGCACGTCGCGTTCAATATTCCGATAATTATAAGAATTACGATTATTCTTTCGAGGCATAATTATTAAAAATAATACGAAATTACGGAATTACGGAGTATCAGGCGTACGTGAACGTCATCGGATCATGTCCGGCGCGCGTCGGACCGTCAAGCGCGTCGATCGCGGCATGTTCTTCAGGGGTGAGCACGAATCCAAACAAATCGAGATTCTGCTTCTGCCGATCCGCATGCACCGACTTGGGGATGATGATCGTGCCATTTTCGATATGCCAACGCAGAATCACCTGCGCAGGGGTAACCCCATGCTCCGCTGCGATGCGCTCAATCGCACCATTTCCGGCGTTCAAATCAGCACCGCGAGCCATCGGCGAATATGCTTCCACGGCAATGCCGTGCGCCTTGCAATAGTCCACGACCTCGCGCTGCTGCCAGGTCGGATGCAGCTCAATCTGGTTGACGGCAGGATATTCGCCGGTCTCCTCATGCAAGCGGTCAAGATGCTCGGGCAGGAAATTGCACACACCCAGCGTGCGCACGCGCCCCTCCGCGCGGAATTCCTGGAACGCCTTCCACGTTTCGCTGGAACGCCAGTCGAACGGGGTGGGCCAATGCAGCATGTACATGTCGACATAATCGAGCTGCAGCAAGCCAAGCTGGCGGTCGAACGCCTTGCGTGCGCTGTCATGCCCCTGCTCGGAATCGCGCAGTTTCGTCGTAACCCACAGGTTTTTGCGCTGCTCACCTTCCGTGAATCCCGCATTGTTCAGCGCGCGACCCACGCCGGCCTCATTGTTGTACCCCGCCGCGCCGTCGATATGACGGTAGCCGGCTTCCAGCGCACTCTCCACTACGGAGGTAACGCCCTCATCGTCGATACGCAGCACGCCCAAGCCGATTTGCGGAATCAGATTGCCGTCGTTCAATGTGACCATGGGGGTATGGAAAGTTGCCATGCGTTGTCCTTTCGAAGGCTGTGTTTCAGGCGATTATTCTCAACCGTTCTTATGCTTGTTCCAGCTTAGCCGCAGGTCGCCGCAATTCGGCCATATTTCGTGGCACATGCCTCGCATTGCGTCTTGAAACGGTTCGGACGCGCCGTTGCATGAGTCGCGCATATGCCGACAGATGATATGCGCGTACGTAACATAACCGCGCAGCCTCGTGCGCTATAACATTGCTCGGATAAGAGGGCGACGAACATGAATAGTACAGACGACGCGAACGATATGGACGGCATGGGAGGCATGGTCAATGCGGGTGCGACGGATGGCGTGGAATGCTGGGAAACGGCACGGGCGAATCACGATTTCTCTTCCCGCCACGGGCACGCGCTTGCCGGCATGCTTGGACCTGCTTTTGTGGCGGCCGTCGCCTACGTGGATCCCGGCAATGTGGCGGCGAATATCACATCCGGCGCGAGGTACGGATATCTGCTGGTGTGGGTGCTGGTACTCGCCAATTGTATGAGCGTGCTCATTCAATATCAGTCCGCAAAACTTGGTATCGTCACCGGAAAAAGTCTTCCCGAAATCCTGGGAGAACGACTTGGCGACGGCGGTCGATTCATGTTTTTCATGCAAGCGGAAGTCATTGCAATAGCGACTGATCTTGCGGAAGTAATTGGCGGCGCAATCGCACTGAAATTATTATTTGGACTTCCGCTTTTTATTGGTGGGTGCATAATCGGCATTATTTCTACGGTCTTGCTTATTTTTCAAAAGAGTGCCACGCATCATATTTTTGAAAAGCTGATTATTGCATTGCTGCTGGTGATTACTTTTGGATTTATTGCAGGCCTTTTTATTGATCCACCAAATCCTGCGCAAGTTTTGCAAGGTCTTGTTCCGCATTTCAAAGGAACCGAAACGGTATTGATGGCAACTTCCATGCTGGGCGCCACGGTGATGCCGCACGCGATTTACCTGCATTCCACGCTGGTGAACGACCATTACGTGCCAGGAGAGCCCAAACCGAGCGTAAAGACCCTGCTACACGGAAGCAAAATAGACGTGTTCTGGGCATTATTACTTGCTGGATCGGTGAATCTTGCACTATTGATTCTTGCGGCGAATTCATTGCATGGCATGACCGGCACGGATACGATCGAGGGTGCGCAACAGGCCATTCAGCATGTGCTAGGTCCGGTGATCGGCACGATTTTCTCGGTCGGATTGCTGGCTTCCAGCCTGAGTTCCACGTCGGTCGGCACATATGCAGGCGCCGAAATCATGCATGGACTGTTGCGGATCAAAACGCCGATGTGGGCATGCCGCGTGGTGACGCTCGTACCGGCGTTGGTGGTGTTGTGGTTTGCTAAGAATCCGACGGAAGCGCTGATCATAGGGCAAGTTGTGCTGTCGATCGGCATTCCATTTGCGATTATTCCGTTAATGAAATACACGCACGACCGTTCTTTAATGGGCGATTATGTGGATGGTCCGGTGAAATTCGCGATCAATATGGTAGTTGTTTCGCTGATTGTCACACTTAACGTGATTCTTGTAATTCTCACGCTCTCCGGTCGTTCCTGATGTGGGTCCCATTTCGGTGTCCGCACGGTCGACCGGCGCAGCCGCCCGCGCAGGAATTGCCGGAACACCGAGGTTGATTCGGGTCTGCACAACCTCGGTTCCGTGTCTGTATAAGTCTGATTTTGCGTCTGCACAACTCCGATTTCAGGGCCAATTCCGGACTTGTGCAGACACAGAATCAGACTTATGCAGACGACAGACACCGCAGACGGGCCAGGAAACCGAAAACGCAAGTTCGGACGAAACCTGTCCACCTAAGTCGCAAGTCAGGCCTGAAATCAGACTTGTGCAGACGGAAAAACCTGCCAAGGGCAATACGGGAATGAAAATCAAGAACAGATACCCCCTAAAAAGGCGTTTGGCAGGGAAACTGCACAACATCGCGAGCTGCGTCGCGAAGCCAACGATACGAAATCAACGGCACAAAGGGCGATAGCGCGAAATCAACGGTACGAAAGCCGACGGCACGAAACCAACGGCGAGCTACACGCGCGTGGTGGCGCGGGCGATCACGTGCGACTGGGTGGTGATGTAACTCGGCTCCAGCACACGCGTGCCGTCGATCCGGTCGAGAATGCGGCTGACCGCAGTCGGCGCAATCCAGTCGAGACAAGAATCCATGGTGGTCAGCGGAGGCTGGAAATAGGCGGCTTCTTCAATGTTGTCGAAACCAATCACCTGCATCTGGTCGGGAACGGAAATGCCGTTCGCAGCCAAAGTGAACAGCGCTCCCAACGCAAGCTGGTCATTGAATGCCACAATCCCGTCGAAAGGAATTCCGGAATCGATGAGCTGTTGCGTAATGCGAGCGCCGGAGCCGATCGTCCAATCCTGGCCCGTGTTCATCACCAATCGCGAATCGAATTCGATACCTCGCGCGGCGCATGCTTCGAGCACGCCGCGGAGTCGCAGTTGCGCATTGCCTTCAATGGCGTCTCGTACGGAATCAATGTGTTCCGGTTCGGTTCGAGAGCCCACCACCGCGAGTCGAGTTGCTCCATGATCGAACAGGTATTCGGCGGCAAGGCGGGCTTCCTGAATATCGTCGGGGGTAACGTGGTCGGCTTTGCCGTGTGTGGAACGCGCGCCCACGCATACGAGCGGATAGTCCACGTCCAAGTCCGCCGCTTCAAGGTTTTCGACTTCGGAGATCGACAGGATCATGCCGTCCGAGACGGTGGTGTTGAAGTTGCGCAGGAGTGATTGCGCTCCTTGTGCGGATCCTTCGGCGTAGGTGGTGACGTATACGGAGTAGCCGTAGCCGCGGGCCGCGTCGATTACGCGGTTGGCGAGCTCCGACAGGTATGGGGCGGTCAATGTTGGTACGGCGAGTGTGATGAAACCGGTTTTGCCGCGGTTGAGATTGCGCGCGGACACGTTCACGCGGTATCCGAGTCGGTCGATGACTTCCTGGACTTTTTCTCGCGTGGAGTCGGTCATACGGCCGGAATGGTTGATCACGTTGGATGCGGTTTTGAGTGAAACGCCTGCCTCTTCGGCCACGTCTCGTAGGGTGACGCGTTTTTTGTCCGGCTTCGGCTCCGGCTTTGACTCGCCCATGTTCGTCTCCGTGATTGTTGAATATGCCGGTAAAAAGTTTACCAGTTATGGCAAGCCCGCCATTCTTGAGTTTCAGAATGGCGGGCTCAGTTTGTGTGAGATTGTTGTGTTACGCAATCAATCGCGCGAAATTGCGCGAAATTATGCGGAATTATGCGCGCTTTACGACGAGTACGCCGTTGCGATGCACGGTGTAGCTGCCCGTCTGTGCCTCTGCTTCCGCTTGGAACAGGTAGATTGGTTCGCCTTCGATGCCCTGCAATGCGATTTCTTTCTTGCCGCGCGGCAGATAGAAATCGAAGGTTGCGTCGGCGGACTTGCGCACGGTGTGCAGTACGTCGGAATCGGCCGGATTGGCGACATTTGCGGAATCTTCCACGATATTCTCGCGCACGAATTCCGTAAGATCGGCGACGTTGAGATCGCAGCCGACGAAGTATGTTTCGCCGGAACCGTACGGATTGCGGGTGATTGCGGCGGTGCCGTCGAGTTCCCATTCGTCGGCTTCCTCACCTTCGTAGGTGGCCAATACCTGCGCGCGTTCGCCGTCGACGTTCACGTCGTTCTGCCACAGGCGGGTGACCGCACCGGAGCTCAAACGAATTTCGGACGGTTCGCCTTCTGCTTCCGCGCCGAGAATGTTGAATTCCTCGCCGCGAATACCCAGCATTTCGCGCAGCAGGCCGTCGCCGGCTCCCGGGTATCCGCCGAGCCAGGTGTGGAAGTTTTCGTCGATCAGTCCGGTTGCGTAACCGATGACCACACGGCCGCCGGCAGCTGCGAAATCGGCCAAACGCTGCGTATCTTCGGCGCTGAGCATGATCACGGTCGGCAGTACGACGGTCTTGTATGCGCTCCAATCGTATTTCAGCGGCACAATGTCGGCACGGGTGCCGGCGTTGAGGAACGCACGGTACCAGTCGCGCACGTCATGCCAATGGTTGAGCTTCATGCTCGGCAGGGTTTCGGAGCGTGTGGCCCATTCGGATTCCGCGCTGAACAGGATCGCCGTATCGGACTGTTCCAGTTCGGTACCCTGCACGCCAGCGTCGCCGAGGGTTTTCAGCGCTGCGCCCAGTTCGCACACTTGGCGGAACAGTTTGGTGTCTTCGCCTGCGTGGGGCACGAGTGCGGAGTGGAAGGATTCGGCTCCGAATGCGGAGGCACGCCACTGGAAGAAGTTGATGGCGTCGGCACCCATGGCCACATGCGCAATGGAGTCACGCACGGTTTCACCCTTGCGCTTGCGTGCGTTGAGCGGCTTCCACTGCACGGCCGAAGTGGAATGTTCCATCACATACCACGGCTTGCCGAGCGCGAGGGAATCCATCAAAGCGTCGGAGCAGAACAGTTCGTCGATATGCGATTCGCCCTCATGGAAGTAATGGTCGTTCGACACGAAATCGACTTCCTCGGCCCAGTCGGCGTAGTCCATGCAGCACTGGTCGGTGGAGACCATGAAGTTCGTGGTGAACGGCTTGTCGGGGCAGATTTCGGCGATGGCGTCGCGTTCGGCCTTGTAGAAGTCGAGCAGCATATCGTTGCCGAAACGCTCGAAATCAAGCTTTTGACCGGGGTTCACCATGGAGTCGGCGCCCATGAAACGCGGGATGAGCACTTCGTGGAAACCGTTCATTTCCTGACCCCAGAAGGTGGTGCCCCACGCCTTGTTGAGGTTTTCGATGGTGCCGTATTTGCGTTCGCACCACAGGCGGAAGGCGTTGAGCGCGTTGTCGGAGTAATCGTAACGGTTGTTCCAGCCGTATTCGTTGCCCATATGCCATGCGGTGACGTACGGGTTGGTGCCGTAGCGTTCGGCCAGTTTGCGGCACAGGGTGAGCGCGTATTCCTTGAACACCGGGCTTGTCGGGCTCCAGGATTGGCGCGATCCCGCGTTGACGGGATGGCCGAATTTGTCTTGCGGCAGCACTTCCGGGTGCTTTTCGTACAGCCACAGCGGCGCGGTGGCGGTTGCGGAGGCCAGATCGACCGCGATGCCGGCTTTGCCGAGCTTGTCGATGATGCGGTCAAGCCAGCCGAAATCCCAACGGTTTTCTTCCGGCTGAATGCGATCCCAGCTGAAAATGGCCACGGCCACGGTATTGACACCGGCCTGTTTCATGAGGCGGACGTCTTCGTCCCACACGTCTTCCGACCACTGGTCGGGATTGTAATCACCGCCGTATGCGATGCCTTTGCCGTTGTCGGTCAGCAGTTCCGGCCATTTGAACGTGCGATGCATGGATTACTCCTTTGTGTGCGTATGGCATCCGCTATAACGCTGAGGATGCCAGCTCGACAGCTTCCCTTCGAAAGCTCTCGTAAAATCTTTTTATAAAATCTAGTATATATATTTACTAAGATATTTGAGATGGTCCCGGGGATGTCCACGATGACACCCCCGAGGTCTTATTTTTTGTTCTTTTCGGACGATTGCCGAAAAATCGGTATGCGCTTTACCGAAATTTCAGCATGCGACCGTTGCGATCATTCCTTGACGGCGCCTGCGGCAAGGCCGGACTGCCAGTACTTCTGCAGGCAC
>ERZ772816.1005-NODE-1005-length-27673-cov-233.324861_pt1 | contig 27673 bp, 42 predicted proteins | sample MGYA00511359_ERZ772816 | MGnify/ENA primary metagenome ERZ772816 (study PRJEB29015, sample SAMEA2737710) | human gut metagenome | biome: human gut; feature: human-associated habitat; material: faeces | place: China | collected 2012 ...
CCAGCACCTTGTCGATGGTGATGGCTGCAGCGCACAGGCTGCCCAGGATGCCCAGCACCCACAGCAAAGCTTCTTTTTCGGTCATTTGCCCTCCCGAAGACGGGTCAGGCCCTTCTTGCGGATGATTTTTGGGTAGTTGCGCTCGGTGACGTTGAGGTCCACGTTGCCCGTGATGCCCGGCACGCTGCCCTTGCTGGTGTGCTGGTGGGCGTTGTAGTTAAACGTCACGTTGGGCGTCTTTCCGGTGTAGTCGGCAAGCCAGACGTCCCACCGAGAGGACAGCCTTGCCATGTCCAGCTCATACTTGTAACCGGTGTAGGTGTACAGCTGGGCGTAAAAGCCCATCTGCTCTACCTCATGCAGAGCATAGGCGGTCAGGTCGGTCAGGCTCTGCTTGTCCAGCTTGCCCAGCCGGTTGTCCTCCACGTCCACTGCCACAGGCAGGGTCAGCTCCTTGCCGTAGACCGCCTGCCGCAGCAGGGCGAGCTCTGCATCGGCCATGGCCTCGCTGGTAGCGTAGGTGTAGTAGTAGACGCCCACGTCCAGTCCGGCAGCTCGGGCGTTTCGGTAGTTGGTCTCAAAGGTCGGGTCGATGTACAGGCCGTCTGCCCGCTTGGAGAGCTTGCGGTTTGTGGATACCGTCTTGAGCATTGCCCCCTTGTAGCCCGCCGCCGCCACCTGCGCCCAGTCGATAAGGCCCTGATACCGGCTCACGTCGATGTACCGGTAGGGCGGGCCGCCCTCCCAGCCGGTCACAGCCTCTGCCCCGAGGGGTTCGGGAGGCTCCGGGGCGGGCTTTGCCTCTTCGGCATCCTGCTTGTCCCCCGGGCCAAAAAGCACCCGCACCAGCTTTTCCAGCAGCTCCAGCAGCTTATTCATTGTAGTATTCCTCCCCGGTGATGCGCTTATAATCCTCTTCACTGACCTCGCCCTCAGTCACCCTCTTTGCCAGCTCCCGCTTGACCCCTGCACGACGGGATACGGGCATCTCTTCCCAAGTTTTAGTGCCTGCAACCAGGCGGTTTGCCCAGATTTTGTCCATTTTGAAGTCCTCCTTACTTGTTGACGGCGGCATCCAGCTCGCACAGCGAGTCCTCGATAGTCGCCAGCCGCTCCTGTGATGCCATATCCTGCTCGCACAGGGCGTCTTCCATCTCTGCAGCGGTCTTCGCCGCCTGCTCTGCCAGAGGGCCGGTTTTGTCGGTCATCCGGTAGTGGCGGTCGATTTCGTACCAGTCATAGCAGCGCCCTTCCACGTCCTCCGCGCTGCGCAGCTTGCAGACAACGCGGAAGCTGTCGGTGATGGTCTGGTCGGGATACTCCCGCTCGATCTGGTGATACCCGGTCAGATCAGTGTGGTGGCTGCCCTTGGTCTTGAGGACTTCGATGCGGCCCTTTGTGCCAAATACGTATTCCATGCGGTCTCCTCCTTATAAAGTTCAGCGCCTTACGGCGCGGTTATCTGCGGGGGCCGCGGCCCCCCTCAGACTCCCCCGTTGGGGAGTTCTTGGAGACGACAGCCGACGAACGAGTTCGCGTACGAAACCGGATTGCAGTGGACGCAGAACAGGCCATAGCTGGCGTTCCGGCTATAGTAACCGCCAACGTAGAGGCACGGGACCGAAGAGCCGAAGTCCCAGCCATCGCACGAGTAAGTTTCGGAGCCGCCGTTTGCAGCCGTAGGGATAAAGAGCGGGAACCCGCCGGTCGTCTTGACCGTAAAAGCGGACGGATAGCCATTGGAAGGGACACCCACCGCCGTGCCGCCGCTGCTGTCGCTGAAGTTTGCGGGGTTGAGGATGATGTTGAGGCCATTCGAGTTGTAGTAGCAGCCGTCGCACCAGTTATATACGTTATCCCACAGGCCCTCGATGTTGCGGTACTGAGTCCCGCAGCCGTAAGTGGTGCGGCGGCTCTGGGTCGTGCCAGTGTGGTAGGGCATCGAATCGGTATAACCCATCGACTGCGCGGAGCTGTTGTTTCCGCAGCCGTACCCGATGGCGTTCTGACTGTTCCAGTCGCAAAATTCAACGATATAGAGCAGCCAGATAGTAAACCGCATTGCAAAATCGCTCTGCCAGATGGTGGAGCCGAGATTGTGGATGCCGGAGCGAGCCGAAGAGCGGGTCATGCTTGCCTTGGGGCTGCCGGTGCCGCTCTTATAACTGCTGTTGCAGTGGTATCTGCCGATGTACACCACATCCCTCTCTCCGTGGCCGTCGCCTCTGTCCATGTGGGCGGGGCTGACGCTGTAGCCCTCCACCGCGCGGTCGGCGATCTGGATGCTCATACCCCTGCCGTTTTGGGTCAGCTTGTACCAAAACTTGGGGATGCTGACCATCGTGCCGCCGGTGCGCTCGCTCTTTACCATACCCGCCCAGGGCTGTAAGTTGTCGAAAGGACTGCCATAGCTGCTTGCGCCCGCGACATACGGCACAGGGTCGGTAAAGTCCGCCGCCTCGTCGGTGCGGCTCCACTTGGTGGTGCTGGTGCCATCCCAGCTTGCGCCGTAGATGTGGGCATAGGCCAGCTCAAGGGGGTAGTCCCTGTACTCGCTCACTTCCACGGTGCCTTCGGTGGTCTCATCGCCCAGCGTGGCCGTCACGGTCCATGTGCCAGCGATGGGCAGATAGAGCTTGATGCTGCCGCTCTCCGGTACGGTGCCGGTCACGGTCTTATCCCCGCACTGGGCGGTGACGGTGCTGCCCGCCTTGACCGTCACAGTCAGGGTGTAGTAGGTCAGGGTCAGGGTCTTGGTGCGGCAGTATTCCGCCTGCACCGTCTCCGTGGCCGCGCCGGTGCCGAGCGTGGCGGTGACAGTCCACTCTCCGTCGTGGGGCAGGGCCGCAGAAAAGCTGCCCCCGGTGGCCGTGCCAGTTACCTTTTTGTCCCCGCTGACTGCGGTGACGGTGCTTCCTGCCTCCGTCTGCACCACCAGCCGGGGCAGTACGATGCTGCCTACAGCCGCAGCGTCCGCCGCCGCGCCGGAGATGGTGAGGGTCTTATCGGTCTCGATTTTGATAGCGTTGATGCGGTCGCCGGTGGCTTTGGCGTCTGCGGGAGCGCCCGAGATGGTAAGGGTGGGGTCGGTGGTGACGCGGCCCTCGGTCTCCTTGGCAGCCGCCTCTGCCCGCTTGGCAGACTCTGCAGCGGCAGCTTTGGAGCTTTCGGCGGCCTCAGCCTGCTGTGTGGCAGTCTCGGCCCGCTGCGTGGCAATGCCCGCCTGCTGTTCTGCGGTCCGGGCAGAGGCAGCGGCGGCTTCCTTGGCCTCGGCGGCAGTTTTGGCGCTGGCTGCGGCCTCCTCTGCCTTTTGGGTAGCGGTGGAGGCAAAGCCCTCCACATACTCAAGGCTCTCGGCCATCGCCTCCCGCACCTCAACGCCCCGCTTTGCCTTGCGGATGTCGTTGATATTTTCTTCAAAAGTTTTGTTCACAGGCTCTTTACCTCCGTAGGCTCGTCATAGATGACGTCCTCATCAAAATAAAAATCGTCCCACAGCCAATCTGCGCCCGCGTAGGCGGTGGCATTGTACTTGTAGGGGTTGCAGGTGCCAGTGATGGAAAATGTGCCGGTATGCCGGTCTCTGCTCTGGGGCGACACTGTCCACAGGCCCACCCAGAAGTTGGCCGGGTCCTCGTCCAGTACGCAGCGCAGCCACTGCCCCTGCAAGGCGTTTTCGAGGACGCTCTGCACCTTGCGGCGCTCATCCGGCGGAGCCTTACATTTAAGGTCAAGCCGGATGGTGCGCTGGAGGTAGTGTACTTTGCCGTCCACAGCCCGGGTGAGGTCGAGCAGGAAATCGCCGCCCGGCACTTGCACAAGCTTTTTGTCCGGCTCTGCACCGGAGATGAGCGGGCTGCCAACCAACAGGTAAAGGCCGAGGTCGTCCAAGGTGTGCAGAGAGCCGATTTTTGCCCCCATGAGCTTGCCCATAAAAATCACGCTCCTTTACATAAAGCCCTGCAGCGCCTCCGGGCGGCAGGCAGTATCATCCTGCACCCATGCGCCTGCCTCTGTCTGTCGGTATCCGCTGCCAAAAGTCACACCGCTTTTGGACGCCGTGACGTCCCGCCGCTGGGCCAGAGCGCCGGGGAAGAGAATGGAGTATGTTTTGCCGTTCACCGGCAGCACCGCAAAGGCTCGGCCCCTGCCCCCGGCAGCAGCCCACGCTGCGGCGTCTCCGTCGTAGGTGAGCAGCACCGCCGCATAGCCGGAGAGGTCTGTGCTCGTGGTCTGGGCCGCAAAGGTGGAGCCCGACCAGCTTTGCAGCTCGGTGCCGTTTTTCACGCCGGAGAAGGTCAGGCCATCCGTCCCGAAATGGATGTTGGCCGTAATGCTGGCGTGGCCCACTGTCATGCCTGTGGAGGGCGCATAGTCGATAAAATCGCTGGCCGTCTTGCCCGCCTGCGTGGTGTCCACCTGTGTGGCGCTGGCATACCGGCTGGTGGATGCCGTCTTTTCTGAGAGCTCGTTGGTCACGCCCAGATTTGCCACGGCCCGGTCGGTGAGGGTGCGCCGGGTCATACCAAAGGTGTACTCCTTCTTCTCCGGGTGGTCGAGCGGCTCCACCAGCTTGGTGCAGAGCATGATCACGTCGATGCTGTGGGGCTTGCTGATGATATGGGCAAAGCTGGCAAAGGTCAGCCGCTCGGTATCATAGCCCGCATCCACAAGGTCAACGGCCTTGACCTCATAGCTCATGGTCATGAGGTCGTTCTTTTCCAGGTCCTGCACCGCAGCGGCAAAGGTGGCGTCGCTGCTGTCCGTGTCAAACTCCCTGATCTTGGAGACCACGCCAAACTTTTTTACGGCCTCGTCGTTCTGGATCCACCCGTATTCCCGATTCCAGCTGTAGCCCTTTTTCGGGAGGTACTTGTCCACAGCGCTCTGGCTCGTGCCGTTGATGCCGTAGCGCTCTTCGTGGGTGCCGGTCGTTACGGTAGTCGAACCCCACTTAAACCAGAGGAATTTGTACTTCCACTGGGTCTTGGTCTCTTCGACAGTGTGCTTGTTGCCCATCGGCCAGATGCGGGTGAAAAGGTCGTTGGTGTCGGTTTTTTCGGTGAAATCCAGCAGATTCACGCCATATTCGATGTTTTGGGCAGTCTGCCGGTCAGCCTCGTATGCCTGGTCGCAGTAGTTTAGCACGTTCATGCCGGTGGTGGAGTTATAGGTGCAGTAGGCGTAACCGCCGTAGGTCTTGAGCACCATTTTGCTGATGATGTCCCATGTGCTGCCGTAGTCCTCGCCCACGCCGTACTGGTTGCGGTCGCCGTAGCTCACCACAAGGTCGCCGAGGGCGGCAGTCACCCTTCCCAGCTCAAACTTTTTCATTTTGTCGTAGCTGGTCTGCTCTTCGTAGCCGTTGCCGCCGGAGATCTGGGAGTTGTGGGCTTTGATGAGGTATTCCAAAAAATCCCTCAGCTTGCCCTCGTAGTTGAAAGGGGTAATGCAGCTGTCATTGAAATAGCTGAGAGCCCCCTCGCAGTAGATGACCCGGCGGTTGAGCCAGTCGGCTTCGTGACTGAGCACCCGGCCCCGCCATATCTCCTTGCCGTCCTGATGCACCGCCACAGCGGTGGACATCTTCTGCATGGACTCATAGCAGGGGTGGGTGCGCAGCATGGTAAAAGTAAGGCTGCCGCCCTTGCTCACCTCGCGGGTGAGCTTGGGTGACAGCACCACAGCCTGCCGGTTGCCCGGCTGATAGACGGTCAGCTTGTTTTCGGGGTCGCCGTAGGGATACGCAAAAATCTCGTACATCTCAGTTACCCCTTTCTGCAAGCATCTGGATATGGCCCAGCTGGTCGTTCATGCCGGGGGCGAGAGCGCCCACAATGGTGCCGTCATCCAGCACGATCTGCTGGTTTGCCACGTCGGGCAGATACTGCTCCACTACGGTGCTCAGCTTTGCAAGTTGGGCTTGTATCTCTGCCTGATATTTGGGGACGGAATTGTTGTTGGGGTTGTAGGTAAAGGGGTCGCTGCGGTAGTCGTAGCCCGCAAAAGCCCGCTCGTTGCCGTACCAGTAGGCGTCCTGAATGTCCAGATAGCTCATGGCGCCAGACGGGGCGCTTTCTGCTGCAGCAGACGAAGACGAGGACTTTTTGCCAAACTTTTTACCGAAGAAGTAGCTGAGCCAGCCGATAGGGCCGGTGGCCGCCAGAAGTGCGCCGGAGAGGAGCTTGCTTCCCAGAGAGCGCTCTTCGCCAGAATCCTCGCGGGCGCGGGCGTTCTGCCCCATTTTGAATCCTACAACGCCCTCTGCGATGACGGCCAGCACAGCAAGGCACTCCGGGAAGAAGGAGGCTGCTCCGCCCGCTGCGGACGCAATGGCCTGCCCGGCCCCGGCTTCACCGGCAGCCGCCGCAGCCTTTGTACCGCCGCCGAACAGCTTGAGGATGCTGCTGACGATGCCGCCAGAGCCTCCGGTGCCGGAAAGGCCCTTCATGGCGGCGGCAAAGCTCTGCACTTCTTTGGTGGAGCCGTTGACCGCCGGGGTGATGCCGTTGCTGAAGAGGCTTGCAATGCTCTGCAGCGCCCCCTGAATGCCGCCCTGCGCGTAGTGCTCATTGATGGCGGTCATCGCATCGTCTGCCCATTTCAGGATGGTGTTGCGTTGCTCTTGCGTCACCTGCCCGAAAATGACCTTTACCACATCCCCGGCGATGGCCTTGCCGTCTTTGTTCTTGATGTCAGTAAAGAAAGACTTCACCAGCCCGAAAATGCCTTTGTCAGACTGCCCCTGGATCTCGGAGATATACTTTTCGGTGCGGGAAAGCGCAGCCTGGATGCTTTTTTCGGCCTCTTCGGTGTCGACCTTGGTATTCTGGAGCACACCGTCGATATAGGTGTTGATGGTTTTAGTGGTCTGGGCCACGCCATCGACGATGTTTTCTTCGGTGATGGTCTCAGTCTTTTCGATGTGCTCGGAGCCGTCGGCGTATTTTTTGGTGACCTCCTGGACCGCCGTGGTCACGCCGCCCTCTACCTTGCTGGTGGTGCGGGTCAGGGTAGCCGCCAGCGTTTTCGACATATCGTCGTATGTCTTTGTGGTTTTGGTCACCACGCCGTTGACCTTGGTCTCCACCTGTTTATAGGTGGTCTCGATGCCGTTGACCATCTCCTTGCCTGTCTCGGTGGTGGTCTCGGTGATGCGGTCTTTGATGCTGCCCGCGCTGTCCTTGACCTTTTCGCTCAGAGTCTGGATGCTGGTGGTCACGGTGCCGAGAGCATTCTGAGCGGTAGTCGTAGCCGTTCTGGAGATGGACGAAATGACCGTTTCGGTGGTGGACCTTGAACCAGACTTTCCACTGGAAGAGCTCCCGCCGCTGCCGCCAGTAGTGATAGAGCTGCCACCGGAGCCAGCGGCAGCAGTAAGCTCAGCTTGCCGCTCAGACCAGCTCTTGTTGCTGATGCCAACGCCATTTAGCGCTGCCTGCCTGCGGCGGTCGCGGGAGTTTTGCTGGTCCGTTGATGTGCGGTAATCCTCGTAGCTGTCATAATCGGAGTAGGCAGTTTTGCCAAGGGCCTTGTTCAGGGCGTAACTGGCTCTATCCAGAGCGCTTACAGCCGCCGAGCCCAGCCTGCCAAAACTGCTGATGATGGTGCTGATCGGGTTGTCCAGGCCTAGAATCGCTTCGCCGAGACCTTTCCACCCATCCTTTTTGTAAGCGTCCTGCGCAGCCACCACCATATTGTTCAGATTGCCGATGACCACGCCGATTCCGTTGCTCAGGTCGCCGGTCATAAGACCCGCCAGCTGGCTCACGTTATCTTTCAACGTGGATACCCGGCCATTCATGGTCTGGCTTTGGGTGTCCATGGCGTTGTAATATCGTCCGCCCTCTTCGCTGGCCGCGATAAGGGCCTGAGACAGAGTATCATAGCTGATGGTCATCTTCTGGACTTCCTGCACCGATTTTCCGGTGTAGTCGGCCAGGACCTGATAGACGTTGATACCTGCATAGGCAAACTGCTTGATGTCGATGGCGGACGCCTTGCCCACGTTGGCGATCTGCTGCAAGTTTGCCGACATGCGGGACAGCTCTGCATTGCCGCCGCCTGTAGCCGAAACAGCGTCGCCCAGCGCCATGATGACCTTGCGGGAGTAACCCGCGTTTTCACCGGCGCTGATGAGAAGCTGATTGGCCTGTGTCAGACTCGCCACGTCAAAGGGGGTGCGGGCGGCGTCCTCCTGAATGGCGTCCATGGCCGCTTTGGCCGCCTCAGCGCTGCCCAGCATGTTGGTAAACCCGGTGGTGTAGCTTTCCAACTGGGCGTTATACTGGATACCGGTCTGGATAAAATCCTTGGCCGCAGACAGGGCCATGGAGCTTACGTTGGAGATGACGCCGGTAAGCAGGTTGGCTTTGGTGATGGCTCCGGTGAGAGAGCCGCTGGCGGTCTCAGATGCCCCGCCAAACTCCGTCATGCCGACGTTGGCTGATTTCAGGGCCGAGGTGGTCTCTTTCAGTTCGGCTCGGGCAGAGGCCAGAGCGGCTTTCAGCTCCTTGGTCTGCGCAGAGGTGCGCCCGGTCTTTTCGGCCGATTCGTTGTATCGCTTTGTCAGCTCGGCGACTTTCTGCGCTGCTTTGCTGTACTCGGAGCCCAGCTCCGTGACAACTTTTTTGGTGCTGTTCTGCACGTTTTGGATGCTCTGCCGGTAAGCGGAATCATCCAGCGACAGAGTCGCTTCCAGATTAAAGATGTTCAGGGCGTTTCACCTCCTCTGCACAGCTCCGCCAGAGCTTTTGCATTGTCGGCGGTGATCTGCTCCGCCGTGCGGGTGTCTTCTTTGGTGTGCAGCAGGGGGAAATGCTTGGATGCAAGCCCGGAGTAAAGGGGCTGGATGCCGAGATACTGCCCGATGGCGTCGGCCACATAGTCCCGGAAAAGCTGCGCCTCCTGATGCCTGCGCGCCTCGGCGCGGATATGCTCCATGATGTACGGCTTGCCCAGCAGCCGGAGCATATCCAGCCGGATGGTGGATACCAGCCGCCGGTAGCCGTCCGCGCCGATCACATCAAGGACTGAAAAAAATCCATGAAGTCCACGTCCCGGAGCGCCCGGCTCATGGCAGAGGCCAGCACCCGGGTAGGCGGCTGCTCCTCGTCCTTGTCCAGCACCACGAACAGGGGCAGGATGCCGAGGGTGAGGTCTGCCTTGTCCGTGTAAAGCAGCTTGGTCATGTCCACGGCGTTTTTGTTAGCCTGCGCCCGGCGCTTTTCCAGCCGCTCTGCGTCCGTCTCCGTGCCGGTCAGTTCCGGCTCGCGGCCCAGAATGTCCATCACGCCGGAGTCTGCCACGTACTTTTTATAAGCCTGCGCACACTCATAGGTGCGCTTGAGGTATTCGGTGCCGTCGAGATCGATGATGTTGCGCATATGTCCTCCTTAGTCCCCGGTCGGGGCCTTGACGATCGAGTAAAATTCCATGGGGGCCTGAGTGGGGTTTTCCAGGTCGGCGTAGCCGGTGAGAGTGATCTGCATGGAGCCGCCGCCGCGGTGAGCCGTCTTGAGGCTCAGGCCGCCGGAAGAAAGGGCGTTGAAAATTTTGCAAACCAGAAAGCCGCCGCCGATCATAGGGCCAACCCAGTACAGCTCCCTGTAGTCCTTCAGGGCAGCCTCGATGCGGGGGACCACATGGGTGGGGTCGTCCGCATCGATGTCAGCCGTGCCGATAGCCAGCTTGAGCACGTCGGGGCTCGCGTTGGGGGTGGTAAAGGCGATGGTGGCGGTGGTTCCGGTGACCTCATTGCCCTGCTTGGTGTTGGTGGGTGCGTTGTCGATGTCAGCCAGCGTATCCTCCATGCTGTTGCTGTAGGAGATGGTCACGCCGCCCTGCGTGGCGCATACGACATTGGTGCTGTCGATTTTGGGAGCGGAAAGGTCGAATGTGGAAAGCAGATTGCCGGAGCCTTTCGGGATGCTCTTGAACGCATCCGGGGTCAGCACATTGACCGCGAATTTTTTTGCCAGAGTTTCAGGCATAAAGGATCCTTTCTCACGGGATAAGCCGTGTAAGCTCAAAGTTGAGGTATTCGCACAGATAGCCCTCGGGCGGGTTGTCGAGCGGCTGCGCCCACGGGCTGCCTGTGCGCAAAAGAATAGCGCCGCCCTCGCATTCGATGGTCAAGCTATCTGCAAGGGCTGCGCTTATCTTGTCTTCGGTCTGTAAAATAGGTGTCCGGCCTTTGGCACTCGGGTACCAAAGCCGGGCGTGGAAGGTGCCGGACTCATTCCAGCCGCCGGGAATTGTCGGCTGATAGGTCAGATACGGAAGTTCTGCACCGGGAGGGATGTTATCTTCCAGATAGCCCGGGATGCCAAACCTGTTGAAAAACGTGTTCAGCGCCCGGTTGATGCTCTCAGACGGCCCCATCACGGCAGCACCGCCTTTTTGCACTTCACGGCCCGCAGGCCCATGCCGGATTCTGCCGGGGCGTTGCCCTCATCGGCTGCACTCGTCACCTGAAAGGTCTGCCCGTCGCTCACCCGCTTGATGTAGTCCGGGAAAGCCAGAGGCACACCGGTGTTGACCAGCAGCGTATAGGTGGACGCTGTAGCCGCCTGCTCTGCAACCTGAGCCTCCACGGTGGTGTCGTGGCGCTCTACGGCCTCAAATTCCGGGCCGTCCGTCCAGCCGGACACAAAGCCGCCGACGCCATCCGGCTCATAGCTGCGGGTCTGGAAGCAGAATTTTTTGGTAAAGCTCTGCATCACGGTGGATGCAGTGAACGGATTGACCATGTCACATCTTCCTCCACTGGTTGATTTCGGCGCGGAATTTAGTTTTGCCGTCTGCGGGAAGACCGTCCGCGCCTGTAGCCATCGTGCCGGACCAGCCGCCGAAGGACTGGGACACATACACTCCGCCGGAGGGCAGCGCCTTGTCGTATGCGTCGATTTTTTCAGCCAGCGCCACAAAGGCGGGCGGCACGCGCATAGGCTGCACCGTCCCGGTGAAGGTCTCGGCGGTCAGATCACCGTCCCCGGCCTTGTGCACGCCATCGTTGAAGATAGATCCGCACACGAGGAAATACTGCCCCGGCACCACCCCGGCTGGAACGGTATCCGGCTCAAAGGCAAACTCCCCGGCAATGGGGTCGTCTGCCCGGTCAAAGAAATTGTGCGTCAGTGCGCACAGCTCAGGGACGGTCATGCAAAGTCACCCCCTTGCAGGTCAGACCGTTTCGGCCGGGGTAATGGTCTCAACTGCGATGCCGTCGATGTATTCGGCAAACAGCGTCATTCCCATGATTGCGGTGATAACGGTGACAAAGGTGTCATAGTCAGGGCGAGTGTTTACGCCCACAATGCCGGTCTTGCTGTCTGTGGTGAGGCGGAAGCCAGCGCGAGCCCAGTCGGAGTTTGTGGGACTGACGTAGTACAGAACGATGTTGTCCGCAGGGGTGGCGATAACCTTGCCGCGTGCAATTTCGGTTTCTGCCAGCAGGAAAACGGTTTTGTAACCCATGAAATTCTTGATGTAGTTAAAGCCGAACTCGCTCTGTTCGTTGATAACGGCGCTGGTGCCCAGGTACTCATACACGTCCAGGACATTCACGAACGCCACAACATCGGTAGCAGTACGGTGCATAGTCTTGAACTTGTTCAGGACGCGGCCCTTTGCCATTGCCATTGCCTCCTGAAAGGTCTTAGAGGTGCCTTTCAAGGTGCCAGTATTGAGGTACTTGTAGAAGCGACCAGCCACATCGGCGGTCAGGTCATTCAGCATTTCGTCATCGGTCATCTGAACAGCGTTCTCGTAGCCGTTTTCGAGGATGGCTTCAGCGGTCGTACCCTTGGCCCACTTTTCGAGGGTGATCTTCTCATAGTCCTTGGTCTTGACGGTGTACTTGCTGTAGGGGATTTCCTCACCCTCGCCGACTTTGCCGTCCTGCAAGGTGCCCTGTGCGTACTTGCTCTTCAGCACCGTGTTGGGAAGCATTTCAATTTTGCGGGTGACACCCATAATGTCGCGCAGATGTTCCCAGTTGCGGCCGAAGCGGGTCACGAAGTCGATCTCGCGTGCAGTGGTCTGAATGTCAGCGGCCATCACAGTATTAGTTTTTGCAGGCATAAGTTAGTCCTTTCCATCGCCTGTCCCATTGAACAGGTCGATATTTGCTGCAATCGCGGCCTGCCGTTCGGTAGAATCCTTGATTGCAAAAATTTGGTCTTTGGTCATTTTGGAGCCGGTGTTGGTGGGAGGGGTGTCCACTTTTGCGCCGGTGGTGGTCGTAGTGCCTACGAAGTCGCTCCAATCAGCTTTCAGGCTGTCGGCGTGCTTCTTGGCGTCCTTGACCTCGCCCTTTTCGTCCAGCTCCAGCTTGTCGATGTCCTCGCCGGACAGCCGCACGACCCGGTCTGCGTACTTGTCCAGCACCCCGGCGGTCTTCAGCAGCTCCCGGAATTTGGCTTCCTTGGCTGCGTGGGTGTCCTTCTGGGTCTGCTGGGCCTTGTAGTCGGTCAGCGCCTTTTCAGCGGCCTGCTTGCCGCCATTGGCTGCATCCCGGTCCTTTTCGGCCTGTGTGCGGGCTGTTTTTTCTGCATCCAGCTGGTCTTTGAGTTCGTCCGTCTCCTTGTGCAGGGCGTCCAGAATGGCCTTCGCCTTGTCATCGTTGGAGGTTTCGGTGTTCTCCAGAATCGTGCGGATGTCAGCTCTTTTGAGTGCCATGTGATAGTCCTTTCTGCCCTTGCTCGGGCTGGCGTGCTCGCCATCGGATTTGTGAATTGCCTACTTTTTGTAGGCGGTTGCCGGACGTGCTGCCGGTGTGGTGCCGCCTGTGGGGCTTGAACCCACGGCCCCCGGATTACAAATCCGGCGCTCCGCCAACCTGAGCTAAAGCGGCATAAAAAAGCGGCTGACGCTGTGCGCCAACCGCTGAGTATTAAATTGATTTCTGAGAAGATACCATAATAACGCGATTTCCTTTTCCATACGCATTATCGCAAAGTTCCTGAAGATGTTCTCTTGCTTTCTGCATTTCAATCAAAAGAATCCGTTCTTTTATCTCCTGCTGGTAATATGGAGAAATGTCAACGCGTGGGTCGCTGTTCCATTCAAACATTTCTTGAATTTTTTGATGTCTTCAAACGTAAGTCCTTCAACCGTAGCGGTGTAAACAATGTTATCCATGTTTTTTATCCACCTTTTCAAAAAGCTCGTCCAACGCTTCTTTTGCAAATTTTTCTTCTTTTGCGGCTGCAATCTCCGCAAATTTGTTCATTGTAAGAAGATATGCACTCACAATTTCCAATTCTTCCTTTGAAAGGTGTTCTCTAAGAACCTTATCCACTTTTACGGCAACTTTATAGAGTTCTTTATCGTCATAGTCGAAAATGCTCATGTTTAAGCCTCCTTGTTTCCTTCTTCCACCGCGATCTCTCGCAGTTCGTCAATGTGATTCTCCACCGCCGGGCGGAGGAACGGGCGAGGGGCCATGCCCCGGGTAAAGTGCCACTTGCCGTTGAAGTCTTTCCAGACCCACGGCGTTTTGCGTCCGTTGCCCTTCTCGGCAAAGATACCTGTTCCCAGCTCAACGTAGACGCTGTAAAAAAGATTTGACCCGATGGTCACGGTCTTTTTTGCAAGGTCCACGGCGTAGGTCAGGCTCTGCTTGAGCGCACCGCCCACGTAGCCCTCAATGCCAGTGCTGTCTGCCGTGCCTGTGGGCACAAGCAGCTGGGCGTAATCCTGCACCTTCATGCCCCATAGGGTCAGCACCCGCTCTTCCCACGAATCCAGCGCCTCATGCAGCTGCGGGGTGTTGTCGTTGAATTTTATGTCGTAGTTAAATTTCATGGTTATTTCTTACGCTTTTTTTGTTCTGCGTTGTAATTGATGCTTCTTAAAATCACCTCGCCGGAGAAGTTATATCTGCTGTCAATGACCTGTTTTGCCGGGATTTCGTTCATTTTGGAAAAGTTTTGAGCGCTGGCGCTCCGGTATTCTTTTGCAGCCGCAATCCAAGCGTCATTGTCCGCAGTAATTCTGCTTTTGAGCTCAGCCGTCATTTTGCTGCTCGGATGCCTTTGCTTGAAATCTGCAATCTCTTTTTTGTTCTGCTCTTCCATGCGCTTGATATTTGCATCAATCGTATCAAAAGAGCTCTGAATAATATCTTGCGCCCAAGCAACCTGTTTTTCGCTGCCCTTAATCGGCAGCGACGCCGCGTTAAAAGCAGCTATTCCTCCGTTGCCTGCTCTCGCGGAACTGCCCGAACCTCGTTTACTCACGGTAATGCCTCCTTTCGTATTGAAACGGCTTGATTTTTGTGACGTTCCAGTCAAATTCTGCCGGGCATTTTCCGTACCACAAAACACTTGTCGGTTTGAGCCTGTCCAGCGCCACACGGCAGTGTTTTGCGAAGCATTCCGCTTCGTATGGGTCAGACTGTGTGCCGTGGCTCGAAATGCTCACGATGGCGTTTCTAGGCTCACCGTCAAAACACCAGTCATAACTTTGCTCGCCGCACCAGCAGAGCGTTGGAATGACGTGGATGCCGTGCGCCTGCCAGTATGCCGCCAGCCAGTGCTTTTTGTAGTGCATGAAAAGCTGCACCGCAAGCGGCATATCGCTGTAAAGCGAAAAATCCGGCGAACATACCGCGCCGAACTGCTGCAAAAGGGAAATGTATTTGTCAGGGTTGTTCCAGAACCGTTCAAACTGATAATCGTCCTTGTAAAAATGCACGCCTTTTGTGGCCTTGTCTTTGGCTGTCAGCGCATAATTGACCGGAATCCATTCCAGTTTGTCAATGCGGATGTCCGTTTCCGGCTTGATAGCAGGGATGCCGTACTTACCCACACCGGGAAATATCATCCTCTCGGTGTTTTCCATCGGCAGAATCACGGCTCATCCCTCCAAACCTTACTTTTTCTTGAGCTTTTTTCCTGTTTTCCAGTTGTAACCACGTTTTTCCAGCGCACGGCGTGCTGCCTGTGTGGAAGGATTGTCAGGATGCCCTTTCGCTTTGCCCATCAAAACTTCAACACGGCTCTTTTCTCTGATTGTGCCAGACGCAACGCCCGCTTTGTATTCTGCAATAGCAGACTCTCGCCTTGCGGAATACTGTGCAGCGGCCTCGTGGGCTTCCCTTTGCATTTTTTCCGTTTGGCGGCGTGTCAGGCCGTGAGGAATGCGCATCTTATCGTCCATGTAATCGCTGATGGGCGAACTTAAGCCACGTTTTGCGAGAAATTCATCAAGCGTAGTCTTCTCGCTGCTCGCCCTTGTAGAACTACCAGAGCCTCGTTTACTCATTTTTGGAACTCTCCTTTCTGCGCTTTCGCTCTTCCGCCCACCACATCTGTTCTTTCTCTTTGCCGCCCTTGGCTTTGTACCACTCGGTGTAATCCATGACAGGCGCGACCTCTTTTGTCACGTTGTCCCGCTGCATAGCGTTCTGCCGAGGATACTTGCCCAGTGCAGAGGACAGCACACAGCGGCAGTGGTAAACCATCTCCGGCGCTGCGTTGGGGTCTCCGGGGCGCTGAATCTCGTATCCCATGACCTTGAACGGCTCGTCAAGCTCTGCTGTCTGCTGGTCAAGCAGGCGGTGGGTCTCACGGGTACGGTAGTCGTGGGTGGAGTTCCACCGCTTTTTGACCTCGATGCCCAGAGCCTGGGCGTTGCGCATCTGCTGCAAAGCCCCGGCGTTCTGAGCGCCTGTGAGTGCCGTGATGGCGTTATTCATGGCCCAGTGAATCTCCGTGTCTGCCATGCCGTTTACGGCCTGCACGGCGATGTCGTGGACACTCTTGCCCTGCACGATACCCTGCATGACATAGCGGTTGAACACCCGGGCGTCATAGGTGCGGTTGCTCTCGCTCTTGATGCGCTTGTTTGGAACCAGCTTGGGGTTTTCTTTGAGCAGCAGCTTGACTGCCTCGGTGTTGTACAGGGTCAGTCCAAACGTCACGCCTGCGGCCTGTTCCAGCTCGTAAAAGGCCCAGTTTGCACCAAAGGAAAAGATGTTGTATTGCTCGTCCCGGGCCAGCTTGTAGGCCGTCTGCTGGGCTGTGGTGCAGGTCTGTGTGATGCCGTCCAGCTTGGCGTGCATCAAATCGGACTGAAAGACCTGATTTTGCAGCCAGATGCGGTAGTCGTCCTCAGTAATCTCGCCTGCGTCCAGCTGCGCCCGCTTGCGCTCGTCCAAAGCTCGGTACTTTTCCAGAAAATCGGTGAGCTGCTTTTGCATCTCCCGGCGGGCAGTTCCGTACACCCGGAGGATACGGCGGCGCAAGCGGTTCAGCTGGCGGGTAGAGATGCGGTCACGGTCGGTCTGTTTCATTTTCTTCGATCATAAATCTAACGCCACCGAGCCCACACATCGTATCAAATTTGTCTCCCTTAAATCGAAATCGGATAAAGCCAGAAGAAAGGCCACACACCTTATCGACATATCGCGGAATCTTAAAAACCGAAACGTTAATCGTTGCTTTCACTCTGCCGGATTTTGCTAAATTATCAAATTCCTGAAGGTTCATCTTCGTCCTCCTCGTCCGTGGCCTCTCTCGTTGCGCTCTCAGCCATCAGCGCGGACTTGGCCTGCTTCTTTTGTTCCGGGGTCAGGTTGGGCAGCAGGTCAATGGCCATGTCCTGACCGATGATCGGCGCCTCAGAAATCACCGTTGCGACCTGTTCAGCCGTGTTGGTGATCTTGCTGCGGTTGAATGCCGGCATGGCGTTGTCAAAGCCAGCCAGTGCGCAGATCTGCCGGATGAACGGCTTGACCTGCGCCTCGAAGTCGTCCGCGTTCTGGTTCAGCGGTTCATAGGCCGCATCCAAATGGTCGTTGGTGCTGTCCGCGCTGACGCAATGCACATCCAGCCCGCCGAAGTCCTCATACACCCGGGTGTGGAGCAGCTCCAAAAGAGCCTGCCGGGCCGCCACAGGAATCTCGGTGGTGTAGGGGGTGATCTTTCCGCCCTCGCTGGTGTCTGCGCCTGCAATGTGGTACAGATTCAGCTTGACGAGGAACTCCTGCAGCTCGCCATCGGTCATGCCATTGAAGTTCTCGCACAGCCAGTAGATCTGCGAAAAGTCCTGCAAGTCATTGCAGAAGCCGGACATCACCAGATCGGTGTTGTCAATGTAGGCTTTCAGCCCCACAAGGGTGCTCTGGTGCAGGTCGGAGCCCCACAGCGGCACAATGGGAAGAGCGCTGTAGTTTTCGCCCTCCACGCTTTCCAGCCCGCCGCCGGGTGTGGTGACGGTCACGCTCTTGTATGCCTGCTTTTTTACGGTCTCCTTCATCATATTGCCGATTTTGCTTTCCGTGTACTCGGTAAAGCCGTCCAGCTCGTACAGGATATAGTGCATATCCGTGTCAGGGTTCAGCCGCCAGAAGCGCACGCCAGCCTGCAAAAGGCCTGTCTTTTCATCGTACAGGGGTGCGAACTCGGTCAGCTTGAAAACCACCAGATGGTCGTTGTTCCAGAATCCAAAGCTCTCTCCGTGGATCAGGGCGAAATATCCGGCCTTCTGGATCTGCTCGTCAAAGTTCTGCCCCAGCCTGTCCTTGTCTACGTCATCGTCCGCAAAGACCACGCCGTTGCCGAGGGAGTATGTGGCTCTCTGCTTGTTGAGCCGCCGGAAAAGATTACTCTTGACCATATCGGGGTGCAGGACATCCTGCTTTGTGTTTTTGGACAGGCGTTTCAGCATCAAAGCGTAAGCCTGCGCGAAGCGTTCAGCCCCCGGGTTTTTCTGGGCGTCATACAGGTCAGCGTCCAGCGCCATCCTGTAAGGGCCGGAAGCGCAGTGCTGCAGCACGAACCGCCGGACAAAATCAGGCTGCTCCCCGGCGGCCTGCGCCTGCTGAAAGGTCTGGAATGTGTATACAGTGCTCAAAATCAATCCCTCAGTTTCACAAGGCGCTTCGTGCGCACAAAATATCGGATGGCGTCCATACAGTGGTCGTTGACCTTCAGCACGGTGTCGTCTTTATCTGGATCCCAAGCGTATACGCCGAACTCTTCCAGCGTGTGCTTGCAGTCTTTGTATATCTTCAGCCGCCCGGTCTGCAGCATGGTCTGCACGTCCAGAATGCCGCTCAGAACGTCGTTGTTTGCAGGAGTCTGGGTAAAGCCGTTCTTGCGCAGCTCTGTAATCAGGGGCAGGGCAGAGGGGTCAACGATGACCCGCTCCGGTTTCAGTCCATCCAGCCACGCTTTGAGATCTGTGACGTACTCGCCCACGGTCTTTTGCCGCTTCTGCTCTCGACCACTGTAGTAATACTCCCGGGTGACGATCCAGCGGTCTACATCTGCCTGTTTTTGGAGCAGCAGGAACACCGTTGCGTTCTGAGTACCGAAGTCACACGCCACATAGGCGCTCTTCGGGGACAGCTCCGGCAACTTGTCGATGATATGTTTTTGTCGGTCGAACATATCGTAGACAAGGCCCTCAGCCACCGTCCACAGGCCCAGAATGTAGCGCTGATAGAAAACGCCGCTGTACTGTCTGCGGTAGCGCTCTTTGATGTCCTCGGCAAGTGACAGGTTATCGTCCATCGTGAAATGGAGATACATCATCTTGCGGGAACGGCACTTGCGCACCCACTCCAGATAAAACCAGTGCTGTGGGCTGCCCGGGTTGCAGTTGAACCAGAACTTTGACCCGGTGACAGAGCAGCGGGCGGTGGCCTGATTGACGAAGCTCTGCGGCATCAAAGCCACCTCGTCAAAAAACGCACCGGCCAGGGTGATGCCCTGGATCAGGTCCTGGCTGCTCTCGTCCTTGCCGCCGAAAAAGTAAAATTCGTTAGATTTGCCGCCCTTGCTGACGGTCATGCAGTTTTCGGCCCGGTGCTCCTTGACGTTGTAACCACGGGCCGCAAGCTGCTGCTTGAGCGTTCCCAGCACGTTGCGCCGGAAGCTGGCGATGGTCTTTCCGCACATGGCAAACTGCTGCCCGCTGTAGCAGGTCATGGCCCACTGGACAAAAGAAAAGCTCATGGCAAAGGTCTTGCCCGAACGGATGGCGCCATCGGCAATGATGCCGTTGTAGCCGCTGTATGCGCTCTGCGGCGTCCACCAGCTCAGGACCTGCTTTTGCCGCTGGCTGAGGGCTTTCCAGCGAAAGCCGTTACTTTTCCGCATTTTCGTCCTCTTCCTTTGGCAGTATCTCCACGTCATCCGGCGGGCTGAAGTCAGCGGCGGCGCTCAGTGCCTCCACAAGCCCATCGTCCGGGACTTCTATGCTGCTTTGATCTCCCAGCATGGCAAACTTGTCCACGATGGTGCCGAACGCCGTTGACAGCTGCGGCAGTGTTGCTTCCGCAATCTTGTCCGGGTCCGCCATCGCTTTCAGATACAGCCCGAGAAGCTCTTGTGCTTCCCCTTGCTTACTCTCCATGTAAGAAAGCATGTCCTTCGAGTTTTCCCGCTTTTTTTGTGCGCACAAGCGCGCACTCTCCGGGTCTTCCTTTACGACTTTCTTGACGGTCGCGTCCGAAACATCGTTCAGCTTTGCGGCTGCGCGGTAGCTTTGGAGCTGCACATAGTCCGCAACGATCTTCTTTTTTTGCTTATCTGTCAGCCGCCGTGCGCCCACCGCCACCACCTCTCTAAACTCATGCAAAAGAAAAACCGCCCGGAAAATCCGAACGGTCAAAATATCAAAATAAGAGGCCTTGCTTGTCGGGTGCAAAGCCTCTGCACCCGGAACTTTCGCGGCCGGATGCCCCGCTATTGCACTCCCCGCTCTCGTCAGATCATGCAAGCACTCCCGGCAGGACTCGAACCTGCAACATGCGGTTTTGGAGACCGCCGCTCTACCACTTGAGCTACCGGAGTATAAAACACCGCCCTTGGACTCGAACCAGCCAGCAATATCTCAGCTGACACGCGCTCCGTACTGCGCTCAGGCGGCCATATAAAACAGCCCTGGTTCTCCGCCAGGGCTGTTGTTTGACGCACATCCCGTCGGGAAGTCTACCCACACCCTCAGGGATTCAAAGCTTTCTCTCGTGGCACGGGAGGTTAAGCGTGCAGCTTTGTGGGGGATGAGTCCATGCGCCATACGGTGCGATACGGCGGAATCGAACCGCCTCTTGTCTCTCGTGAGCGACAAGCTGCCTTTGTGTCAGTGTATCGCATAGAAGCAGCCCGCAAAACGGTGAAGGAGAACAGGAAAGCATGAAAACCTGTCACAAGGAAGGAACCGTTTCGGAGGCTGCGTGGCAAGCGGCTACCGCTTAGCGCTGAACCGCTTATTAGAATTTTACATCTAAGCTTACAGACTTGAAAAGAGCTGACCCCTTCCAAAATCACGCTGTGTTTTCTTGTGCATGTTGTACACTTTGCACGTCAGAAAACTCGTCCCATATCTCGGCCAGGGCCATACATCCGCGTTTGATTCGCCGGTAGACCACATCTGCCCCGCACACGCCGACTTCTTTTGCGATTTCTTTGTGAGACCTGCCCATGACATAGTGCTCGCAAATCGATTCGGCACATTCCGGCTCGGCTATCAGGCAGTATGCCCGCCGGGTGGCCTCGACACGCAGATTGCATAGGTCCGTCTCCATCCTCTGAAGTTGTCGGCGCTCGTTGTCCAGCTGCTCTACAGCAAAGCCCACCTTGTCCCCATTGCCACCACCTGCAGGCATCCCGCTCAGGTTCTGGGTGCATTTTTCGGCCACGTCCCGGATGCGCTGTATTTTTTGCTTCTGGGCTTCGATAGCCGCCGCAAGGTCCCGGCACTGCTGAAACCACGCCTTGACGGTGCGGTAGTCCACGCCGTTGTCCGGCTTCGGCACGTCAGTGTCAGGTGTCCATCTGCGAATCATTGGCATGCCTCCTGTAGTAATCCATATCGACAGCTTGCCCGCAGCAACGGCAGTATGCAACCGACTCGTCGTCTTTGACGTATTGATTCAGCGCATCGCATTTTGGACAGTACCACCATCCAGAAGGCGCAGTATCTGTTTTTGGCCATTGAACGCGCTGCTTATCAAGACACGCTTCAATGTCTTTTCTGTTTTCAGCCAAATAGGCAACATCGGCCGGATTTATTTGAAATCTGAGACAGATTTGCTTAAACTTTCCGTCCCAGATTTCGATGCACAGCTCAGTCATCACGCCCAAAATAAAGATCATGATGCAGAAACCACCAACGTAGCAAAATGCTGAACCTATAACTAGAAAAACTTGATTCATGCGGCTTTATTCCTCCATTTCTTCAATCCAGATCTCCACCCGGGGGGTCTTCCGATCAAGCTCCACCCTGCTGCCATCGTGGGCGGCGACGATCTTGCTGTTGTCGTCCTCCAGCACGTGGGCTTTTACCAGAATGTCCGTGGTCGCCTCGATGAGGTTTGCCAGATCGACCCGGCGGGCGGTCTTCATGTGGTACACACACCTCACGTTCACGCGGGCAGAGATGGGGCTGTGTGGCTTTTTGATTTGCCGCAGGCAGTCCGTCTCATAATCCACATAAACCTTGCTGGGGGCTACGAATGGGGTCCCGGAGCGTGTGCGGAGAATGCGTGCGGAATTTTTCTTGGTGCGGGGTTCGCCGTAGAGGGTCAGGTGCATCATAGCTCACCCCACTGTTCAGCCATTGCTTTTGCGATTCCCGGAAATGTTTTGGCTCTGTTCTTCGCCCGATCAGTCGTAAACATTCCCTTATTTTTTGCATCGTGTTTATGACTATACGAGCCGGACGGACACCATGTAGCAACAGGCTCTACAATGTTAATTGGGGTCAACGGCGGCAGACCCTTGAGCCAAAGACAGGTTTTTTTGGTGTATGGGTGACCAAACTGATACGGCTGAACGCTCTGCGCATACTTCGGCAGGCAGAATACCCGGCTTGGCACTGGGTTCTCTATGCAAATCTGTGGAACATCTGCCCACCAGAAACGCATGAACAGGTCTCGGCCTTGAATACCAAGCATCACACGGTCTGCCTGAAGCTCATGCCCTTTCCAAAGATGCCTTGCCCCGGCGTTGCTTAGATAAGTGCAGGGCGGGTGAGCAATGAGCAAATCCCACTTCCCAACTTCATGCGCCACGCCGTCCATCGTAACGATTTGCCCCCCCCTCAGAGCCATTAGAGCATCTCCGAGGATATGCCATTCAGGATGCCCACCGGACGGCTCCTGAATGTCGCAGGAGTAGGCTTCGTGGCCTTTTGCCCGAAATGCCTTGCAGACTTCCTGCGATTCCTCACAGGCGATAAGCACTTTCATCTGTCCGCTCCTCCGTTCGCTCCCATGTACTTCTTGCGGCCCCGCTCCCGGTGGCGGTCCTCGTAATCGTAGTGGTAGACCTTGCCTGTGTCTAGCATCTCTCTGGTGTAAGCGGCTTCCGCTTCCCGCTGTCGCTTGAACTCGGCGTACTTGGGGCATGTGTCGTGGCATACCGGGTGCCGTGCAGGGCAGTCTTTACACGGCGTCATTGTCATTTTTGCATGCCTCCTTCTGATTTTTGCATCTGAAAATCACTACCATGGACGGAAAGGGTGCAGAATTTTTTTGTCCGCCAAATTTTAACCGGCCACGAACAAAGCGCACCTCATGCTTTTGGTAGATGAAATCATGAAACCACTTTGTGTCTGTTCTGGCCGGAAGCAGCATCACCACCAGAGCGTGAGCCTCAGATGCTTTTTGCACCCACTTGCCTATTTCTCTTCCGTATGGCGGATTGCAAAATACTCGCTCGCCGTCCCAGCTCTGAACCAAACCATCTTGTTCTTTTGTGAAAAACCTGGCACATTTGTGATTTAGTTCATCCGCACATGGGTCAAGTGTGAAGTGAAATTCTTCATTCAGCCCGTCAAAGAAATCCTGAGGAGTTGACCATTGGTCTGTAACGCTACTAAACATTACGTCTGTGTTCATCCAACGCCTCCGTCCTCACCGGTTTGATGTCCCGATATTCGGGGTAATGGTCGCCCGCCAGCTGGCAGGCCCGGAACTCTGCCGCAAACCGGCTTGCGGTATTGATGCGGTATGTAAGCGCCGCGTTCCCGTGCGGGCCGCTGCACTCTACGATGACTTTGTATCTAGGCATTTCGTCCTCCGTTCTGGTTTGCCTGCCCAAGAAGCTTTCTTTCTTTCCTGGACTTGAGTATCCGGGTGCGGGCAGCAAGGCAGTGCTTCGCCAGCATCTGCTCACCCTGGGCCTTTTCGACGGCCTTTTTCCACGCCGGGAGCAGCTGGCTCTGCCAGCTGCACTCCGAAATCACCTCGTGGAATGTCTTATAGGCCATCTTATCCGGCACATCCTTGAGCGATGAGTTCGCCCAGATCTCCGCGATACTTGCGCGGTTCTCTGCGGTCTGAGGCCGTCCAAAATAGGCTTCAGCGTCCGCAAGAAGCTTTGTCATCATCTCCACTGTCACGGTTTCACCCCCTTGAAAATATTTGCGTATGCTTCTGCGGTGCTTTCTGTGGCTTGTTTCCCGCGAGGCTGCTCTTGTCGGCGCTGCTCATTCGCTGCCACGTCCCCCGGGGTGCGTATCCGGTCCCGCTGCCAGCCAGACAGGATGCCGTTGATGTAGTTCCACGAGCGTTTCCCAGCCTCTGCGGCCTTGTCGATCGCCAGCAAAATCATCTCCGTGCTGTACTCCTGCCGCCATTTTTGCAGTTTTTCCAGCGCCGAACGCGGGAAGTCGCCGATAGCCCGCTGGTAATGCTGAACGATTTTTGATAACTCCATATCAACGGCGGCGGTGTTATCGCGCTTTACAACATCTACATCCCCATCTACATCTACATCTCCATTTACATCTACATCTACAGTTATTTTTGTTATGTCGTCATTAACATTGTTATCGTTTGTTATTTTTGTTATGTCGTCAGGCTTTCCCCAGCGCTTTGCCATACCGCGTTTTCCGGCGTTGCTGCGTTTCTTGCGAGTTTCATCCCATTTTTCAGACGCCCGTTTTACGTCGCTGCACATAAATTTCCAGTTGCCCCGCATCCCACGGTCTGAAAATTCGGGCTCTTCTCCGGTTTTGGCATACCGTGCAAGAGCTCGCATCAACTGCCCAACCTCTGCGTCGGAGTATTCTTCCAGCGCGTCGAACCAGCTCAGATACGCCACAAATGACTTTTTATCGTCCTGCGCCACTCAATCACCTCCTTTACACGCCCGTATAGCCAGATAGCGCAGCTCTCGGTTTAGAACGGGAGGTCTTCGCTGTCGTCGATGACCGAAAAGTCGTCTGCGCTGCCCTGCGAATACTCCGGTACGTTCTGAGACTTCTGCGAGGTGTTGTGAGCGGCGTTTGCTTCGCGCACATGATTTTCCGTCTGCTGGTCGAAATCGCGCACAGCGGGCTTCTCTGCGGCCTTTCCGCCGCAAAAGCTCACCTGCGACGCAAGAACCTCGGTGGCTGTGCGGTTGTTGCCGTTCTTGTCCTGGTACTGACGGGTCTGCAAGCTGCCTTCGATGGCGATCATGCTGCCCTTCTGGAAATACTTACAGACGAACTCGGCGGTCTGCCGCCACGCGGTGACGTCGATAAAATCGGCCTTGCGCTCTTCGCCCTGCCGGGCAAAGCTGCGGTCAACCGCGATGCGGAAGCTGCACACGTTGGTGCCATTCTGGGTGGTCTTGAGCTCCGGGTCGTAGACCAGACGGCCCATCAATGCTACGAGGTTAAGCATGAGCAGCACCCTCTTCCTCGGCGTCGCCGTCGCCCACCTCATAGTCGATGTTGGCGCCCATCAGGACCTCCGGACACTCGGCGCGGGCAAAGTAAGCGGCGGCGCGGTACTTGAGCATCATTTCGGTCATTTTGGGCCAGTAGCTGCCATTCTTGTTCCACCACCCGGCATCCTTTGCCATCTTGACCGTGACTTTCGGACCTTCGACCTTTTCGCCGGTGAGCTTGTCCACGCCGATCAGGCGGCAGCCCCAGTTGTCGGTGCCTTCTTCGCCCTCCATGCGGTAGCGGGTGCGGCCTGCAAACTGGCCGCTGTTGTCGATGAGGGCCTTGCAGCTCTTGCCGCTCCATGTGGGCATACCATGGACGACGTAAAGGTTCTGCATGACGAAAAGGTGCGAGACGCCCATGCGCAGGGCCATCTCGCAGGCGATGGCACACGCGCCGGGATTGCCAGTGTAGGTCTGAGGCAGAAAACCTTCGGGCAGCTGTGCCATCGCGGCGGCTTTGGACTTTGCAAGCATCCAGTTGCGCTCGTCAATGGTCAGGCCCTGCACCTTCTCGGCGTAGCTCTGACGGGCAGGGGTGACAGGTGCAGCAGGTGCGGGCATCTCTGTGGGCGGGGTGACATGTTGGTCAAGCATCTCGATAGGGGTCTGGTTCATTTTCTCAGGCATGGTGAATATCCTCCTCGGTAAATTTAATATCGATGATATTTGCATAACGCTTAATGGCGTCAAGCTCGGATTTGGTGCAGCGGAAGACGAGCTTCCGGTCCCTGGGTTCTTCCTGGCGAGTGAAACGGGCAAAGAAATCGTCATCGTACTCGTCCGGTGTGTAACCATCGCCGTAGCCAACGCCCGGCTGCACAAGGCTGACAGTGTAGGGGTTCTGCGCTGGGCCTTTGTAGTTGTCCGGCATCCCACGAATGACGGCCTCCCGTAGCATGGTGCGGTACTCGGTCATGTAACAAAAATCTATGGATTCATACGGCTCAGGCATGATTTCTTCGCCGGCGGCGGCGTGGACGATGTCAATGAGGCACATGAGCTCACCGACCCGGCGATAAATCGAGTCGATTGTGCGGCGGGTCTCCTGACTGCCCAGCTGATGGCTGCGGGCGAAGCCGGTGAACAGAGCCACAGCATAGTTGACGTCGCTGGTGAGCTTGTTGCCGGTGCTGATGAGCCGGAACAGCACATTGTCGTTCCCGACGTACTGGAAAATGCCCTCGGCCTTGTTGGAAAGGTCTTTGATGCGGGCTCTGCGGGCTAACGTCTGACTCATGTGTATTACCTCCCGTAAATCTTGCGGCCAGAAGAATCCAAGACGTCGATATGGTCATAAAGCGGCCAGCTTTCGTCCGCCCAATGCTGAGCCTGCACACTTGATAACACGGGGTCAAAACCGGCAAAAACCAGTTTATCGCATCTGCTAGGATCCCCTTTATGGTAAGCATGGCAGCAGAATAAAGCCTGCTGTTTTTGAGTTTCATCCCGATGGATGTGCCGCAGCCGTTCCGGCTGTCGCTTATTCCAGCGAATCTCTGCGGCTCGCATATATCTACCGTTCATATTCCTGTTTCCTTTTCGTATGCCGACCTTTCTTTTTGCAGTAACGGCGAAGCGGAGGGAGACAGTCAACCTCCGCACGATCAATGCGCTCCTGCTCAAAAATGTACTTGTACGGACGCCTTTTTTCATAGCGCCGGTGTCCAACGACAGACGCAAAGCTGTTGGCGGTATTGTATCCAAGCTTCGCAGCGCACATGGCGGACGTTCCAGCTGCCACTACCTCACCGGTCTTGGCGCTGTACACGGTGTACCATGTGACATAGTGGATGTAATCAGCCATGTGCGACGTCCTCCGCATCGTGGAGGGCTGTGAGCAGCCCATCTGCCGCCGCGCTATAGACCTCTGATTTTTCCCGGCAGATGACCCGCAGCCAGATGTCTCCCGTGAGCGCGGACTCCGTTGCAAGCCGTGTGGCTGTTTTCAGGCACTCTTCGGCCTGCTGCCGAATCAACTCTTCCAGCTTCATGCGCCCTTCTCCTCATCCTGCGGATACTCCGAGTTTCGAGAATGGTTGCGGACGATTTTGCCGTAGCCGCTGCGCTTATACCGTTTGTTGTCCTCATACATCCCATAAAACGACATCGCCAGCCCGGCAGTGGATGCAACAATAATCCAAGGCGCGGCATGCGCAGCCTCGGCGATGTCCCAGCCGCCCCAGTAAGCCAGCGCAACGGCCAGCCAGGAGCAGGCCCAGCGCACCACCTGCACCGCGCCGATGATTGCCAGTAAAGCCAGCCCGTCCAGCGCTAAGATGAGGCGAAAATTCATCGGTTTCTTTCTCATTCTCTCGGTTCCTCCTTTGTATAAACCTTTTCGAGCTTGTAAAAGTCCTTCACCCACGCCATAAAACCGGCGCGTGAGATGTCAGGGCAAGGTTCTTTTGTTCCTACGGACGGAATCGCCCAGCTGGTAAACAGCCCCGCCTGGATCTGTGCTCCCAAGACCTTTTCAGTCTTTGAGATGTTGTTGTCCCGAAGGATCTGGACGCATTCGCCTATCGTAAGGCTCGGCTTTTGCATGGCATGCTCCTTTCTTTCAAATTGGTTTTGCAGTGCTTTTTACTGCTCTGCTTCCGCGAACTCACCATTTTTGAGTGTGTACCAGACGTTTTCTTTGATGTGGGCGCCGTCTACTTTTGCCATCTTTGCCCACAGCATATTGCCGTCATCGTCGTACTCGGTCAGCACCAGATAGCAGCCCAGAATGCCACGTGCCTTACTGTGTGCGCCGTTTGCGACTGCGACATTGTCTTTTCCATCTGCTTTTGCTCTGCAATAAGCCCCAGTGGCTGCTGCCGTACTGTAATAGCCGCTCGAACTAGCCGTACTGGAATTGCCGCTCGAACCAGCCGTACTGTAATAGCCGCTCGAACTAGCCGTACTGGAATAGCCGCTCGAACCAGCCGTACTGGAATAGCCGCTCGAACCAGCCGTACTGTAATTGCCGCTCGAACCAGCCGTACTGGAAT
>ERZ772816.1012-NODE-1012-length-27569-cov-9.640583_pt1 | contig 27569 bp, 19 predicted proteins | sample MGYA00511359_ERZ772816 | MGnify/ENA primary metagenome ERZ772816 (study PRJEB29015, sample SAMEA2737710) | human gut metagenome | biome: human gut; feature: human-associated habitat; material: faeces | place: China | collected 2012 ...
TCAAGAAGAAAATGACGTTGGAACGTGTACACTCCACTACCAAGAAATCGAAAAAGGCAGTAGAGACCACCGAAGAAACAAGAAAAGCCGAACTGGAACTGTTCCTCAAGCGGAATGTATGCATCAACAAAAACGAATACATCCAATTGAGCGGGCTGACCAGACATGCCGCCATAGACGAACTGAACAAATTCATCCTGCAAGGGTTCCTGCGCCGCCGCGGGATGGGAAGGTCAACGGTCTATGTGCGGCAAGAAAAAGACACAGCAAACGAAATTTAGGGGGCGAACATAGAGGCACAAAGACACAGAAATTAATGCTTTATCTCTTTGAAAAGAATCTCTGTGCCTCTGTGTTCTCGTGTTCATCCCCCCCAAAAAAAATAACAAGCAATGGAAGATTCAACAGAAATCAAACCCTCCACGCAGTGGTTCGTCTTCTTCAATGACCAACTGCTATTGAAGAAAGGATATACGGAAAAAGGAGAGATAAAATACAGCGTACCCGTCAGCATAAATCCCCCCTTGGCACCGGAAAGCGGAAGCAATATACACGACGTATTCCCGCCCAACGGTAAGCAAGTGCGGGCATTTGCTACGGGACAGCCCGTCGCAGAAACCGAAGAATGGGTAATGATAGGCTTGCGGGCTTCGTACGACTACATTTCCGCAGACGAATACCTGTCCGCCGGAAAGGCATTCCAGATACTCTATTGGGACGAGCATAGCCGTTTCTGCCCCGTATGCGGCACTCCTATGGAACAGCAAACCCCTATCATGAAGAAATGCCCGAAATGTGGAAATGAAATGTACCCTCCCGTATCTACGGCAATCATCGTACTGATACGAAAAGGTAAAGAGATACTGCTGGTACATGCACGCAACTTTCGCGGCACTTTTCATGGACTGGTAGCCGGCTTCCTTGAGGCTGGCGAAACTTTGGAGCAATGCGTAGAACGGGAAGTCATGGAAGAAACCGGACTAAAGGTGAAGAACATCACTTACTTCGGCAGCCAGCCCTGGCCCTATCCCAGCGGATTAATGGTGGGCTTCATTGCCGACTATGAAAGTGGGGAAATCAAGCTGCAAGCCGACGAACTCAGTTCCGGCTCATTCTATTCCAAAGACAACCTGCCGGAAATTCCACGCAAGCTAAGCATTGCACGAAAATTGATTGACTGGTGGCTGGAAAATAATAACTAAAGAGGTAAGGAACCAAAGAGTTTTAAAAGCATTAAAGACTCAAAGGGGAAAAGAAACAAAAAAACAGATTGCGGAAAACACGCACTCGCAAACGAACAACTACGAATGAAACGACTCTCATTCACATCAACCAATTGGCGTGCAACCGCAATCTGTCATACTATCTATTAACTGTTGACCTCTGTCGCATATAAGAACAGTATTCAACGGAGAATGATTTGCAGACTGGCATAAAGAATATAAAAGAAACTTAATACATTCGGAACCACCACACATTTACCATCATAAAACACAAAAGGTGCAAGCGGCTTCTGCCACCTGCACCTTTCCTATATGTAAGAATTAAACCTTCTTAGATACCGAGTGATTTGCGTACTGCTTCCACTTTCTTTTCAGCTTCAGCATTGGCACTGCCGTAGCACTTGGGACATCCCATTTCACCTTTCACTTCAATGTAGAATTTAATCTTGGGCTCTGTTCCGGAAGGACGAACGGAAATCTTCGTGCCGTCTACTGTGAAATACTGGAGAACATTCGATGTTTCAGGCATATTCAAAGCTGTTGAGTTACCTTGAGCATCCGTAGCTTTCAGCGTCTTATAGTCCTTGACCAGCTCAACGGCAGAGCCACCGATTTCTCTCGGCGGATTAGCGCGGAAATTATCCATCATGGCCTTGATTTCATCTGCACCACTCTTACCCGGTTTCACCACATTAACGGTAGTTTCTTTAGAGAAGCCGTATTCCACATAAATGTCCATTAAGATGTCATACAGTGTCTTGCCCTGATCCTTTGCCCAAGCACAAATCTCAGCCAACAGTGAGCAGGCCGAAACAGCATCTTTATCGCGAACGAAATCTTCGGCAAGGAAACCGTAGCTCTCTTCACCTCCACCGATGTATTGTTGTTTGCCTTCACGCAGACGGATCTCGCGGGCAATCCACTTGAAACCGGTGTAGCAGTCGATCATTTCAATCTTGTTCTTATCGGCAACAGCTTTGATGAGCTCGGTAGTGACAATGGTCTTTACGATGAAATCCGTAGGTTGCATCTTGCCGGTTGCGATACGGTTCTTGATGATGTAGTACAGGAAAAGCAAGCAAGTCTGGTTGCCGTTAATCAGCACCCATTCGCCTTTGTCGTCCTTGCATGCCATACCCACGCGGTCTGCATCAGGATCACTTGCCATTACGATGTCTGCATCAATCTTCTTGGCGAGTTCGATTGCCATGGAAAGGGCTTCCGCATTTTCAGGATTCGGAGAAACAACTGTCGGGAAATCTCCGCTCTTTACCATTTGTTCGGGTACACAGTGCACATTCTCAAAGCCCCACTCTTTCAAGGAAGCAGGAATGAGTACCCTACCTGCACCATGGAGCGGAGTATAGACGATGCTAAGGTCTTTCTGACGCTTAATCACTTCCGGATCAATGGAAAGGGCATGGACTTTATCCAGATACACCTTATCTATGTCCTCACCGATAATCTGAATCAAATCTTTGTTGCCTTTGAACTTGATGTCCTCAACAGTCACTTTGTTTACCTCATCAATAATGGCTGTATCGTGCGGGGCAAGCACCTGCGCACCATCATCCCAATAGGCCTTGTAACCGTTGTATTCTTTCGGGTTATGGCTTGCAGTCAGGTTGATACCGCTTTGGCAGCCCAGATGACGGATAGCAAAGGAAACCTCCGGAGTGGGACGCAAATCCTCAAAGAGATAAACCTTGATGCCGTTTGCAGAAAAAATATCAGCCGAGATCTCAGCGAACTTACGACTGTTGTTACGGCAATCGTGGCCCACTACTACGGAAATTTGTTCTTTATCTTTGAAACATTTGTTCAGATAGTTAGCCAATCCCTGGGTAGCAGCGCCTACCGTATAAATATTCATACGGTTGCTGCCTGCACCCATGATACCACGCAAGCCGCCTGTACCAAATTCCAAGTCTTTATAAAAACACTCTATCAGTTCGGTTTTATCTGGATTTTCCAACATACGTTTCACTTCTGCCTGAGTTTCGGCATCATAAGCCGGGGTAAGCCATTTTTCAGCTTTCTCAGTGACCTGTTTAATCAGTTCCTGATTTTCCATAAGACTATTTCTATTTTAAAGGTTAATACTTCAATTGTTTGTTAAGACACAAATGTAGAAGATTAAGTTCAAATATCCTAATTTTTTTTACCGTAGATTCACAAATCTGTACAGTATTTACTAAGAATATGAACGAAATATCTCATTTGCCCAAACTGTCATTGAGGCATTTTATATCTGTCGCCGGTCTGTTTGACATACTCTTCAAGAAACTCTTTCGGGTAACCCGGACGGACCACGCCTGCCGGTTGTCCGATAGAATTACGTTCAAACTTACCGTCTTTCATACGTTTAACAACGCCGTCATTATATTTCACAATCATGAATTCGCCCAGACGCTTCCATGCATCGAGCGTGCTTTGGGCAGTCATATTGGTATAGTTTGTCAAGAATGTTTTCGCTTTAGCCGGATCTTTCTCCAAGAGTTTGGCAGCAGCGGACTCAATGCCTTCCTGTGCTTCGTTGAAGGTTGTTTCGAGCTCGGTCTGTGTGGCACGCACATCGCCAATCATCAGGTCATAGCGAGGATATACCATATTGGAGACCCAGTTGAAAATCCAGAAAGAGGAGTTCCATGAGAAAGTGATATAGTCTGCACCGTCCACGCGCGAATAGCATACGGGAACTTTGTCCGTACAGCAATATACGGGAGTAAATACAGTCATGTTGGCATCGTCCGTACCAAACCACAATACGCCGCCGATAGCATCGGGCAAAGTGGAACGCATCTGTGCCACGAATACAAAACCACTCTGCTGGGTAGAGATAGGGCGTTCGTTGAAGTATTCCTTATCGCCTACTTTAAAGGAAAGAGGAGAAAGGCGGTAGGGAGTGTGATACGGTCCTGCACCGAAATCCCTGCTGATGTCGAGGGGAGTACCCTCGTAATGGTCGCGCATGGCATTCTTTACATCTTGTACGGAGATTTTGCGGTTGGGCTTCACAAACAACGGCATCGGAGTATCCGTATCGCCTAATATATAAGGTAGGAACTCGTTGCCGCGAGCTGTGAACATATTAAAGTAACTCCACACGCGGGCTTCGCAGTAACGACGAGCGCCAAAGTCAAGCGGTGCATAAGCATTTGCAAAACTGAAATCTTTGTTCACTCCGTCGAAATAGCCTTTCTCGCGGGCAAAGGATATGACATCGGGAGAATACATGCAGTTGTTCTTGTCATTCATATCGAACTGGTGGATACGGCTTTGGTTGGCATGTGCGGAGATGCAATCATCGGGCACGCGGACAGCAACCCATACGGCGCCACGTACACCGGGTCCCTTGCCTATCATTTCCATAATCCAGATTTCATTAGGATCGGCAATCGTAAAGGATTCACCACTGCTGTAATAACCGTATTCCTGCACAAGGTCTGTCATCACTTTGATAGCTTCGCGGGCTGTTCGCGAACGTTGCAGACCGAGATAAATAAGGCTTCCATAATCAATGATACCGGTAGTATCCACCAGTTCCGGACGCCCGCCGAAAGTCGTCTCACCGATAGTAAGCTGAAATTCGTTCATATTGCCGATAACGTTGTAGGTTTGGCGCGCCTGCTCTATCTGACCGAGATACTTGCCGGTGTCCCACTCGTGCACATCAATCAATGTGCCTTTCTTGTGCATGCCTGCGGGATAATGATACAACTCGCCAAACAATCCATAGGAGTCGGCAGAATAGGAAACAATTGTAGAACCGTCCGTAGATACATTCTTACCTACAATAAGATTGGTGCAGGCAAAAGTGTTTGCCACAACTGCCACTACCAACATGACGGAGAGAGTTAATCTTTTCATACTTTGAATTATTATTGAATTTATTATATCACAATGCTATAAAGGGATTTCAAAGGATACAGCCCCTCCTATTTCACCATACAAAATGGAACTGCCCGACAGTTTGATTGCCGCAACCGTCCGTTACGGTCATTTCCACAGTATGCCTACCGCCTTTCTTCACATGTTCGGGGTCGAGCTCGCAAACCAGATTGCCACTAATGGAATTGGGTTTGCCAAACAGTGCATACTTCCCGTCTATCGTTCCACGATAGCTATTGACTCCCGTCCCTTTGTCCTTAGCTCTAAAGACTATGCGACCCGTACGCCCCCATTGCTGAGGATTAAGCGGAATGATCTCCGGCGGTACGGTATCGACTGCTACCGTATAAGTGGCCAAGTCCCGGATGCGGACTTTCATAAAACCATCCTCATAAACCCCGCCTACGCTATATTTTCCGCCTTTGGCGGTAACGCCGGCCACATAATATTTCGACTTATCTTCCAAATCATCACGACGTAAGCCGATACGCATCTCGCACGCTCCATGCATGGGAATACGGGTGTCGTTCAACTGATAGGTAAAAGCCACGTCGCCACTATCGGCGCGTACGGAATAGTTCAACCACACATCATCATACAACATTCCCCGCGGCACAACCAGTTCCAGTCCGGGCTCCTGAAGATAATTGGTTTTATCCCATTTGAAGGCATATTTTTCGCGATGCTCCACCGGACGGATAGCGGTATTCTTGCCCTGTATGGTGAAACGGACTTTCGAGGTGTTACCTAAAGCATCGCTCAAAGTATATACCAAACGATAGGGACGCTCTTCATTGATTTCTATCAGTCCCCGGTTGCCGTTAGACGCATGCAGCATACGCAGACGGTTGCCCGGTTCGACGAACGATTTCATATACTGCCCATGTGTCCATGAGTTGATATAACGGTTTTCTTCGTAAGCAAAGCGGTCTACCACACTGCGAAACACTTCCACGCCGTCCACTTCCAGAATAACGGTATGCACGCCATAACGGTTGCCCACCCCATCCATATGGTCATAAGCGCGGATTCCCACTCCAATCAATCCCCAGGCTGTGATAGGCTTTGCTGGACTTGCCGGAAAGGTCTGGCGCGTCTGTTTTCCGTTTACCACCCCTTTGCCCGGTTGCGGAAACAGGATGATGCCCTCGGCATGAGGAGCAGTGTTGTCTTTCACTTTTTCCATAAAAAAAGGCAGCGGATCAATATAATCCCCTGTTGCCGACTCAATCATATCCAAATGCAGATGAGGGCCGAAAGAATATCCCGTATTCCCGCTAAGGGCTATCACCTGCCCTGCCTTTACCGGATATTCTCCCGGTTCGGGAACGATCTCCACTTCCCAACTCTCCTTTTCATACTGCAATTCTTTCACTCTCCGGGCCACATCGCCTGTAAAAGCGCTGAGGTGGCGGTTGATAGTGGAATAACCGTTATCATAATCCACATCGAGCACATACCCTGAGCCATGCGTCACTCGGATACGGGAGATATGCCCGTCTGCCAAAGCATGCACAGGTTTGCCTATAACACCACCGGTTTTGAAGTCCAGCCCGCCATGAAAATGGTTGGAACGTATCTCGCCGAAATTGCCTGAAAAGGTGATAGGGAAATCAAAAGGAGGAGTGAAAACAGCTGTTTGCATCTCCGGAACAGCTTCCTGCCCGGCGGTTTCCTGTGCATGCCCGCTTTGCACACTGCCCACCCAAAATAAAAAAGAAAAAAGTATAGAGTGTTTTATATTCTTATAGCCCATATCATATTTTTTAAATGCATGCAAATATAACAAGAATAGTTCTCTCCGCCTAAACAAAAAAGAATAATCCTGCCACCTTCCTCATCGAACAACCCGGCATTTTCTGTTGTAAAACACCTAGTACAGAATGACAATGAGACAGAGAAATCGCTATCTTGCAGCATGTTTAACCATTAACAGATGACATTATGATTATCGGAGTCCCCAAAGAAATCAAGAACAACGAGAACCGAGTAGGAATGACCCCTGCCGGAGTAGCCGAGTTGGTGAAGAAAGGTCATACGGTATATATGCAGGCAACAGCAGGCATAAACAGTGGGTTCTCTGACGACGATTACATCGCCGTAGGTGCGCAAATCCTGCCTGCCATTGAAGACGTCTATGCCATAGCCGACATGATTGTCAAGGTAAAGGAACCCATTGCACCGGAGTACAAACTGATTAAAAAGGGACAAGTGGTATTTACCTATTTCCACTTTGCGGCCGATAAAGTTCTGACCGAAGCCATGATTGAAAGCGGTGCTGTATGTATCGCCTACGAAACCGTAGAGAAAGAAGACCATTCATTGCCATTGCTCACCCCTATGAGCGAAGTGGCAGGGCGCATGGCTACTCAAGTGGGCGCCCGTTTTTTGGAGAAACCGCAGGGTGGAAAAGGAAAACTAATGGGTGGCGTGCCGGGGGTACGTCCTGCACGCGTACTTATTTTAGGGGGCGGCATCGTAGGCACTAATGCCGCACAAATGGCTGCCGGAATGGGAGCCGAGGTAATGATTACAGATGTGAATCTGCCACGCTTGCGCTATCTCAGCGAAGTATTGCCCAAAAACGTAAAAACACTCTACTCTTCACTTCATAACATCAAAATGGAACTGCCTACCGTAGATCTGGTGATAGGTTCTGTCCTTATTCCCGGCGATAAAGCTCCCCACCTGATTACAAGAGACATGCTGAAAATGATGAAGCCCGGAACCGTACTTGTGGATGTAGCCATTGATCAGGGTGGCTGTTTTGAAACCTCCCACCCCACTACTCACAGTGAGCCTACGTATGTCGTAGACGGCATTGTGCACTATGCAGTAGCCAATATTCCCGGCGCTGTCCCGTTCACATCCACCATGGCGCTGACCAATGCCACATTGCCCTATACCGTAGCTTTAGCCTGCAAAGGTTGGAAACAGGCTTGCAAAGACGATCCGGCATTGGCGTTAGGCCTGAATGTGGTGGAAGGAAAAGTGACCTATAAAGCAGTAGCAGATGTATTTGGAATGAAATATGACGAGATAAAAATATAAAAAAAAACGGTTTTTACATCCGGAGGCCACAGAGTTTCTCATTCTTGCAAGAATAAGAAACTCTGTGGCCTCTTTCATTTCTCCCCCATTTAATAAACGCCAAATAATGTAAAACGCCGGAACTTTCTTTTCCGAGGGTCGTTGTTGTGGACAATTCGACGGGGAAGGTCCCCGCCGCCTAAACCTTTAAAAACTTATAGTTATATGGAAGATTTGAATTTCAGAAAGGGAGATGCCAAAACAGACGTATTCGGTTCAAACCGTATGTTACAACCCTCACCGGTGGAAAAAATTCCCGATGGGCCCACCACTCCCGAAATCGCTTACCAGATGGTGAAAGATGAGACCTTTGCCCAAACCCAGCCCCGCCTGAATCTGGCTACGTTCGTCACGACCTATATGGACGAATATGCAACCAAGCTAATGAACGAAGCCATCAACATCAACTACATTGACGAAACCGAGTATCCCCGCATCGCCGTAATGAACGGCAAGTGCATCAACATCGTCGCCAATCTGTGGAATTCTCCGGAAAAAGATACGTGGAAGACAGGCGCACTCGCCATCGGTTCTTCAGAAGCATGTATGCTGGGCGGTGTAGCCGCGTGGCTGCGCTGGCGCAAAAAACGTCAGGCGCAAGGCAAGCCGTTCGACAAGCCGAACTTCGTTATTTCAACCGGTTTCCAAGTGGTATGGGAGAAGTTTGCCCAGTTGTGGCAAATCGAAATGCGCGAAGTGCCTTTGACCCTCGACAAGACCACACTCGACCCCGAAGAAGCCCTGAAGATGTGTGATGAAAACACAATCTGTATCGTGCCTATACAGGGTGTCACATGGACAGGACTGAATGATGATGTCGAAGCCCTTGACAAAGCGCTCGACGCCTACAATGCCAAAACCGGTTACGACATTCCCATCCACGTGGATGCTGCAAGCGGCGGTTTCATCCTTCCGTTCCTGTATCCGGAAAAGAAATGGGACTTCCGTCTGAAATGGGTGCTCTCCATCAGTGTCAGCGGCCATAAGTTCGGCTTGGTGTATCCGGGTCTGGGATGGGTGGTTTGGAAAGGCAAGGAATACCTGCCCGAAGAGATGTCCTTCAGTGTAAACTATCTCGGCGCCAATATTACCCAAGTCGGATTGAACTTCTCCCGTCCTGCCGCACAAATCTTAGGGCAATACTATCAATTCATCCGTTTAGGTTTTCAAGGTTACAAAGAGGTGCAATACAATTCACTCACAATAGCCAAGTACATCCATGATGAAATAGGGAAAATGGCTCCGTTTGTCAATTACTCTAATGAGGTGGTGAATCCGTTGTTCATCTGGTATCTGAAACCGGAATACGCCAAGACAGCCAAATGGACTCTCTACGACTTGCAGGACAAACTTTCACAACATGGTTGGATGGTTCCGGCATATACGCTGCCTTCCAAACTGGAGGAATATATTGTGATGCGTGTCGTTGTCCGTCAGGGATTCAGCCGCGACATGGCAGACATGCTGCTGGGCGACATAAAGAATGCCATTGCCGAACTGGAAAAGCTGGACTACCCCACCCCTACCCGCATGGCTCAGGAGAAGAATCTGCCGGTAGAAAGCAAAATATTCAATCATGGCGGAAGACGCCACAAAAAATGATAAAGCAAGAATCAGCTTATCATTCCACTGCTCTATTGTTTTAATACATTAAACAATATATCGAATAAGGCTTTAGGAGACTGAAACTCAAATCTCCTATTCCTTATTCCATATTATTATATAGATTATGGAAAAGAAAATATCAATTTCACAGATCAGGGAAGTTGCCCAAGAAGCCTATGATGAGGTGAAAAAGCAAACAGGAGGCAAGAATGCGGATTACATCCCTTATCTTGCCAACATAGATTCCGGCCTGTTCGGTCTCAGCATCTGCCTGACAAACGGACAGACCATCAATATCGGAGATACAGATTACCGCTTCGGCATAGAATCCGTATCAAAAGTACATACGGCCATACTCATCCTGCGCCAGTACGGTGCACAGAAAGTATTGGACATGATTGGTGCCGATGCCACGGGCCTGCCGTTCAACTCTATCATTGCCATTTTATTGGAGAACGACCACCCCTCCACTCCATTGGTCAATGCAGGCGCTATATCCGCTTGTTCCATGGTGCAGCCGACGGGTGATTCCGACAAGAAATGGAATGTCATCGTACAGAACATCACCGAGTTGTGCGGCTCTGCTCCACAGCTCATCGACGAGCTGTACCAATCGGAGACAGCTACGAATTTCAATAACCGCTCCATTGCATGGCTATTGAAAAACTACGACCGTATCTACGATGATCCGGAATTGGCGCTCGACCTTTATACCCGCCAATGTTCGTTGGGCGTCACAGCCGGGCAACTGAGCATTGCAGCCGGAACAATCGCCAACAATGGCGTTAATCCTGTCACCGGGCAACACGTATTCGAAGCCGGACTCGCGCCTAAAATCACTTCCATGATTTCCAGTGTAGGTTTCTACGAACATTCGGGCGACTGGATGTACACTGCCGGAATCCCTGCCAAAAGCGGTGTAGGCGGTGGCGTAATGGCTGTACTTCCCGGTGTAATGGGCATTTCCGCTTTCGCTCCTCCTCTGGATGAAGCCGGAAACTCCGTCAAAGCACAAATGTCTATCAGGCTCATCATGAACAGGCTCGGCCTGGGTGTATTCAACGGTGACAATGTGACAATTACGGAATAGATATGAAAACAGCTCTATCAGAATTCATAGTGCGGAAAAAAGGAATATACGGCATACTCCATGTAATCATCTTGCTGCTTTCGCTGTTCTTGGTTATCAGTATATCCGTTGACACGTTCAAAGGCATCCCTTTCTACGAGCAATCGGTGTACATGGAAGTGCAGTTATGGATTTGCGCATTGTTTCTGGCTGATTTTGTATTGGAATGGATTTTGGCAACCAACTGGAAGCGCTATGTCGCCACACATTTCATCTTCCTTTTGGTTGCCATTCCCTATCAGAATATCATTGCCTACATGGGTTGGACATTTTCACCTGAGATTACTTATATGCTGCGTTTCATCCCGTTGGTGCGGGGCGGATATGCAATGGCTATCGTGGTGGGCTGGCTGACGTACAATCGTGCATCGGGCTTGTTCGTGTCCTATCTGACAATGCTATTGGCTACCGTCTACTTTTCAAGTCTTGCCTTTTATGTCATGGAGCATGGAACCAATCCTTTGGTAACAGGTTATGGCGATGCTTTGTGGTGGGCGTTCATGGATGTGACAACGGTGGGTTCCAATATCATAGCGGTCACTGCCACCGGGCGGGTGTTGTCCGTTCTGTTGGCGGCATTAGGGATGATGATGTTTCCCATTTTCACAGTATATGTAACAAGTCTGGTAGAGAGGCGTAATAAGGAAAAACAGGACTATTACAAAAAGAATGATTTTTTCACCTAAAACCTTAATTTATGGCAAATATTAAACAAACAGTAAAGCTGGGCGTATTTACCCTGGCAATCATGAATGTGACGGCAGTAGTATCCCTTCGCGGACTGCCCGCCGAAGCCGTATACGGAATGAGTTCGGCTTTCTACTACTTATTTGCAGCCATAGTCTTTCTCATCCCGACGTCACTTGTCGCCGCTGAGCTGGCTGCCATGTTTCAGGACAAGCAAGGCGGTGTGTTCCGCTGGGTGGGTGAAGCCTACGGAAAGAAACTCGGCTTCCTCGCTATCTGGGTGCAGTGGATTGAAAGCACAATCTGGTATCCCACTGTGTTGACATTCGGTGCCGTATCCATTGCTTTCATCGGTATGAACGATGTGCACGACATGTCGTTGGCAAACAACAAGTACTACACGCTGGCAGTGGTGCTCGTAATCTACTGGCTGGCAACTTTCATTTCAATGAAAGGCATGGGCTGGGTAGGAAAAGTGGCAAAGGTGGGTGGCATGGTCGGTACTATCATTCCGGCGGCCCTGCTGATTATTTTGGGCATTGTCTATCTCGCTACGGGCGGCCACTCCAACATGGACTTCCACAGCAGTTTCTTCCCTGACCTGACGAATTTTGACAATGTGGTGCTTGCCGCAAGTATCTTCCTCTTCTATGCCGGAATGGAAATGGGCGGTATCCATGTGAAGGATGTAAACAATCCCTCCAAGAACTATCCGAAAGCGGTATTCATCGGTGCGTTGATCACAGTCATAATCTTTGTACTGGGCACTTTTTCCCTCGGTGTCATTATTCCTGCAAAAGACATCAGCCTGACGCAGAGCCTGCTGGTGGGTTTCGACAATTATTTCCATTATATCCATGCTTCCTGGCTGTCACCTATCATAGCCGTTGCGTTGGCTTTCGGTGTGCTGGCAGGTGTATTGACATGGGTTGCCGGTCCGTCCAAAGGTATCTTTGCAGTGGGCAAGGCGGGTTATCTGCCTCCGTTCTTCCAGAAGACAAACAAGCTGGGAGTGCAAAAGAACATACTTTATGTTCAAGGTATAGCCGTAACCGTATTGAGCCTCCTGTTCGTGGTTATGCCTTCGGTGCAGAGTTTCTATCAGATTTTGTCACAGCTGACGGTTATTCTTTATCTCATCATGTACATGCTGATGTTCTCCGGAGCCATTGCCTTGCGCTACAAGATGAAGAAGCTGAACCGCCCGTTCCGCATCGGCAAAGGCGGCAACGGCCTGATGTGGTTCATCGGTGGTTTGGGATTCTGTGGTTCATTGCTTGCATTTGTGCTGAGCTTCATCCCTCCAAGCCAGATTTCCACCGGTAGCAATGCCGTATGGTTCTCCGTACTGATTATCGGTGCGCTTGTTGTGGTGATTGCCCCATTCATTATCTACGCTGCCAAGAAGCCAAGTTGGATTGACCCGAACACAACCTTCGAGCCGTTCCACTGGGAAGAACAGCCCAATACGCAAGTTGCGGGTAAAACCGTCTCTAAAGAATAAAGAAGAGACTTGGCATACCATAACTACACACAAGTTCCCCCTTTCCACGCTTGGAAAGGGGGAACTTTCAAACAAACAAATAAGCACAGACAGTGATTCACATCCTCATCCGGCCCAAAACCAAAGAACGAATCGAGGGCGAGGAAAAACCCGGCCCTCTAAACTCCCCGGTATTCCTTAAGGGCAATCAATAACAATACCCTGAGAATAAACTAAAAACATAGAATAACATTATTTCTTGATACAAGGTTGCTGCACAACTTTGCAGTGCAACAACTTCGTAACAATGTGGCTACTGTCAGTTGCCGCGGACACAGCGCACAGGAACCCCAATCATACGACCTGAATTGGTTACTACCAGAGATACAGTAGTAGCGCCTCCATACAGAAGGCCTGCCGTTTTTTCATACGGCGAGGCGGACCAACAAATACTTGCTTTTCCAACATTGTCGAGGCTTTTGCTATTGAAACGACCACCGGCTGCCGGATAGAACGCCACATTACTTCCATCACTCTTTGCCATATCTCCGGTAGTTAAAAAACGACGCCCAAACACTTTAAAAATTGAGCTCATGAAATTTTGCCCATCATTAGAAACCACTTTATCTTCATTTACCACATTAAACTCAGACGCAGTGGACGTTTCATATCCATTTGCAGTAGTCAAAAAGTTTGTCCATACATCATGCTGGGGCACGTGATAGCCATAAGGACAAGGATCATAAATGGTTTTGGTTACAGATTTCGCTGCAAAAAAATTGGTGTTTGATTCGTCAAGAATATCACTACCCCACAACTTATTGGATGCTCTCCAAGGAAGTGTATTCTTATGTGCTGCCCAAATCCAGTTAAAAGATCTACTTCCTCCACCAGGAGCAGATGAATCAGCACCATTACTCATCACATATACCAGAGGATTCTCTATTACATGGGTAAGTTGTCTCCTAACAGCTGCTGCATCGGTTCCCTGACCACTTACCACTTGACTATTTGTTAAATATTTGGGGTTATTTCCCATAATCAACTGTTTCGTAATCAACACCCCGTCCGCATCATAAGATGGAATAAGCTCTGCATTGTCCGCATTTATCATTTCACCTGCACCGGGGAACGGGTCTTTACGACCAAACTGGTAAATGAGACCATACGTCTTTATAACCTCCTCTGCCGTTTTAGAAGCCGGCATTGCGCTCGCAGCACCCAAATTACGGTCCATCATATTAAAAGCCCGTTTAGTTATGTTTTCATAACCGCTAATACCGCTACGAGGGCGCGTCTCGTATTGCTGCACCTTGATACTATTCCCGTCAAACGCTGCCGTTGCCCAGATATGCCAGCTCCAAAGGATTTTGGAAGCGCCGTCTTTGGCGGCAACCACTGCATTGCCCTCAGGAGCACTGCCCAGCTTGAACACGATATAGCCGTTGCGGGAATAGCCCACGTAGTCCAGTGTGTGAACAGTCCCATTGTTATCGCGGGTTTCCCACACAAGGCCTGCCTTGACGGGAGAAATCTTATCACCCGCAGGAATTACGGCTCCCGTATAAGAGATATCCTCCGCAGTCTGCGCACCATTGCCGCGGACTGTGGCCTTGAAGCGATACCATTTATTGGCATCGGTGGTTTTCACCACATAGCAATTGGCTGTCCGCGTTCCGGCAGCACTCAAATCCTTGCCCACCAGCACACGACCGTCGTCCAAGTTAGTGCCTCTAATGCTGGCATTCACTGTATATTTCGTATTGCGTGCCACATTGAAATCGGCAGGGTCGTTATCTCCCAGATAAATGGCATAGGCTACATCGCGGGCCGTACCATTCTGAGGGGTATAACTCCCTTCTATCAGGATATACGTAGCCGTAGCGGGCGCATTGCCCTCGTAGCGGTCTTTCCAATCGGTCAGGGAGGTGGTTCCCGCCTTGTTTTCAGGGATGTACCAAGTAATTGCGTTGGAGTTATCGCTCGTGTAGTCGGTAAGCTCTGCCGAAGTAGTCGGAGCAGTCGATTCTACATAATAGAGTTTCTTTGCTACATTCATCAGCTTGATGGCCCTCACTGTAAATAAATCAGCTCCATTCGGAAGAGTCAGGTTCAGACTGACTTTGGCAACCGAACGGGTCAGTGAGACTGCAAGTGTGTTGGCCGTATTCGAGTCGAAGTTGTCGTTGCTGCCGCACATAGGCAGGTTGTCACCTGTTCCTTTGCCCGAAGTCACTTCGGCTGCCAGCTTCTTGAAGTCGGCCAGTGAGCTTCCGTATGCCACTCTCGAAGTCAGGTCGCCCACGTTTGCCAGCACATATACGGTGCACGCGCCCATTCCCGTAGCCAGAGAGATGTCGGTTGTAAGTGTTCCCGCTCCTAAGGATATGTGTCCGCTGTATTTCAGTGTATTAGTGGCGTTTTCAAACTGAAAGACGCAGATTTCGCTTACTGCATCCTCTTGGGCGTCGGTCAGGCTTGCGCGTGTTTGGGGATGTGCTCCGGCATCTGTTGCAGAATTCATCTGCGTCCCGGCATCTGTTGCGGAATGCGTCCCGGCATAATCCGGAGCTTTATCCGCTTCCTCGCCCAGCACCAAGTCCAGCGAGTTGTCGCCGCGTGCACGAGTGACACCTCCGGTGTCATGCATGGGAGCCATGCCAAGCGCAAGTTTCACCGGCATAGTATCGACATTGGGAGTTATGTTCTGCTGAATCTCGTCTCCATCCGTACAGGAAAGAAAGCAAAGAGAAGCCGCTATACATAACCCGAAAATACTTGTTATCTTCATAATTATTATTTCATTTTTTCCATTTTACATGTTGCACATAGGTTATATGTTGTTGATATGTCCTATGCTTACATATTATATACTTACATGTCCTATGTATACATGTTTTTATATTGCATGTTTATATACTACATGTTTATATACTACATGTTTATATACTACATGTTTATATACTGCATGTTTTTACACTGAATCCGGATCATCACTCCCCGGTAGTTTTCCATCACCGGTGGTAGCAGGTACATCCTTTGTTCCCGCCCAACTGCCGGAGTTCACATTCGTGCTCCCGCCGCCCGTTTCGCCCGGTAGAGTCTGCGAAGAAGCCCAGGGCAGACCGTTTATCGTACTCAGGCCATAGTTGCCGAACAGGACATCCAAATCGGGATTGAGAATCCACTGTCCCGTACTGACAGTGGGGTTGCCACCGCCTGTTTCGCCCGGCACAGTCACATTCTCCCAAGCCCCCACAGTCACCGTAATCGGAGCTGAAGCGCCTATATCGCCCTGACCGCCCATTACGCTCTCACCCCAAGGCACCACCGTCAGCGTCAGTTGCATGGAGCTGCCTTTCATCTTCAGGGTGAACGTATATTGTGTGCCGGGAGCAAATGCGAGCGTCGGCGGCATGGCAGCCGTAAACTTTGCGTCAGCCATGTCATTGAACGACACATCCAGCTCGAAATCGAACTTACCTGCCATGCGGGGCAGCACCACCGCAGCAGCGGAAGTGTTCAGGTCCTTGTCCGGCGGAGAGAAGCTGCCGCCTGCTATGGTGAGGCCGTCGCTCTGCGCCACTCCCGCAAGGGGAAGTTCTGCATTCAGGGGCGCTGCAACGGGGGCAGCAGTCATATTGGTGAGCCCGGCGGACGCAACACGCACCTTCTTTATATTGCCCGCTTTGGGCGACAGCTCGAACACCAGCCTTGTGCAACGGCGAACCAAGTCGTTGAGAGGGACGGAAGGGTTGGATTCATCCACCGTTCTACCCGCGGTCAGCGAAGTGGCATAGTCCATGCCATGCCCCACAGATACGGTGTACGGCGGTGCAGTGGTGCCGCCACCGCCCCCGGAAGCAGTAGCCGTTTCCGGGGTAAGGGCATAGAAATCATAGGAACCGGCACGCAGCAGCAAAGAATGCACAGGCGTCAGGCTGCCATTGCCCAAAGAGGCTCTGTATGTGCCTTCGCCCATGTATTCATCCGCCTGCAAATTGGGAGATTGTCCTACACGCCGGAAAGCGAGGATACGCAACGTTGTGTTGTCCGACAAAGGCGAAGAAGCACGCGTGGTGACCTCCATGCCGATGCCCGATGCAGAGAAATGCACTGCAAAACGTTCACGCTCCCTCAACAAAAGACCGCTTTCCGTACACGAACAAAACAACAAGACTGCCGGCAAGTATTTTATCATCCCTGAATAGTTCATAAAATCAATGGCGTATAAACATTAAATTTCAACTTCAGGAGTATTAGTGACCGGTACCCAGTCCACAACGGATACGGTAGGAGTGATAGCCGAAGACGAGAACTTCAAAGTGATTTCATACGCATTTCCCGGCAGAAAACCTCCGGTAGGAATGGCTACTGTCGGTTTTTGAAGTCCACCCGTTTCCGTATTAATTTGTAGTTCTACCGCGCTTGTGCCGTTAGCTTGTGGGGCAAACATGGCATAGCCTGCCATAGCAGCGTCAGCAGCCGTTGCACCTACGCCCAAAGTCAACGGATAGCTAATAGCAGTTGTAGGGGTAGTCGGATCAGCCTTGACCAAATCCAAGTCAGCAGTACCTGTAAAAGTCGGACTGACTGCCACACCGGCGTTCGCTGTTTTCTCAGGCAATGTTATCGTACAGTTCTGTTTTTTCCCGGTTATCGTGATAGCGGTCACTCTTCCCCATAATGCTTGTGTAGCAGCATCAGGAGCATAAACCTTTATGCTGAACTGGGTAAGCAAGTGATTGAAAGCAATAGACGGTATCTTTGTACCTTTACTTCCCTCGTACAGAACAGTAGCCATCATATCCGTCTTGCCGTCAATGTCACCAAAATTCACTTCCCTTGAAGCTTGCGTATAACTAACTCCGGCACTTCTTGGATACCAGCCTATCAGCTTGGTTTTCTTTCCGCTTGCCAAATAATATTGGACAGGACTACTAAACGACAGCGTTTTATTGGCATGCGCTACGGTACCTACCAAAGCAGTCCCCCCGTAGTCCCCATAGCCAGCATCTCCCTCATCGGCACGCACAAACGCCACATCCAAATCCTCAGCGAAATTAGAATTGATCATCCCTTCCACTACTGCCCTCGTAGACGGAGACACAGCAGAGGTGATACCCGCACTGACACGTATTTCAACATTATCATCCGAAGACAACCCGATTACATCACTCTGTGTACAACTGCTTGCCATAGCTGCTACGGCAACAAGCATAAACATAATTTTCTTCATACTAAACTTACTTCTTTTTCTAAATTAATATTAAATAAATGCTACTAAAAATATTTCTATGATTCATTCTGTCCATTTATCCGGAATAAACCGTCGGTTTATTAGGAATAAACCACAAGTTTATTAGGATTAAACTGCCAGTTTATTAGGATTAAACTGCCAGTTTATTAGGAATAAATTACAAGTTTATTGAGGGTAAACTGAAATAAACTCATAACATCCTGATTGATAAAAGAATATGAAAGGATTACCATCTAATTATTTTATGATTATTATCTCTCTGTTTCCTTCCTTCCAACCCTGCACAACAGCCGTAAGGTTCATATCGAGCAGGTTCACGCTTACATCTATCTCTATCGTCTTGTCGATAGGGATTTCACCCCCGTAGGAATCGATGATTTCGGAGACAGGCTTGTTCATGTTCACCGTCGTGCTGTACACCTCACCGGAGGAGTTATGCACAGAAAGATTCAGGCGGGAATCGTAGGCCGTTTCATTTCCGTTCCCCTCCTCCTTTTGGGGATTGAGAAGGCCGAGCAGGCGGATATCGGCGGAAGCGGTGTAGGAAGGAGAACCCGTATTCCGGGTCTGCACCAGCGTGGCGGTATATTGCGCCACTGTTTCGGGAGCCGTCCTGATGCTCTGCTCCGGAGGATCGCCCGAAAGCAGGAAGAGCGAGGGATAGACGCCGTTCAGCGTGCCGTTCAGCACCGTTGCGCCCTCCACACCCGTCACCCGGAAGCGGAGGACAACCTGTTTCACAAGGCGGAGGGGAACGGGCGTGTAGCGGACATCACCGCGTGAGGTGACCTCCACCTCCTCCACGCTCCAACTGTACACATTGCCCGGCTGCGCCTCGGAGGAGAGGCGGACTTCCGCAAGAAGCCTGTTGTCCAGCCCCGTAAAGGTGACGCCTTGAGCATCGGTGTTGTAGGCAAGGCAACTGTAACGGCCCTCAGGGAGGACAACCGAGAAGGAATCGACGGATGCCTCCGCAACGGCGCCTTCCACCGGAGCCGGCTTGTTGTCCGCACCATAGAAGCGGTAGACGGCGGAAGAGGGACGGTTCAGCCCGGCCCAGACGGGGGCTATCTCCACCCGGCCGCTGGCAGCGCGATGGTCCAGCTCCCTTTCGGTGCAGCCCGCAAAGGCGGCCACAGAAACAAGCAGCAGGACAAGATATGACATTCTCATTTTCCACCTCCTTTCGCACTGCGCCCGAAACGGTAGCCGATGCTGATGTCCACACCCGTCAGGCCGAAACGGTTCTTGCGGAAGTTACGGTTGAAATAATGATAGGGAAGCTCCACGTCGTATGTGTTGACATCCGAACTGCGGAAGCCACCACGAAGCCCCAGATCAATGCCCCAGCGGCCACTCAGGCGGAAGTGGCAGCCGGCGGAAACGCCACCTTCAAGATAGGTGCCCGTACAGTTGCCCGTACCGGAGGAAAGGCGGCTGTCGGAGGTGCTGCGGTTGTCGAAATCGCCGGACTGGCCGTAGACGCCCACGTAGAAAAGGTGGTAGACGCCGCCCGAACGCAGCCAGAAACGCGGCTCAAGGCGGTAAGCGGATATGCCCCAATAGGACTGGCCGTTGCCGTAGGACCAGTCGGCATACGCGGCGGAAGCAACGGCAGACCAGCGCCCGGCAAAGAAGAACTCGGCGGAAAGGTTGGGAGTGAAAGAGGTATGGGAGAAACCGGGGGTCATGCCCGAAAGGGCGTAAAGGTTGGTCTTGATGGAGAACAGGGGAACGGCAAGGTTGCGCCGCTGCTCCGCCCGACGGAGTTGTTCGGCACGTTCTTCCGCCAGACGCAGCTGCTCGGCACGCAGGCGTTCCTGTTCGGCTTCGGCGGCGCGCTGCTCCGCCAGGCGGAGTTGTTCGGCATGTTCTTCCGCCAGACGCAGCTGCTCGGCACGTTGCCGACTTTCGGCTGCCAGGCGGCGGAGTTCGGCAAGGCGTTCCTGCTCGGCGGCGGCCACTGCACGCTCATGCGCAAGGATCTCCTGCAACTCGGAAGCGCTAAGTTTGCGCCGGTAGCGCTCCTCGATGATGCGGTGGAGGTCGTATTCCACCAGTATCTCAACCCGGCGGAGCAAGGGGAAGAGCTCGGAAAGCATGAAGTTGTAGGGAACTCCGCCATGCAAAGCCATCAGCTTCCTTTCACGACCGTCGAAGATACCGGTATTGTCGATGATTTCCAGCACTTCCCGGCGGCTGGGAAGCGATGCGCAGGAATCGGCAAGGGAACGGAGCCTCTCCCAGTCCTCGCCAACGTAGGATGTCCTCACAGGGTAGCGCCTCGAAAGGCCGAATACCGAATCAAGGTAGTTCCTGAAACCGTTGGCGCGACGGCGGGCAAGACGTTCGTTGTGGGCGTAGCTGCCCTCTATGGAGCAGTAGCCCGTCAGGGTGATCTCACGCACATAAATCAGACTGTCGGAAAGTGAGGTACGGATGAAGCGGGCAAGGCGGGCAAGTTCGGAGGAGTTGTTGCCGTAGGTACTCTCCACACGCCAGCCGCCCTGAGGATAGGACAGGTAGCAGTTCAGGCGTGTGGAGCCCTCGTTGATCACGCGGAGGTAGGTAGAATCACGATACAGCGTATCGGGGCCCGGCAGAGTGCCGGGCAAGGCCGCCACGCCATGAAGATAGCCCGGAAAGGCAAGGATCGCAGGCAGTAGCAGCAGAGCTTTTATTCCCATATGGTTTGATTGTTTAAAAGATTCACATTCAAAGCCCCGACGGACGGGGCAGACGAACACGCAGTGACAGCACCGGAGCCACGCTCACCGTCCCTGCCGCAGGAGTAAACCAGGGTGGCGAACAGCATTGCATACAACTCGCATGCAAGGAAAATGGCAAACAACTGAAGGGTTCTCTTATACTTCATAAATGCGGGGGTTGGGGTTATCTGTCAAAGGGACGACAGGCTGACACCGTCAAGCAGCGTGCGGAGCATATGGTTAATGACACCGAGCCTCGAAGCGCCCGAAACGTAGCCGAAACGCCGGTGGATATGCTCCTCCGAAGCGTCCGGGGAAACCGGAAAGACACCCTCGCCGATAGCAAGCAGCAGGTCGTAGAGAGAGAGCGAGGAGAAGCTCCTGCACAATTCATAGGAACCCGGAGAAGAGGGATTGCCGCCCGGAAGAAGGCGGATCAGGCCGCAATCTTCCAAATCACGCAACATCCGCACCGGAACAGAAGGGGAGGCATCCGGGCTGGAATGCGGGACACAGTAGGCAACCGCCCGGAGGGCGGCGATGGCAGCTTGCGTTTTGTCTGTCAACATTGTAGGTTATTATATTAAGGAAAATTCCATTACTTCATAAGTAACGGAAGTAAACACGCGGGAAGAAAGACGGGAAGAGGAAAGCACAAGGCGGTACAGTAACTTATGTGTATATAATATGCCATTATATGCACGATATTCTCTCATCTTTCACTCAGGGAAAGGTGAAGGAAAGCTATGTCCCAAAAGCTCCATAATGAAGGAAAAAAAAGCTGAGTTCCGGCTTATCACACAAAATACATAGCAAAAGTGGAGAAAAAAGGAGATTTTATTTGGTTTTTCAAGTATTACGTATATATTTGCAGCGAAATATCAATCCGTTACTTATGAAGTAACGTCCGCATAGAGTGCTGAATTACAGAAAGATAGCATTTACATAACCGAAGAACTACTTCCCGAAGATATAATCTATTATTACCTTATTCGCTCTTTTGATTTCATCATCCTCAAAACGTTTCAGGTAGCCCTCCGTAGTGGAAACGGACGCATGGCCCAATGCTTCCGAGATCACTGCAACAGGAATCCCGCGTGACTTGGCAATAGTGGCCCACGTGTGACGCGCAGTATAGGAAGAAACCTTATTGCCCAGCCTGCAGAGCCGCGAAAGCTGCCCCAGACGCAAATTGAGCAGGCGCAGGGCATGCTGGTAGTCCAGATATGCAGCCTTGCCCAAAAGCCGACCGTTGAGAATGTCAAGCAGGTAGGGAGAGGAAGGGTCCTTGCTCGCATAAAGCCGGAGAAGTTTCATGGCGGCCGGATCGACAGCGATAAGAAGGGGCGCGCCTGTCTTATGGCGGCGGACGGTCAGGTAGCCGTCCTGCAAATCAACCTTGCGAAGGTTGGCAAGGTCGACGAAGGGCATGCCATGAAAACGGAGCATAAGCTCCAGACAGGCGCGCGCCCAGTTGAGGTCGCGGGAGGAGCAGCGGGAAGCGGAAACGGGTTCCGTAGCTTCTGCTGCGTCGGTACTCTCAGTTGCAGCCGCAGCCTGATCCTGATCATCATCCGCAGCCGTTGATGTAACCGCAGCCTGATCCGCAGCCTGATCCGCAGCCGTTAATGTAACCGCAGTTCTAACTTCATCCGCAGTTTCAGCCGCGCCTTTCACCAGCACCAAGCGGATCTCCTCCTTCTTCAAGGCCCGCCGGTGATTGACATGACGCCCCGTAAACACGTTCTTGAACTGACGGGGGATATAAGGGGCAAGCCCCAAATCCACAGCCCGGTTATACACCGCACGAAGCATGCGCATGTACGTGGAAATCGTGTTCCAAAGCAATGCCTGACGCAACAAATGCTCCTGATAGTTGTGCAGCCACACAGGGCTGAGGTCTTCAATCCGCAACGAGGTGCCTCCGTAACCCACTGCAGACTTCAAGGCACAATGATACACATGCGCAGTGCTGTAACGGCCCTGCAACTCCATATCCGTAATGACGGATAACATAAAACCATAAAGTCCATTCTTGTCCATAGTTCTTTGATTATTACATTATAATTAAATTGCTGACATCCAGCCAACAACGAACATGATACAATCTTTAATTACATACGATTACAATTACGCTTTACATGGAACAAACACGCCCATGAACGCGCCATAAAGTTAACGCAACGCAACCGTTTTTAGTGCATTTTGGACGAACTAACTGCTACCCTATCTCAAGTATTTTCTTGGCACAAAACCGTAAACCTCCCCCTTACCCTCCTCTGTTTCCGACAAATAATAGTGAAGTTTTCCTGCTATACTGATTTAGGTACTGGGAATATTGGTTAGTAACAAATGGAAATATTGAAAAGTAACAAAAAAAGCGAAGTTTTTCACTTCGCTTTTATATTATGATTGCACCCGAAAACCTACGGGGTGCTTTTATTCTATCAAGTTCGTTTTCAGATTCGGCAATCAGGCTTATGCATCACTTCCGCTCCTCATCATAGGCAAAATTATTTTGCCGGGTCAAAGTCTGCCACCGGACTTAAATCTCCAAACGTTCATATATATTGGCGGCAAGTATTTCGCACGCACGCTGATAATCCGTTATCAGTTCATGCATAACCTCCCCTACCGTCTGTATTCCTTTCTCATGAAGCAATGCAACCGCCTGCCCTATCTCAAGTTCACCCTCTTCAAGGTCTCCCTCAAAGATACCGCGTTTGGCACGTCCCCTCGACAAAAGAATACGCAATTCCTCTTCCGTAGCTCCAACAGCTTCAGCCGCCTCCACCGCACGCTGAAAATTGCCACGCGCCAAACGTACCGGAGATATTTTTTTTAATAATAAGCGGGTATCACCCTCCTTCAGATGCAAACAATACTCTTTAAACACCCTGCTGGCAGAGCTTTCCTCAGTCAAAGCAAATCGTGTACCCAACTGCACCCCTTCAGCCCCCAATGCACGCATCGCAAGAATCGCCTCACCGGAAGTAATGCCACCTGCCGCAATCAAAGGCAGTGTAGTGGCCGCACGTACGGAGGGAATCAAACAAAGCGTAGTTGTTTCTTCACGCCCGTTGTGTCCGCCGGCTTCAAAACCTTCGGCCACAATGGCATCCACACCGGCAGCCTCAGCTTTCATGGCAAAACGCGATGATGAAACAACATGCACCACTGTGATGCCATGCTCCTTTAACCATCCGGTCCACGACTTAGGATTACCGGCAGACGTAAACACAATGCGGACGCCTTCCTCTGCCACAATCTGCATAACTTCTTCTATCTGGGGATACATCAAAGGGATATTCACCCCAAATGAATGATGCGTAGCCGCACGACACTTTTGTATATGCTCCCGCAACGTGTCAGGATGCATGGAACCTGCACCCAATAAGCCTAAGCCTCCGGCATTACTCACTGCCGACGCCAACCGCCAGCCACTACACCACACCATACCACCTTGAATGATGGGGTATTTTATCCCAAACAGAGAAGTTATTCTATCCATTGTTTATCCTTTAAAGGTTTATCTTTATGAACAAGGGGAAGAGAGATAAAGTTCAATATTTAAGAAATTAAAGACAGGATATTTTATTTGATAATTGCATCATTACGACGGACACTAATGGAATCACCATAAGTTTTTAATACTTCCAACGTACGCGCCCGACGCTTACGCCCTTTTATATTCCAGAAATCCTTAGTGAAGGGAGCCATAAAATCACCCGAAATACCGCCGCCTCCAACTCCTCTCCAGCCGCCCACCGCCATGTTGTTGGCACGCTCAGTCACCATGTAGCGCAGTCCGGTAGCTTCTATTTGTTCGACGCTTTCACGCGGTCCGGCATCCAACGGACGCTTAGCCCAGTTGGTGTAAATTTTCAGTTTGGTCAATTCGTAAAACGGACTACTCCTCCATGTGTTTTTATTCACTGTAATCTTTTTCTGATAAACCGGATCCCAGTTATATTTGGTATTTGCAGTATAGGGGCGCAAAGTAAGCACTACTTTTTTCTCCGGCATCTGAGGCATTACAGGTAAAGAAGAATCAAACTCCAACCACGATTTATTCATATCCTCTTTCGGAGAACCTAAAGGGGAATCAATGCCTATCTCCTTCAACACGTCCGGATTCAGCCTGACCTCTCCTTCACCACTGAGAAACCGGCGCAGATGCAAAGAATCTTGCGGTGTCCACTCTTGAGCGTAAAGGGGAAAGGCTACCACAAAAAGCAACCCTAAAAAGAGAATAAAATATTTCACCCGATTAATTCTTTATACTTTATACCTTATACTTCATACCTCACCCTCATACGGGAAAACTCACCACCACATATAGCCGCTTCCACAAAGTGGTTCGTCATAGCATGGATCAACCGTCCACATGGTACGCGGATATTTACGTCCTTCCCACCAGCGACGATAACGGGCAGCCGCATCAAGCACTTCTTCATCCGTCAAAAAATAAATGCCTTCATAATTCTCGGCATCAACGTGTACCATTTTGCATCCCATTGACGCATTATGTCCCAAGCGGATAGTCTCTACCGTCCACAAAATACATTCACCCAAGCGCAATTTTCCACCTGCCGAATAGGACACAGGTGCCAACGGGAAAGAAGGTATCACCGTCAAGTCTTCGGCATACTTCAACAGTTCTTCAATATCCTCTTTGGCGAACTTGGGAATGTTACTAAGCCCTTCAGGACTCTGGGCCGAATATTTTCCTGTCCGCAACTGTTTCACGAACAATTCCACATCCGGATGATTATAATCCAGTGACGCCTCACCACAAGACACAAGAACGAGACAAGCAGCCATTGCAAGCACCACACAGCCATATTTATATATTCTACAGAAAGTATTCATTTTATTGTACAGTCTTTAAGGTTAATAAGTCATACGTACTCCACACAAGAGGTTCAAATTCGTGGCACGTTCGGTTCTCAAGGTTTTAGTCTCAGACTCCGTATCAAAATGATGGGAAACCAAAGGCTCGGCAAATAAAGCGAAACGGTCGCTCAATTTATAACGCACCCCTACTCCCGCGGCAACTGACAGTTGGACAGGTTCTGCCTTAAAGCCATTATCCGGAGCCCCGGCAATACATTTCTCGGCAGCCCCTCCCACAACAGCATACAAATCAACCCTCGGAGTACTTGCCAGTGTCATATTCAATTTTACGGGAATTCCTAAAGTGTGCAGCGTACGGTCGGCATGCAAGCGATTATACTGAATACCCGTTTCTAAAGCAAGCCAGTTGTTCAGACTACGTTCCACCGTCACTCCTGCTGTCAACGGCATATTGTGATTCCTCTTAGGCAGAGACGTTCCAAGAGCAGCTTTCAACGCCCATTTACGCGACTGTTGCTTCCTTAAAGAAGAAGCATCCTGCTCTTCTTCCGCAGAAACAGTGGAAAAGGCGTCAGCAGCCGAATCAACCTGCCTGTCGGCTTCCTGATAAGGATTACCGTCCTGCAAAGCGGCATTATTGTTGAAATAATCGCCACCGGTCTGCACACGCTGTCTGATAGTAATAGAAAGCCGTACGGAGACAGAGCCATTCTCCTCCTCCGACTGGGCAGTCATGCCTACGGGAGTTCCGCTTGCCGGCTGTTGTGCGCCCGGTTTCAGTCCGGCGGGAGCGGCCTGATGTATAGAAGGGAAAGATTCCTGCGCCGCATCACCGTTCAAACTGCCTTCCGGTGTCAAAGCCGCTACTTGTGTGAAAGCATCCTTTATTTCTTCTTTCGGAGAGAAAAACCAAAAAGCTGCCGAAACGCCTCCCAACACAAATATAACAGATGCGGCAGCCGCTATCCGATAATATTTCGGAGAAAGAAATACCGCCTTCTTCCGGCTTGCAGCAGGAGACGCCACATCTTCCTGCAATTTCTCCCAGAAGCCCTCGCGCACCGTCATTTCCGCACCTGCCAGACGGCTACGGAACAACCCTGTTATTTCATCATTTTCTCTCATGTTCTGTATATTCTTTAATTCTTTTTGCTAACATACATTTGGCACGATGCAACTGCGAGGTAGATGAATGTTCTTTGATGTGGAGCAGTTCTGCAATCTCTTTATGAGACTTCTCCTCAAACACATACAAGTTGAACACTGTGCGGCATCCATCCGGAAGCTCCGCTACAAACGCCATCAACTGTTCTTCGGTAAGCCGGCTTCCGTTTTCAGTAACATTTGCTTCATCCGGCACATCGGGAAGCTGCTCCTCGTTTACCACCAGTTGCCCGAAACGGTGCTGCTTCCGCAGGTAATCAATGGCTTGCGTCACCATCACTCTTGTCACCCATGTACTCAAAGCACATTCGCCACGAAACGTAAAGCGGGTGAAGATTTTGATAAAGCCGTCATGCAAAACATCGTGCGCTGCATCCATATCGCCCGTATAACGGTAACACACCGCCAACATCTGCCTGGAATAGAGAGTGTAAAGTTCCTTTCGGGCGGAATCCTTTCCTGCCCGGCAGCC
>ERZ772816.1025-NODE-1025-length-27302-cov-14.616692_pt1 | contig 27302 bp, 21 predicted proteins | sample MGYA00511359_ERZ772816 | MGnify/ENA primary metagenome ERZ772816 (study PRJEB29015, sample SAMEA2737710) | human gut metagenome | biome: human gut; feature: human-associated habitat; material: faeces | place: China | collected 2012 ...
CCTGCCGGGGCGCGAGGCGTAGGGACTACCCACACGAACTCACGAAGGCTCCTTTTTGGCAGGTCACTTTTCCCACCTGCCGAAGATACACGCAAGCGACATGCCCATGAGGGTATAATTTGCACCGTATGTCTGCACAACGCCTGTGCGCGTACGGTTCTAATCGGGCTGCCGTCCATTTCCGTGGAGGCACGGTTCGGTCGCCCTAACAAGAGAGGGGTTCTATGTATAAGATCCTGGAGAAGACGCAGTTCTCGGAGAAGGTGTTCAAGTTCCGCATCGAGGCGCCCGCAATCGCCAAGCATGCGCATGCTGGACAGTTCCTCATGGTTCGCGCCAACGAGACGGGCGAGCGCGTCCCGTTCACCCTGGCCGGCTGGAACGGTGACGAGGGCTGGGTCGAGTTCATCTTCATGGTGATCGGCAAGACCACCGAGATGCTTTCCACCTACGAGGCCGGCGAGTCGCTGCGCGACGTCGTGGGCCCGCTGGGCGTTCCCACCGAGATGGCCGAGGGCCCCTGCGCCGTCATTGGCGGCGGCGTCGGCCTAGCAATTGCCTTCCCGGTCGCCAAGCACCTGGTCGAGACCGGTCACGAGGTGCACGCCATCATGGGCGCCCGCACCAAGGACCTCCTGCTCATGGAGGACCAGTTCCGCGAGCTCCTCGACGAGGACCACATCCACATCACCACCGACGACGGCTCCTACGGCGAGCAGGGCGTTGTCACCGCTCCGCTGGAGCGCCTGCTGCAGGACAAGGCCGTGAGCCAGGTCTTCTGCGTCGGCCCCGTTCCGATGATGAAGTTCTCGACCCTCACCGCCCAGAAGTACGACACCCCCATCACCGCGTCGCTCAACCCCATCATGGTTGACGGCACCGGTATGTGCGGCTGCTGCCGCGTCGAGGTGGGCGGCGTGACCAAGTTCGCTTGCGTCGACGGCCCCGACTTCGATGCCACCCTGGTCGACTGGGATGACCTTCGTGCCCGCCAGGCCGCTTACCGTTCCGAAGAGGGCGAGTCCCTCAAGGCCTATGAGGAAAAGAGCTGCGCATGCCACTAGTTAACGGTCGTTTCGTTGCCGATATGAAGTCGCCCCGCACCCCCGATAACGAGGAGCCGGCTGCCGAGCGCGCCTGCGACTTCCGCCCCGTCGACAAGGGCTTCACCGAGGAGATGGCGCTGGCCGAGGCCGAGCGCTGCCTCAACTGCAAGAAGCCGTTCTGCGTTGAGGGCTGCCCCGTCAACATCAACATCCCCCGCTTTATCGAGCAGATCCGCGAGAAGGACTTCGGCGGCGCCCTCGATACCATCCGCGAGGACTCCATGCTTCCCGCCATCTGCGGCCGCGTCTGCCCGCAGGAGAACCAGTGCGAGGGCAAGTGCATCCGTGGTAAGAAGTCCGAGCCCGTGGCCATCGGTCAGCTCGAGCGCTTCCTGGGTGACCGCCCCGAGCTCGCCTCCACGCCCAAGATGGCCCCCAAGAACGGCAAGAAGGTCGCCGTCGTCGGCTCCGGCCCGTCCGGCATCACCTGCGCCGGCGAGCTCGCCCGCAACGGCTTTGACGTCACCGTCTTCGAGGCTTTCTTCACCGGCGGCGGCGTGCTGGTCTACGGCATCCCCGAGTTCCGTCTGCCCAAGGCAGTCGTCAAGCGCGAAATTGACGGCCTGGAGGACATGGGCGTTAAGTTTGAGTACAACTCCGTCGTGGGCAACATGGCCACGGCCGAGGAGCTGTTCGAGCAGGGCTTCGACGCCATCTACGTGGCGACCGGCGCCGGCCTGCCCAAATTCCTCAACGTCCCCGGCGAGAACCTGCCCAACGTCTTCTTCGCTAACGAGTACCTCACCCGCGTGAACCTGATGAAGGCCAACAAGTTCCCCGAGTACGACACCCCCACCAAGCACGGCAAGAACGTCGTCGTCTTTGGTGGCGGCAACGTGGCTATGGACGCCGTCCGTACCGCCAAGCGCCTGGGCGCCGAGCACGCCATCATCGCCTACCGCCGTACCGAGGATGAGATGCCCTGCCGTCGCGCCGAGCTGCACCATGCTAAGGCCGAGGGCGTCGAGGTTCTGCCGCTCGTTTCCCCGCTCGAGTTTGTCGCTGGCGAGGACGGCTCCGTGTGCGCCGTCAAGGTCCAGAAGATGGAGCTCGGCGAGCCCGACGAGTCCGGCCGCCGTCGTCCGGTTGCCATCGAGGGTGCCATCGAGGAGATCCCCTGCGACGTCGCGATCTCGGCTATCGGCACCAACGCCAACCCCTTCGCTGCCAAGATCGGCGGCAAGATGGAGCTCAACAAGTGGGGCTACATCGTCGCTGACGAGGAGACCGGCCAGACCACCGATCCCCGCATCTGGGCCGGCGGCGACATCGTCACCGGTGCCGCTACGGTCATTCTGGCGATGGGCGCCGGCAAGAAGGCCGCCGCTTCCATCACCAAGAGCCTGCTGGGCGAGTAATCACCTACAGCGCTAGCCATGAAACGGCAAAGTCCCCGTCGAGCACACGCCCGGCGGGGACTTTTTCTATGCCGGCCGTCCAAACCACCACAAAGGGGACAGGCACCTTTGTGGTGGTTTGGGACTTGCCTGGTCGTTTCGTCTCAATCTGTAACACCTTGAGTCCAAATATCTGGCTTGGTGTTACAGATTGAGATTTTGTAAAAGCCGAGAATGGGCGCCGCCACCAAAACCTACCGCTTGCGGCGCTTGGTCACGGCGACACCGGCGGCGGCAACGGTTGCGCCGGCGATGCCCAGGGCGGCGACCGTCATCGCGGCGGAGTCACCCGTGCTGGCAAGCTCCGTGCCGCCGGATTTCTTGCCGTTTTCGCCCTTACCCTTGGACTTGTCCGTCGTCACTGTGGTCGTCGTCGAAGTCGAACCACCCGCAGGAGCCCCGGTACCGCCAGGGCCATCCGCACCGCCACCCTGCTCGCCACCGCCAGGCGTCGGCTTGGGTTCCGGCTTGGGCTCGGGCTCCGGCTCGGGCTCCGGCTTGGGCTCAGGCACCGTCTCATCGGTCACCGTAATCGTAATGTTCAAGCGCTCCGAATACTCGCTATACGACATGCCAGGGCGTTGTGCCGCAATGCGCACATACATGTTGCTATCGAGCGCAATAGGCTCGGTGTACTTTACGCGGCCTACGTCACGGCAGGGGCAGGTGTCGTTGGTGGTGTACCAAATCGTCGCGCCATCCTCCGCCGAAAGCTCCAGCTTCGTGCCCTTGGGCACCGTAATGTAATTCTCCTTGGGCGACCACAAGCCAAACGTCGTCGCACCAATCGTCGCCGCCGGTCGCGCCGGTCGCACGGCCTCGGCAGACACGCGCACGTCAACCTGCTTGGACAGCGCCGTGCCATCCACCGCCGCCGTCAACGTCGTCAAACCGGGCAGAGCACCATGCAGCACAAACGTCGCCGCGCCGTCCTCGCCCGTCACGGCCTGGGTGGCATCGACAGAGCAGATAGCCGAGGACTCCAGCCCAACACTAACCTTGGCGCCCGCAAACGGCTTGCTCGCCTTATCGGTCACATGTGCCACTAGCTCAAAGTCGCCGCCCTCAAGCATGGTCACAGCTTGTTCCACGTTGAGCTTGAGCCTGCCGGCACGAACGCCCACGGCAAGCTCCCCGCTTGCCCAGCGCGACATGGCCGTGCCGGCATAGTTCCGAGCGCCATCAAGCTCAAACGCCACCGTCGAGCCCGCCTCACGCGCATCGACATAGCGAATACGCAGCACGCGCGACAACGGCTTGCCATTGGGATCGTCCTGCTTGTCGAGCCACGTATACGTCACGTCGCCCAAGCCCTGCGCGCACAATGCGACCAGAGCATCGTCGCTCGCGTCCATATACTGCGCAAACTCAACCTCGATGCAATCGGTATAGGCATGGGCCGAAGCCACCTCGGGCGCCGCCGTCGACACCAAGCCAATGTTCACCTCAGTCTGAATCGGCGGCACGCGCAGCCAAGCCGAACGCGCCTCCTCATACCCGTCCTTGGTCACGCGCACCTGATACCAGCCGGTCGGCGTATTCCAGTTGTACGCACCGTCCGCACCCGTTGCAAGCGGATTGTCCTGCTCATACTCCTCGGCATCCCAACGCGTGGCATTGGTGCCGGTGGCATCGTCGGCGCTTCACAGCTCAACCGTTGCACCCTCGACCGTATTGGACAGCAGGCCCTCATACACCACGCCCGCAGGGTCGGGTGCAGCCTTGGCAGCCACATGGCGATAACGTGCCTCAAAGATCGACTGCATCTTCTCGTCCGAAATCAAGCCGTCCTTGTTGGCGTTATAGACCTCGGCATCGGTCAGCTCGCCCCAGTTGACCGTAATACGATTCTGGCACGCGCGCTCCACCTGCTCACAGGCGACATCGTAGGCGCACTCGGCATTGGTCAGCTTAATCGCGCGCTCCGAACCCACGCTGGTCGAAGCCGCATCATAGGCAGCGCCCACCACGGTACCCGCCGAACCGGCCGTCAGCACGCCGGCGATTGTCATAATGGAGCCCACTGCCACATCGGTGCTGTCGTGGCAGAGCTGGCGATACAGCAGATCCTCAAACGCACGCGCCTTCTCCATGGCGTCACGCAGCGCGTAAATGCACTTCCAGTCGTCCTCGGTCTTCTCGGGCTTGGCAAGCAAGCGCGTATGCTGAAGCTCATAGCCCTCGCGCTCGCCCTTCACCTTCTGCATACGGACGTTCACGTTCTCCCAGTTCTTGCTGGCATCGTTCACGCCGTAAATGCCGGTAAAGATGCCGATGCCCTGGGTCGCCGCGGGAAACGCCTGGCCGGCCGCCTTCCACGCATCGGTCTTAAAGACCTGTCCGAACATCTCGCACTCGATCTTATAGCTCTTGAGCGAACGGATCGTGCGGATGAGCTTCATATGGGCGCTCACGTCGCCGTTGAGCTTCCAGGCCATGAGCCATCCGCGCACCTTGGAGTTGTTGAGGCTATGGACCACATTCCAGTTGTCGTACAGGTTGTCCAGAATGTCGCACTGCATGGCAATCGAGTTAAACAGAAGCGCCTGGTTCTTGTTGTTATTGGAGTTCTCGATAAACTCCGACTCGATATAGGCCGTCTGCTCGCCATCGGGCGCGGCGACCTTAAAGCCCTTGACGGTATCGTCGTCAGCCGCCTTGTAGCTCAGCGAGCTGCCGAGCGCCTGGCCCAAATCGTTAAACCCGCTCGTCGACTGCCCGTTGTACTCGCTGGCCTTAATGCCCGCACACTTGTTGAGCGCCGCAGCGGTTGCGTCATTCCAGCTTCCGTATTGGTTGAGCTGGCCGATACCCATCGACTGGCCTACCAGATCCTCGGCCTGCTGGGCAATAAACTCCGCTCGCGACGCATGGTCGACGAGCTCCTTGATGGCGGCCGCATCCGCAGCGTTCGCGCCCTGGGCCGCCGCGAGTTCCTGATACCAATCCTCGCTGGTGCCGTAAGCATCCTCAAAGATCATCTTGTCCACGTTGACGCCATAGCTGTCGCCCTGCTTGGTCAGCAGCGCCGACGAGCCGCCAACCGCAGCCTTAAGCTCGGCGGCAAACTGCGCCGCCTCGTCGTTGCCAGCATCATCACCCTCGCCGTCGCTGGCGGCAGGGGCACGGCGGGCCTTGCGAGCAGTTCCACCTTGGGCTTCGTCTTCTTTACCGTCCTTGTCCTCCTCGGCAAACGCATCGGCGACCATCTGGTCAATCGCGTCGTTAAAGGCCTCGTCGACATCATTAAACGAGTTATCCATCATATACTCGTGCCACTGCTGTACGGCATTCGAGAACTCCTGTTGGCGCTCCTCGGCCGCGGCGGAATGCTTTTTGGCCGAAGCGTTGGCATCAAAACTCAGCATGGTCATAAGCTGAGCATTGGAGATGCGGTAGGTCTGCGGCATAAAGATCTGCTCAAAGTTTCCGCAGTTCACATAGGTCGAGTCATTCGCCTTGTTAAACTCGTCGAGCAGCTTAAGGTAACCCTCGTCCACATACTCCGCCACATAGCGCACACGGGTGCCCTCGCGCGACTTTTGAGTCAGAGGAATCGTCACCGTCTTGCCATCCACGCAGTCCACGTACAGGTCGAGCGTGTCGGCGGCCTCTTCGTTTCCCACCTCGAGCGTGATGTCAAAGGTCCAGTAGGCGTTCTTCTTTTGTGGCAGATGATGGAAGGTCCACAGGCTCTTGCCGGTGTCCTTGCCGTCCTTGACCAGGCTTTGCGTACCGCCACGATACGTCACATCAAAGTTCCAGACCGAAGCGCCCGGAACATAGCGCACATAATTGCGAGCCGTCACATCGGCGGCAGCCGCGGCAACGTCGGTCGAACCCACACGCGCCTCGAGCATCACGCGCTCGGCGGCAAGCGTATCCTGCGGCAGGTCGTATTCAATCTTGACACGGCCGAGTTTATTGGTCTTGCCGGTGTACTTTGCAGCCGACGAGCCCGTCCCCACGGTGAGCTGCACGCTCTTGCCCGGCGCCGCATAAACGTAGGCCACATTGCCCAGCAGGCTGTGAACGTCGGTGCTGTCGACCTCGATGCACGATCCGCTAACCTCGAGTGTGGTGCTTCCCAGCGGCAATGTCACCTCGCCCAGCGTAATAAGCGGCGAGACGGCATAGGTGCCCGCGGCCTTAGGATTAAAGCGCACGAACACATCGGCGCCCATGCCCTCTTTCATGTCGAGAACGAGGTTATCGCCCTCCCAAGTTGTGTCAACCCACCCGGCATCGGAGCTGGCGCCGGCTTCGCGAGAGCCTGCGGACACATCCTCGACGGCATCCTTGGCCAGCGGAATCTCAATCTTGGCAGCCTGGCTGTCCTTGAGCTCGTAATGAATGCGCAGCTCGGTCTCCACGCCAACGACCGCGGACGAATCAGCGATAACCGAGCCCGCCGTCAGCCCGCGCTCGGCACGATACGTCTCCACGTCAAACGTGGGGACGTCGAGCGTCACGTCGAGCTGTTTGCCGTCCTCGATCTTCACCTGCTTTTGCGCGATATGCTTGCCCGCGGTTAAACCCAAGCGGCTAAATGTGGAGTAGTCCTTCGCCTGAATGTCGTAGCTCGTCTTGTTAAAGGCAACGATCGTATAGGAACCGGCCTTAAGGCGTGGCGTTTCGGCCTTCATGATGGGCGTGGCGCCGTCATCCTCATAGCCCGTCAGATAGGTGACGCCGTCGGCGACCAGCTTGCCATCGGATGCGCGGAACACGAGCACGCGGTTGGCTCCCATATACTCGCCCTTGGTGGTAACCGTCGCCGTACCCCAAGGCTTCAAGTCGATATCGACCTTGCCGGCCGAAGGCTTCACCGTCGCCGTCGCCCCACCCAGCTTGAGTCTGTCTTTGGGCTCGAGCGTTATCTCCAGATCCTGGTCCGCGTCGGCAATAGCCTGCGACACCACGAGCACCGTGCCCTGGATGCGATAGTCGTTTTCCTTGTCACCCTTGGCCGGCTTGAGGGTCTTGCCATCACACGTAACGGTCACATCGATGTCATCCAGGCTGTCGAGCTCAATGCGTTCGGTCTTATCCTGGCCCACAATCGGTTCAAGATAGCCCACGTTGAGTTCAATCGCGCGCGAGGCCGGAATCTTGGTAAAGTCCTCCGCCTTAATCTCTCCGACGTTCCATGTGCCCGTCATTTGATCACCCGGGCAAGCGAGCACCATATCGTAGCAACCATCGAGCGATATGCGCAGTGTGGCCGCCATCTTGGAAAGGGCATCCGCCGTAAAAGCACCGTCATCGCCAACCGCTAGCGGCGTGGACTGCCCCGCCTGCACGAGCACGGCCGCCGCGCCCTGGGGAAGTTTGCCCGTTACCTGGGCGGCTTCGCCCATCCACTCAAAAGTGTAGGCAGGACGCGAAGGATCGGCCGAATCCTTGCGATCGGCAACGGCATCGGCAATTTTCTTAATCATCGAAGGATTGCCCGCCGAGTCCGTCGCATAGGCATAGATGGTCTGGCCCTCGCTAAAAGGCATCGAGTAATCGACGCCATCGATCGTCACGTTATTTGTGTACAGGCCTGCCTCTTCGAGCTTGACATCGGGATTCATGATGCGCAGCGCCACCGCGTTGTGATTAGTGGTTGAGCTGCCGGCGCTGCTGGTAATACGCGTGTTGTCGAACGGCTCCAGATCAATCGACTGCACGCTCTTGGGCACAACGATTTCCTTACCGGCCAGTGCGGGATCGAGGTAAGTAAACGCGTGCGCTCCGATATATTTAACGCCGTCGCCGATCGTCACCGACGACACATGCGAGCACCCGTCAAAGGCATAGCGCTCAATCCGTTCCACGGTACCCGGCACGTTGATCTGGGTAAAGGTGAGTACCGTTGTGTCCGTGACATAGAACTGCGGCACGCCGCAATTGGCGAAGGCGCGATAGTCGATAGTCTTAACCGAAGGCGGCAGCGTTGCCACCACCTTGTCGTCAAGTTGTTCGCAGCCCTCAAAGGCCTGCTCGGGAATCGTGGTAAAGGCCGCGTTGTTGGGCCAGGTCACCGTCTGGAGCGTCTTGCTTCCGGTAAACGCATTCCAGCCCAGCTCCTCGACCGAATCGGGCAGTACGATTTCCTTGATGCTGCTGCCGCCCAAACCGCCTACAGAGCGGATATACGAATCGGGGGCAAACGTAATTGATGTGAGCGCAGCGCTTCCCATACCCGTAAGGCTTACGACATGCTTGCCGTCGATGGTCGAGGGCACCTCCAACGTGGTAATGCCCGCGTCGCCATACTCAATAGAAATTTCGTTGGTGAGGCTATCGATCGAGAAGTAGTACTGCGCGGGGGTCTGCTCGCCGGCCACGTAGCCATCATCGGATTCGCCTTTTACACCCGTGGCGCCCTTCGAGGTCATCCAGAGCCCAAGATCCTCATTCCAGGTTGCTTCGGCTTCGGCGGTCTCCTCTTGCTTCTGCTGCTCGGCGAGTTCCTTGCCCTCGACGAGATCGGTGGCGAGCGTACCCGCAGGTGTGCTCTCGGTCTGCCCGGCGCCCGTCAGGCCCGCCGCCGATGCAATCTCGGAGGCCGGGGGCGTAGGCGTGTCACCGGCATCGAGCGCTGTGGGGTCGGCAGCGCCGGCATCGGGCATGGGGCCGGCGGAAGCAGAGTCTGACGTTTGGGCGTCAGCCGAATCGGCGGAAGCGGCGTCGCCTGCTTGGCCGTTATCCGTCTGTACAAAAGTGCCGTCGGTGTTGAGGGCCTCGGCAAACGCGCCCGCGGGCAACGAACCCGTCACCATGGTGAGGGTCACAGCGACAACGGTCAGGCGGCAACAAAGCGCTCGAACAGTGGTCCACCTCATGGTCGTTCCTTTCCTGAAAACCAAAAGTCATCCAGCGTAATCGTCGTCCAAAAACAAAGCGAACGGTAGGTTCATATATACGAACCTACCGTTCTACCTGCACAAACCACCACAAAGGGGACAGGCACCTTTGTGGTGGTTGGGGTTATTCATCCGTCGTGGCGGAGCGCAACCTAACGCTTGCGACGCTTGGTCGCAGCAACACCGGCAGCGGCAACAGTTGCGCCAGCGATGCCCAGGGCGGCGACCGTTATCGCGGTGGTGTCTCCCGTGGCGACCAGGACAGCATCGGGCTTCTTGGCCGGCGTGGTTTTCTCAACCGTCTTGGTCGTGGTGGTTGTCGTGACCGGCTTAGCCGCTGGTTTGGTCTCGGGCTTCACTTCGGGCTTAGCCTCAGGCTTAACCTCAGGCTGCGGTGTCGGCTTGGGATCCGGCGTAGGCTGCGGATCGGGAGCCGGCGTGGCTTCAGGCGTAAAGGTCAAATCGGTGTTGAGCCACAGGGTGTAGATCCAGCCGCTCTCGGGATCAACTACACTCGCTTCGCCCATCTGGTAGCCGCACTCCTGGCCGTTGATCACCAGCTTGGTGTCGGGCGTGAAGTAGAAGCCGCGCGCGGGCTTGAGGTAGATGCCGTAGCGATAGGTCACGCCGGGTTTAAAGGCGTCGATGTGATTGGTGATGTGCTGGTCCCAAAACTCAACGGAATTCACCTCACTGCCGTCGCTACCCGTCCAGTACTCACACTGAGGAAGGGAATTGGAGCCCGTCGGAACATTCGCCGTAAAGACCGGCTTATCGCCCGCCTTAAAGGTGGTCGTGGCGCCGTTGATCTCGATAACGTCGATGGCACGCCATTCGTCAATCGGCTGCTCGCACAGCATATTGTCAGCGTTTGGCGCGAAGACGCCGTTGACGGTCTTGATGTGGTGCGCCCAATGACCGTTGACGTTCATTTCGCAGTCATCGGCCACGGTATTGTCGCCCTTGAGTCTCAGCTCAACGGAATACATGTAGAACTTGCCCTCTTCGAAGTGGTCAATCTTCTTCATGCCCGGCGTGTACTTTGCGGGGTCGGAATACCAGAAGGCAACGGGTACCGACTCCCCGGATTCCATGTCGAGCTCCATTTCCTCCCAGCATTCGTAGGCGATCTCATACTTGTCGGCATCGGCGGCGGGGATCGTCGCGGTCGCGCGGGGCGCCTCGCCGGGCGCGTAGTCAGTCTTTACGTCGTTGACGTCCAGGTTATGAAGGGCTTCGTTTTCCGATGCAACAAGCGTAATTTCGCTATTGATGGTATAGCGGAGGTAATAGTCGTCCCTGGTTTCGTTGAGGGTAATCGAGCTGCCCGGCTGATAGGCGTTGAAGATATCATCGGGATCCCCAACAATGATGGCACCGCCCTCATAGTCAGTTCCGGTATACGTCAGTGCCGCGCCAATATAAAGAACCTCATTGCGCGTGAGTCGATACGAGCCGCCTGCCGCGCCACCCGTAAAGGTCAGCGTCAGCCTCATGTGATCGCCAACAGGCTCAAAGTGAGCCGTCACATCGGACATAGATGTGTCCTGAACTTCAGCCAGGGTGCCCGAAACAGCATCGGCCCGGTAGTACTTGGTTTCGACAAGTTCGCAGAGCGGCTCATCCGGCATGCCGCCCTCAACATCGGGAAAATCATAGGTATACGACTGGCCCTTTTCGAGCGTGATGTTGCCCGGAAGCACACAGTCCGTATAATGATCGACCACGGTCGTGTTGAAGTTGACGCCACCCGGGTTCTCGATGGCGTCGGTCACGCCACAGGGCATGATGGCATCGTTTGCCGGCGTGGCGGCGTTGTCGCTGGGAGTGTTTTGTTCGGCGGGTGTCGCATCGTTCACCGTTGCCGCCGGTGCGCCCTGCTGAGCCTGCTGAGGTTCTGCCGTGGATTGCGCCACCGGAGCCGCGTCAGCCATCGGCGCAGCCGGGGCCACCGGTACCGGCGCCGGAGCAGCCGTATCCTCCGCAACCGTCGGCGTCACCGGAGCCGCGGCAACCTCATCCGTCCCAGCGGCGAGATCGGCGCATTCCGTCGCCAGCGCCACGCTCGGCAGCAGCAGCTGGCCGACCATAAGCGCACACGCGCCAGCGCAAGCGATTTTGGCACCCACACAACGCCAAGTACCGTGAACCAGCGAGCAGGTACGCTCGCGTTGGGTTTGCTTGTCAAAGTGGTTTCCGTACATAACGGCCTCCTTGGTCGATGGGCCATACCACCACAAAGGTGCCTGTCCCCTTTGCGGTGATTCTGTACCACCAAGATGTGTCAAATGACTCCGTATGCCTAGGTTCGTAGATGTGAACCCAGGCCTCTACCTGCGGTTTAAGTCAATATGATTTCGCCATCGCCACACTCGTCCCGGGAACGCTACAATCGAGGACACGATTATTCGTCCACCCAAAGGACCGTCCTTGAACCTGAGCAGGCCTAAAATCAACGCGCTTCTGGCACTCGCGCTCTTCACCTTCGCCTTCCTTGCCGCCGAGTTTCGCTTCGACGTCAATGTCGGGCTACTCGCCGGCGCCGAACGTGTTGTGCTCGCACAGGGCTTTATTCTAGGTGCGAGCGTGCTCGGCTTTATCGGATATGCGCCGCTGCTCGGGCTCGCACAGCGCAAAAGCCGGCCTCAGGCAGTTGTCAGCGCCGCCGTCCCCATCGCCATCTTGGGGTTGACTCAGATTCAGTCCCCCACGAGCCCGCTTGCGCTCGAGATTCTGGGATGCCTCGCATTCCTCGGACTCGGCCTACTGGGCGGCGCGGCACACCATGCCTTCGCAACGACATTCCAAGACGATCCCAAGCTCGCCACCGGTGCGGGAGCAGCCTATGCCGCGGGCATCCTGATGCAGTTCGCCATCAACCTGCTCAATTGCGGCGGCATCGCAGAGCTCATCGTCCTTGGCACAGCGACGATCGCTATCTCCGCCCTCAGCGTCGTTCCCCAAAAGGCTGCTGAGAGCTCCAGCCCCGCCATCAATCCCTTTGTTGAGCCATCGCACGCCCTTGCCAAGCAGGCGTGTTGGAGCATCGCGCTCGTCATGATTCTGGCCTGTCTGTTCTCTACTCTCGATAACGTGGTCACGTTCTCCAACGCCCACGGCACCATCGCCGTGCAGACCTGGCCGCGCCTCTTTTTGGCAGCGAGCGGTCTTGCCGCCGGTCTTATCTTTGATCTTGCCGAGCGTCGCTACATGGGACTCGTCATGTTCGGCGTCACGGTACTCTCCACCATTTCGATCTTAGCCGTCGAAGCAGGAGCCGATCCCAACCTGGGCCTCATTGTCTTTTACCTGAGCTCGGGCTTTTTTGTCACGTTCTTTACCGCCACGTTTACTCAGCTGGCACCGCGCATGCACGTGCCCGCCTTCTGGGCCGGCATGGGCCGTGCAGCCAATAACGTGTGCGCGTTCACCACGTCGGGCGTCTCGCTTGCGCTTGTGACCTCTGGCAACGTCGCCCTCATCATGATCGGTGCGCTCGTTTTGCTCGTCGCCGCCTGCGCGGCATTCGTTGCCGCGGGCCTATTCCGCCTGCCCCAAACCGAGCAGGAGCGCGAACATCAACAGCTTGCCGAGGAGGCGCTGGCAGCACCGAGTATCGAGGAGCAGCGTCAGGTCTTCATCACCGATCACGCTCTCACCCCACGCGAAGTTGACGTGCTGGTGGCTGTGACCCAAGATGAGCGCCCGCTCAAACAGGTCGCCGAGGAGCTTGGTATCTCGATGCGCATGGTACAGCGCCACCTGAGCTCCATTTATCAAAAGACCGACACGCAGACGCGCGCCGGTCTCACCAAGGCCTTTCCTCGGCCTAAAACAAAAACCACCACAAAAGTGCCTGTCCCCTTTGTGGTGGTTTTGGTCGGCTAGCCTTCGAGCTGGGCCACTTTGTAGCGGTAGGCCGCCGCGATGACGTCTTTGCAGCCCTCGCGACCCAGCTTGGCGCGATTGACGACGATGTCTTTACCGCTCGTCATCTTCCACTTTCCGGCGCTATAGCGCTTATAGAACGCCTCGCGCGCCTTTTGCTGCTGCTTGACCAGCTTGGCGCCCTTCTTTTTATTAAGGCCACGCTTCTTGCGCACGATCTCGACGCGGTCCTCAAAGGGTGCGGTCACCAACACGGCAATGTGGTTGGGGTTGTTGCGCAGCAGATAATCGGACAGACGGCCTTCGATAATGCAGCTCTCGGTCTCACCCAGATCCAAAATCACCTGGCTCATCTTTTGGAACAACTTATCCGAGTACGAACGCGCATCGTAGCGGTCGGGCAGAAACGCCATGTTCTCCACGGCCAGACGCTCATCATAGGCGGCCATCTTGTCGAGCGACTCGCCCGCACGCAGTGACGCGCGCGCCAGCAGCTCGTTATCGTACAGCGGAATCCCCAACTCATCGGCAAGTATGCGTCCGATCTCGTGGCCCTCGGCACCAAAGTCGCGCGCGATGGTAATGACCACAGGATTCTTCTTATTCTCCAGATCGCTCATCGCGATTCCTTTCTAACAAATGAGAAAAAGGCAGTCCCTGTTTCCCATTTTGTCACTTACGCCGGTCCTGGTTTCCCAAGTGCGGCAGATTGCCCCGAAAGAGGAGCGCCGCGTACTAAATGTACGCAAGCGGCGATTGAGGGGCAAGGTGCCGTGCTTGGGGAAGCAGGACTATGCGGCCACCATTCGCCTCTGATATGCCCTCACCAGCAGCGAGATACCAAAGTTGAGCACAAAGTACATCGCAAACACCAGGCCGTAGAGCATAAGCACCTGCGACAGGTCGATCGCATGGGCCATCACGACGTTTGCCGTGTACATGAGCTCGGCCACGTTAATGCCCGAAAGATACGAGCTGTCCTTGATGACGGTCGTGCACTGGCTGAACAGCGCCGGAATGATCGTCTTAAACGTCTGCGGCAGAATGATGTAGCGCATGGTGGCAAAAAAGCCAAAGCCCTGGCTCTGCGCTGCCTCAAACTGGCCGCGCGGAATCGAGTTGAGGCCGCCGCGCACAATCTCGGCCATAACAGCGCTGGTAAACAGCGTAAAGGCTATGGTCGAGATCACAATGTCCAAACCCTGCACCGTAAAGTAGATAAACAGGATCCATAGCAGGTTCGGCGTGCAGCGGAACAGCTCAATGTAGGCGCTCACCAAAATACGGAACGGACGGGGCGCATAGCTCTTGATGAGCGCCAGCACCGTGCCAAAGATGAGCGAGAAAAAGATCGACAACACCGAGATCTCGATGGTCTTAACAAAGCCGCCCCAAATGTAGAGCAGGTTGGTCGCGTTGAAGATTTCCATGCGCTAGGCCTCCTCTACGTTGTCGAGCCCCAGCTCGGCCAGGCTCACGCCGCGCGGACGCTCCTTGGAGCGGCGCTCGAGCCACTGCACCAGCATGGCGAGCGGAAAGCAGATGATGAAATACATAAGGCAGCAGACGATGTATCCCTGCAGGTAACCGTACAGACTCACAAAGTTGTCGGAACGGTACATAAGGTCGCCGCCGGCTACGAGCGCCAGCACCGACGTGTTCTTGACCAGGTTGAGCGCCTGGTTACACAGCGGCGGCAGAATGATCTTGAACGTCTGGGGCAGTACGATGTACCAGTATGCCTGCGCACGGGTGAAGCCCTGGCTCTGGGCCGCCTCCATCTGACCGCGTGGAACGGCCTCGATACCGGTGCGGATGACCTCCGAAATGTAGGCCGCGTGATACAGGCCCACACCCAAGAAGCCCAGCACGAACGGCGCGATGCGCACCGGCTGGTCGGCACCGGTTATGGCCTGCAAAAACTGCGGACCGGCCATGTACATAAAGAGCACCTGTACGGGCAACGGGGTGTTCTGGTAAAATTCCACGTATACGCGGCTGATGGCGCGCAGCACGCGCGAACGAGTGGTAGAGAACACGCCCAACAGCGTGCCCAGCACGAGCGACAGCAGCAGACCGGCAATAACCACCTGCAGCGTCACGCCAAAGCCCTCCCAGAAGGGCCCCATGTTTTGAAATGTCGTCGACCAGCGGTCGGCGTCAAACAATCCTTCGAGCATTTGATTCCTTCCTTGGACGATGCGCCTACACAAGACCCCAGGTCTTGACCTCTTGATCGAGCCAGCCGTCGGCCAGGCGATCGCAGACCACCTGATCGACCACGGCCGAGAGGTCGCATTCCTTCTTGGTCGCCACGCCGTAGCCCTGCTCGCCAAACTTGACCTCGGACTGCAGCAGCTCGACGGTCTCATTCATATAGCCGGCCAGCGTGGAGCGGTCCATGGCAAAGACGTCGATATTGCCGGCGTCGAGCGAACTCTTGATGATGGGGTAGCCGCTAAAGGCCCTAAACTCGGGCTTGCAGCTAAAGCCGTTGTCCTTGATCATCTGCTCGATCAGGCCCTGCGTGGTGGCACCCTGACTCACGCCGATGACCTTGCCGTCCAGGTCCTCAATCGAGGTAAAACCCGAACGCTTCTTGACCATAAGTCCCACGTAGTCGATGCGATACGGCGTCGAGAAATCCCAGCTCTTCTTGCGCTCGTCGGTGATGGTGTAGGTCGCCGCGACCACATCGAGTTGGCCGTTGTCGATCAGCGGGCCGCGCGTCTTGGGCGTTACGTCGGTAAACTCGACCAGCTCCTGGGCGCGGGCCTCCTTGTAGCTCACATCAAAGACGGCGGCGGCAATCTGGTAGCACAAATCGACTTCCATGCCCTCAAAGCGACCCTTGGCGGTGTCGTAATAGCCGTAGCCGGGAACGTCCTTCTTAACGCCGGCATTCAGATGACCGCGCGACTTGATGGCCGCAAGCTTGGAGCCCTTGTCGGAGGCCTCGCCGCTGGTGGAGTTGCCGCAACCGGTGAGCGCGGTCCCCGTCAGCGCAAGCAGTCCAGCGCCAGCCAGCTGCAAAAAGTGACGGCGCGACACGGCCGCCTTCGTCATATCCGTCATGTCCATCACCGCGCCTAATGCAGAATCTTGGACAGGAACTCGCGGCAGCGCGGGTTCTCGGGGTTATCGAAGAAGTGCTCGGGCGTGCCCTCCTCCAGGATGCGGCCGTCCTCCATAAAGATGACGCGGTCGGCCACCTGGCGCGCAAAGCCCATCTCATGCGTCACGCAGATCATGGTGATGTCCTCCTGCGCGAGCTCAATCATAACGTCGAGCACCTCCTGCACCATCTCGGGGTCGAGCGCCGAGGTCGGCTCGTCAAACAGGATGATGGGCTGCTTGGTGCACAGGGCACGGGCGATGGCGATGCGCTGCTGCTGACCGCCCGAGAGGTTCTGCGGATACTCGCCGGCCTTATGCGCCATGCCGACGCGCTTGAGTGCGGCGATGGCGATCTCGGTCGCTTCCTCCTTGCTCTTCTTTTGCAGTTTGATGGGCGCGAGTATCAGGTTGCCCAGCACCGTCATGTTGGGATACAGGTTGAACTGCTGAAACACCATGGAGCTGTACTTGCGAGCCATCTCCAGGTGATTCTTCTTGGTGAGCGGCGTACCGTCAATGACGACCTCGCCCGACGTGGGCTCCTCCAGATAGTCGACGCAACGGATGAGCGTCGACTTACCCGAACCGGAAGGCCCGATCATTACGAGTTTCTCGCCGCGCTTGACGGTGAGGTTGATATCTTTGAGCACATGCAGGTCGCCAAAGTACTTGTTGAGATGCTTGATCTCGATCATGTCTGCCATGAATGTCCCTTCCCTGCGTTTACACGAATTGCATCATTGTACGGAAAGAACCACGTTTCCGCAGCCCACACTGCGCCCCCGCAAAGAACCCGCAATCTTCCACCCACTCGTTGGCACCCATTGGGGACAGACTTAAATGAGTACCTGCTCATTGGGCACTCATTTAAGTCTGTCCCCAATGAGTGCCCCACCAAAAAGGGGCGCGACCATGACGGCCACGCCCCTCAAGACCCGAAAATAATACAACCGCCCTTGTTGAGCATAAGTCAGCGAAAACCCGTACACGCGAGCAAGGTGACGTGAAATGAAAGGGCGCAGACCTTATGGTCGCGCCCTTGAAATTGAACGTCAGATTGCCGTGTGTGCGGGTTTGCAGCGTCGAGCCGTTACGCGGTTTGGTAAAACCGCGTAACAAATTACGCCAATTTGGCTCCGACGATCTTTGCCGCCGCAGGCTTGTCGAAGTTGCCGCCGGTGGCCTTGCCGAGTGCACCCATGACCTGGCCCATCTGCTTCTTGGACGTGGCGCCCAGCTCGGCGATGACCTGCTCGATCAGGGCCTCGAGTTCCTCGCCCGAAACCTGCGCGGGCAGCAGGCTCTCCAGAATCTTGACCTGCTCGGTCAGGTTGTCGGTACGCTCTTGGTCGGTGCCGGCCTTGATAGACATCTCCAGCGTCTCGCTTGTCTGCTTGATCAGACGTTTGATCATGCTGTTGACGTCTTCCTCGGTCACGTCGCGGCGCTCATTGACCTCGATGTTCTTCACCTCAGCCTTAACCTGGCGAATGATAGACAGGCGAACCCTGTCCTTGGCCTTCATGGCCGCGATCATTTCCTTCTGCAGCTCTTCGTTGGTCATCTGCAAATCCTCCTCAATAGTGCGGGCGGCACTCACACGAGCGCCGCCCCATGATTACTCAGTCGTCGACGAATCGTCGGTCGAACTCTTGGTGACGCCCTTCAGGCTGACGTTGTACGGCACGTCCTTGGGCATGGGGTTAACGGTAATGTCGGCATCCTTCTTGTACTGCTCCAGCCACTCGCTATACGCAGTGCTCTCTGCCTGCGTCTTCACCACGTTGGAGACGTACTTTTTGATGGCCTTGGGCACCTGGTTGATGTCATCGACCTGATTATCGACATGGAAGTAGTCGGTGCACTTGATGATGTGATAGCCGTACGTCGACTCGACCACGTCGCTCACATCGCCCTTGTTGAGCCCCTCGAGTGCCGCCTGGTAGCTGTCGACGAAGGTGGTGAGCTTGTCCCAGCCCACGTCACCCTTCTTCTCCTTGGAGCCGGTGTCGTCGGAATACTGCTTCACGGCGTCTTCAAAGCTCAGCTCGCCGGAGTTGATCTTGTCCAGGCACTCCTGCGCCTTAGCCTTGGCGGCAGCCTTGTCCTCGTCGGATGCGTCGGAATCGACCTTGATCAGGATGTTCGACGAGCGGCGGGCATCGTTGTAGTTCGACAGATTCTCGTTGATGTAATCGACGATCTCGCTGTCCTTGGGCTTGCTGGTGGGCGCCACGGCATCTTTGAGCTTTTGCTGCGCCAGGCTCTCCTTGAGCGAGCTCTTATAGGTGTCCTCGGTGTAGCCGTAGGTCTTAAGGGTCTTCTTAAAGGCCTTGGCACCGCCCGCGCTCTTGCACGCGTCCTTCCAAGCCTTCTCGACCTCCTCGTCCGACACCGTCACGCCGTTCTCCTTCTGTGCCTGTTGAAGCAGAATCTGCTGCGTGTAGGAGTCGATGAGTTGCTTGCGGTACTTCTTGGGCGTGAGGTCGTTGTCGACCAGATACTGCGCCCAGTCCTTGTCCTTGGTGTAGCCGTAGGACGTGCGCATGCTCATGATCTGCTTGGTCACGGTGTCCTCGGTGAGGTTGGTGCCGTTGATAGTGGCAGCCACACCACCGGTAAGCTTGTAGCCCGAGGTATCCTCTGCCTGCGACATAAGGCCGGAGCACGCCATGGCCGAGACGGAAAGCAGCATCGCCAGCACACCGATGACCACCAGAACGATCTTGACGGTCTTAGACACGTACGTCTTGCGCTGCTTCTTACGAGAGTTGGAGGCAGCGCGAGCCTGCTGCTCGGGCGTCGGCGCGGCCTCGGAGTTCTTTTTCTTATTTGCCATGTTTGGCCTTTCGCATAACGAATCGAACAAACGCCATTGTGTCACAACGCGGCCTCCGCGACAAAGGGGGCAACCCTGGCACTTGGGGACGTTCCTTTTCTGCCGGCAGTTAGGGACTGTCCCCAAGTGCCGGCTTTAAAAGTGGCGGCGGATGGCGTCGACCATGCCTTGAGGTGTGGTCTGGCCGAGCACATCGGCCGCGACATCCGCGTCCATAAAGATGTTCATGAGCGCCTGCAGGGCCTCGACCTGGCCGCCCGGCTCGGCGATGCCCAGATTGATGACGATCTGCGCCGGCACCGGAGCGCCCATGCCAGCCATAGCGTTAAATGTCACGGGTGCGGCGGGCTTTACCACCGCGATATAGGGCTTGACTACAAACCCCGGATCGGTGTGTGGAATGGCGATATTTGCCGCCGGCATGGCAAGACCCGTGGGATAGGCATCCTCGCGCATGCGGACGGCATCGAGCCAACCGGGCGCAGTGTAGCCGCGAGGCGCAAGCTCGTCCTCGAGCCGCGCAAACACCTCATCCGGCGTCGCGCACTCCCAATCAAAAAACACCAGCTCAGGCGTAAACAGCGCTTCGTTATCCGCCATGCGCTCACCTCTCTCACCTAGTCACCTGCGACGCTCTTAAACGACTAGTCATTCAAGAACGTCGCAGGTGACTACCTAAAACAAAAGGTGGCCACGAGCGCCTTGGCGCCAATGACCACCCTGACTACTCGGATAAATTGTACTGTGCGCCGCTAGCCGCGAGGCGCGTCAATTGCGACCTTGCCGCTCTCCAGCACGTGGACGCGGCCGTCGGCGAGCATCTGGACCACCTCGGGATACAGGACGTGCTCAATGGCATGGATGTGCTCCTCGAGCGTGTCGACGTCCCAGCCTTCCTCGACAGCCAGCGCACGCTGGGCGATGATGGGACCGTTGTCGTAGATCTCGTTGGCAAAGTGCACGGTCACACCGGTCACCTTGACGCCGCGCGCAAAGGCATCGTCGATCGCATGCGCGCCGGTAAAGCTCGGCAGCAGCGCCGGATGCAGATTTACCACGCGGTTGGGGAACGCCGCCAGCAGGGGCGTGCGGACCATGCGCATGTAGCCAGCCATGACCACATACTCGCAACCGCGTTCGAGCAGCTCGTGCGCGATGATCTCGTCGGCGGCAATAGGGTCGGCATAGACATCCTTGGACAGCGTGAGCGTCTGGATGCCCGCGTGCTCAGCGCGCTGCAAACCCTTAGCCGAAGGACGGCTCGACACCACAAGCTCAATCGAAGCGTTGAGCTTGCCGGCGGCGATCAGATCGATCAGCGCCTGCAGGTTGGTACCCGAACCGCTGATGAGCACACCGATCTTGAGCGGCTCGGCCGTATCAGTGCCGGTTGGACGGGTGTAGGGCACAAAGCCCAGACCTTCGCCGGCAGTCACCTGCCCGTTAGCGCTCATCGGAGTACACAACCTTACCGGAGCCCTCGACGCACTCGCCTACGCGGAACGGCTTCTCGCCCAGCGCGACCAGGGCCTCGGTAACCGCGGCCTCGTCCTCGGGGGCGACGATCAGGCACAGGCCAACGCCCATGTTGAAGGTCTTGCACGCCTCGTTGGGCGCGAGCTCAGCCTGGCGCGACACGTAGGTGATGACGGGCGGAACGTCCCAGCCCATCTCAGCGCCGTTACGGGTGACCACGGCGTCGACGTCGTCGGCCAGCGCGCGGTTGAGGTTCTCGGTAATACCGCCGCCGGTGATGTGGGCAATCGCGTGCACCGGAGCGCCGCCGCGCAGCAGCTCAAGAATCGGCTTGACGTAGATGCGCGTGGGAGCGAGCAGGGCGTCAGCGAGCGATGCGCCGCCGAGTTCCTCGAGCGGACGGCTCAGCTCCTCGGCCTTAGCGGCGGCCTCGGGCGTGCCCGGCTTAATGCCGTCGACGCCGATGACCTTGCGCACGAGCGAGTAGCCGTTGGAGTGCACGCCGGTGGAAGGCAGGCCCAGGATTACATCGCCCGGGCGGACGTTTGCGGGGTCGAGCATCTTGGGACGGTCGACGACACCCACGGTAAAGCCGGCGAGGTCGTAATCGGCGGGGGCCATGACGCCCGGGTGCTCGGCCATCTCGCCGCCCACAAGCGCGCAGCCCGCGAGCTTACAGCCATCGGCCACGCCCTTGATGATCTTTGCCATGTGCTCGGCCTCGATGTGACCGATGGCAACGTAGTCCAGGAAGAACAGCGGCTCGGCGCCCGAAGCCAGAATGTCGTTGACGCACATAGCGACCAGGTCCTGGCCCACCGTCTCGTGACGGTCCATGATCTGGGCGAGCACGAGCTTGGTGCCCACGCCGTCGGTGCCGCTGATCAGGATCGGGTCTTCCATATCCTTAAGCGCGGCAGCCGAGAACAGGCCACCGAAGCCGCCAATGCCGCCGATAACCTCGGGGCGATTGGTGTCCTTGACCATCTGCTTAATCGCGTCGACGGCGCGGCCGCCCTCGGCGGTATCGACGCCGGCATCCTCATACGTCACATGCTTGCTGTCGCTCATCTGAGCCTTCCTCTCCCATTACCGTGGCGCCGCGCGGGCGCCAAACGGTGCTCATAGTTGCGTTCATTTCGGCGCGCGCCATAACAGCACGCGCCGCCATATCAACAAAACAGCAGGTAAAACCTACCAAAATAAACCTGTCCCTTTTTGGCAGGCTTTAGGCCTCGCCGTGTTCCTCTTCCCAGCTGCGGTCGTCGTATTTCTCGACCACGGCGTCGTCGTCAAAGTGCAGCGGCTTGTCCAGGTTGCGGGGCTTAAAGCCCTCCATAAATTTGTCGCGGCCAAAGCTCTCGGGAATCGCCACGGGATAGCGGCCGGTAAAGCATGCATCGCAATAGCCGCCCTTGGGCATGACCTTCAGCAGGCCCTCGACCGAAAGGAAGGCCAGCGAATCGGCGCCAATGTACTCGCAGATCTCATCGACCGTCTTGTTGGCACTGATGAGCTGCGACTGCACGTCGGTATCGATGCCGTAGAAGCACGGCCAAATGACCTCGGGCGAGTTGATGCGAATGTGAATCTCCTTGGCGCCGGCGTTACGCAGCATCTTGACGAGCTGCACCATGGTGGTGCCGCGCACGATGGAGTCGTCGATGACGACCAGGCGCTTGCCCTCGATGTTGTCGCGCAGCGGGTTGAGCTTCATGCGCACGCCCATGGCGCGCAGCTCCTGCGTGGGCTCGATAAACGTACGGCCCACATAGCGATTCTTGATGAGGCCCTCGCCAAAGGGAATGCCGCTCTCGTGCGAATACCCCTCCGCGGGCGGCAGGCCGGAGTCGGGCACGCCGATGACCAGATCAGCCTCGACGGGCTCCTCGTGTGCCAGCTGGCGACCCATGTCGTAGCGGCAGGCGTAGACGCTCTTGCCGTTCATGATGGAGTCGGGGCGGGCGAAGTAGACCTGCTCAAAGATGCAGTTGGCAGGCTCTTCGGCTGCAGGTACGCCCTGCTCGGATACCAGGCCCTCGGCGCTGATGCGCAAAATCTCACCGGGGCGGACATCACGGACGTACTCGGCACCCACGATGTCGAGCGCACAGGTCTCCGAGGCAACGACCCAGCCGCCAGCGCGCGTGACATGGGTGGTGGCGTCGACCGTCGCGGCGTCGTCTTGCGACGGCAGCTGCGAAACGGATGCGGCATCGGCTTGGTCCAGGCCCTCGTCCACGAGCTTGCCCAGCACCAGCGGGCGAATGCCGTGCGGGTCGCGGAAGGCATAGAGCGCCTGCTCATTGATGAGCGTCATGGCGTAGCCGCCGCGCACGAGTTCCATGGTCTTACGAATGCCCTCGCGCAGATGGCCTGTACGCTGAGTAAAGTAGCCGATGAGCTTGGTCGCGACCTCGGAATCCGAATTGGAGAGGAACGGCACGCCCAGCTCGATCAGCTGGCGGCGCAGCTCGTCGGTGTTGACCAGCGTGCCGTTGTGAGCAAGCGCGATAATGACGCTGTTGATGGTAGAAAGATGCGGCTGAGAGGCTTCCCAGCTCTTGGCACCGGCGGTGCCATAGCGCACGTGGCCCACGGCCAGCTGGCCGGAGAGCGTCGACAGGTCGGCGTTGGAGAACACGCGGTCGAGCAGGCCCAGATCCTTGCGGACCATAACCGTGCCGCCGTCACCCACGGCGATTCCCGCCGATTCCTGGCCACGGTGCTGCAGCGCACGCAGGCCAAAGTACGTCAGTCGAGCCACGTCGCGATCGGGCGCCCATACGCCGAAAATGCCACATTCCTCATGCAGCTGGTCGGAGTCCGGATCATACGTCGACATGGTGTTCACCTGTCCCGCGGCACGCTCGGCCGCGCGGATGGTTTCTTGAGACATGGCATCCCCTCAGAGCCTCGTTTTTTTGGCGTTACCCACCTTATTATACGCACGGCAGGACAAGCACTCCCGCGCATGAACAGCGCTTTTTAAAAGCCCACCGAGCTAATAATCAGTTTTGTAGCCAAACATTTTATCGGTCTGTCCAGTGCAAGCGCCCGCGCCCCCCAGATGGCCGCCGTGTCCACCGTTGGGGATTACAAAGTTGCAATTGGGTCGTTTGTCCTGTCTTTTGGCAGGTCGGCGGCGTATCCTTATAACCTGCAACAAAGCGAGAAAGGTTATGTATGGATCGAAATGAACTCGACCCCAGCGTCCCCAGCGCCACAGAGGTCAAGAAGATCCCCCTGATCATTAAGGTGTACGCCGCCCTGTGCATTCTGTCCGGCGTGGGCACGCTCCCGTCGGTCGCCGCCTTTATGTGGCAGGTCATCACCGCGCTCATCACCGGCAACACCGCCGCCAAGCTCGGCGACAACACGCTCGTCGCGGTTGGACTCATCGTCGCCGGCATCATGCTCTCTGCGGCAAGTGCCGTCATCCTGATCATCTTTGGCCTGGACCTTATCAAAAACCAGCGCCGCAACGCCGCGCGCCTGTCCTATATCCTTATCGCATTTACCGTCGTTGAGCTTTTGGTCGACGTGATGCTCCAGGGTATCGGGCCGTTCTTGCTGCGCCCCGCCATCCAGCTCGGCATCCTCGTCGCGCTTTCGGCCACCGTCGACCCCACGCTTCGTCAGGAGCGCGAGCTGCAGCGCCGCCTGCAGGAGATGCTCGATCGCGACGCCGCCGCCGAGGGCATGCTCGGCCGCGATGAGACCGGCGAAGGCTACATCAAGCTCAACTACTTCAACCTGTTCTGGGTATTCTTTGTCTGCTGCGTACTCGGCCTGATCCTGGAGGACATCTGGCATATGACGGTCGACGACCCGGGCGTCTACCAGAACCGCGCCGGCATGCTGTTTGGCCCCTTCAGCCCCATCTACGGATTTGGCGCCGTACTCATGACCATGGTGCTCAACCGCTTCTACAAAAAGAACCCCATCATTATCTTTCTGGTGAGTGCCCTACTTGGCGCAAGCTTTGAGGTGTTCGTGGGCTGGTTTATGCAGACCTCGTTCGGTGTGGTCTCGTGGAACTACTCGCACATGAAGCTCTTTGGCATGCCCGACCCGCTCGCCGTCCTTACCGGCGGACGCACCTGCACGGGCTTTGCCTGCCTGTGGGGCCTGGGTGGCCTCATCTGGATCAAGCTGCTGCTGCCGAGGCTGCTCAATCTCATCAACATGATTCCGTGGAAGAGCCGCTACTCCGCTACCGTCATCTTCACCATCATTATGCTGGTCGACGGCGTCATGACGCTGCAGTCGCTCGATTACTGGTACCAGCGCGTCAACGGCACGGTCAGCGATATTCCCGTTGCGCAGTTCTACGGCACGTACTTCGATAATGAGTATATGGAAAATCGTTTCCAGAGCATGACCATGAGCCCCAAGGATGCGACGCGCGTGTAGCGTCCACCGCGCCCAAAACGCAAAATGCCCGCCGGTATCACACGTACCGGCGGGCATTTTTATAAACGAGCCTTCTATCGACGTAAGCCTCTACGCCTCGCGCTCGACCTCACTCACACACTCATTTTTGATGGTGCCAACGAGCGCCTGCAGCGCATCGACCACATGCGGACGAACGTCTCCGCCAATGAGCACGAGCATGATGTCGTCGCCCACGGCAAGCTCGCCGCTTGCCAGCCACACGCGCACATAGCCGATACCCGGCATCGCGCGCGTGGCCTCGATAGCAGCCTGCACCTTCTGAGCATCGAAGCCAAACACCATGCCGCCCACCTTATGCCCAGGCGCCACGCCATCGGTCTCGACTCCGCGTACCTCGGCCTTGGGCGTCGCACGCACCACACCGTTGTGTGTCAGGTACATGCCGCAGCCAGCCGCCGAAGCATCGGCCTTAGCCTCACGCAGCCAAGCATCAACCGAAGGCATCGTTTTGCCATCCTCGAGCATCATTTCTCCCTTACCGTCAGCGAGTAGCTAATTTGGGACGGGGCTCTTTTAGCTACCCCTGGATAATCTACTCCTCGACCGGCGTGAGCACCATGACGACGCGCGTGTTGCTCAGCGACAGCGAGCGACAGGTCACGAGCGTCACGACCTTGGTTGCTGAGGCGGCGCGGTCGCCCGCATCGCTCGCCACGGCAGAGGCACCGTCGAACATCTCGGACAGGTAGTTCTTGAGCCCGTCGTCGCCCTCAAAATTGCGCGTACGCGCCTTGGCATACGTGTCCTCAACGACCTTGGTCGCCAGCGGACGCAGCTTATAGGTGGCGTCGCGCGTGATGTAGTACACGCACTCTATGCTGTCGAACGTCGCCTGATCGGTCGTGCCCGAGATCACATTGAACATCGATCCGTCGTTCATGTGGTGACCATAGATCGTAGTCTGCTGATCAACCATGCCGGGCGCAGTGTCCTCGTAATCCAAGAAGATGGCACCCGATGCGTTGGACGTGCCATCGAACAACGTGTTGAGGTACTTGGAATTATCAGTAGCCTGCACTACGGGATAGTTAATGTTGGTGCCCGGTACGTAAATCCAACCGACGACCTCGGGATTTGTCTGGGCAAGAGCATTGAAATCAATAATCGGCACGCCGCTAGCGTCCTTATCGCTATACTGCCGTTCGATCTTTTGATACGAATCGCTCGCCTGCTTGTAGCCAATCTGCGCATTGATAAAGATGGCGGCAGCGGCAACGATCAGACCGATACCGATAATGATGAGCAGAATGGGAATGACGGACCGGCGTTTCTTGCGCGGCGGCTCGGCGTAATCCGACGGCGCGGCATGCGATGAAGACAGGGGCGGCTTCTTAGCGGTGCTATAAGACGAAAGACGATACGCAGCCGGCGTATCCTGACGACGATGGGATGTCGGCGTTACGGGGCGCGGCGCGCGCGGCTGCTGAGGAGAGGATGTCCGACCCTGCTGTGCCGCACGGGTAGCACCCGGCTTCGACGGATCGGGAATCTGAGAAACCTTGAATCGTTTTCCCTGATAGTCGGACATGGCTCTCCTTATACTGCGGTGAAACGGCGGAACGCCTAGGCGTCGGCCATCTCCTGCTTCATCTTCTCGATAACCTTACGGTACTCGGGGTCGCATGCGCCCAGAATCTGCGTGGCGTAAATGGCGGCGTTCTTGGCACCGTTGATGGCAACGCAGGCCACGGGCACGCCCGAAGGCATCTGCACCATCGACAGCAGCGAATCCATGCCGCCCAGGTCACTCGTCTTCATAGGCACGCCGATGACCGGCAGCGGCGTAAACGCAGCCACGACACCGCCCAGGTGAGCAGCCTTGCCGGCAGCAGCAATAATCACCTTGATGCCGCGGTCGGCAGCAGTCGAAGCCCACTCGTGGACCTTCGCCGGCGTGCGGTGCGCGCTCGCAATGACGAGCTCATAGGGCACACCGAGCGCCTCGAGCTCGGCGGTACAGCCTTCCATAACGCCCAGATCGGACTTGGAGCCCATGATGATCCCGACAACCGGCTTTTGATCTGCCATAAACAAAGACCTCCTGTTGAGAGCGGTGACGCGGCGATCCGCGACCCTTAACTACTGAGAGTAGTATAGCTGCTCCCGTCCCTGCGGTCCCCGGGTGCCCCGCGGCGGGCCGGGTTTTTATCTTCGCTCCCCTTGCTTC
>ERZ772816.1031-NODE-1031-length-27025-cov-10.114016_pt1 | contig 27025 bp, 25 predicted proteins | sample MGYA00511359_ERZ772816 | MGnify/ENA primary metagenome ERZ772816 (study PRJEB29015, sample SAMEA2737710) | human gut metagenome | biome: human gut; feature: human-associated habitat; material: faeces | place: China | collected 2012 ...
AGCCGCCTGGACAAGGTGCGCCATATGTTTCAGAAGGTAATGTAAAGATACATAAGAGACAGTTTATGAATTTTGACCCTCGAATGCCGATTTTTTTGATTTTTCTGCCTTGACAACAAAAATAAATTCTGATATACCCTTTTTCGCTTCATCGGAGGACCGTTTTCAACGTAATTTGAAACGGGCCAGATAAGATGCCGTGCAGACAGCGCCCCGCCGGAGGTTTCGTTGCCGTAGTGACGAAGCAGATCGAGGCCGGGCGTGCACTCACGGACATTTATCCGACCCGTTTTTTGCACCTTGTGCAGAAAGGAGGACACCATGTCCAAGCAGCGTATCCAGCTTTCCGATCATTTTACCTATTTCCGCCTTTTGCGGTTCGTGCTGCCCTGCATCGGCACCACGCTGTTCACCTCCATCTACGGCATCGTGGACGGCCTGTGTGTCTCCAACTTTGTGGGCAAGACGGCCTTTGCGGCGGTCAACCTCATCATACCGCTGCCCATGCTGCTGGGCACCATCGGCTTTATGCTGGGCACCGGCGGCAGCGCCATCGTGGGCATCACGCTGGGCGAGGGCGACCAGAAAAAGGCCGACCGCTATTTTACCCTGTTCCTGCTGGCGGCTCTGGTCTCGGTCAGTGTGCTGGCCGTGCTGGGCATTGTGTTCCTGCGGCCCATTGCCGTGCTGCTGGGCGCAAAGGGGGAGCTTTTGGACTATGCGGTGCGCTACGGGCGCATCCTGATGCTGGCTCTGCCGCCCTTTGCGCTGCAGAATATGTTCCAGAGCATTTTTGTCACCGCCGAAAAGCCGCACCTCGGCTTCTGGTTCACCGTGGGCGCAGGCTGCACCAACATAGTGCTGGATGTGCTGATGGTGGGCGTCTGGGGCTGGGGCGTGGAGGGCGCTGCCATTGCCACCTTTATCAGCCAGCTGGTGGGCGGCGTACTGCCGGTGTTCTACTTCATCGACCGCAGCAACTCCAGCCGCCTGCACCTGTGCAAGACCAGTTTTTACAGCAAAGTCCTGCGGGATGCCTGCATCAACGGCTCTTCCGAGCTGATGACCAACCTTTCCATGTCGCTGGTCAATATCCTGTACAACTACCAGCTGCTGCGTCTGGCCGGTGAGAACGGCGTGGCCGCCTACGGCGTCATCATGTCCGCGGCCTTCCTGTTCGTGGCGGTGTTCGAGGGCTATGCCGTGGGCAGTGCACCCATCGTCAGCTTCCACTACGGTGCCCGCAACCACACCGAGGTGCACAACCTCTACCGGAAAAGCCTGCGGCTCATCGCCGTGGTGGCTGTGACCCTGACGCTGGCTTCCATGTTCATCATCCCCTGTGTAGCGCGCATTTTCGTGGGCTACGATGCGGAGTTGCTGGCCCTGACCAGCCGTGCCTTCCGGCTGTATGCGCTGAGCTTCCTCATCATGGGCTTCAACGTGTATGCGTCCTCCTTTTTCACGGCGCTGGGCGACGGCGTGACCAGCGCGTTGATCTCCTTTTTGCGCACGCTGGTATTTCAGGTGATCGCCATTCTCCTGCTGCCGCTGCTGCTGGGCATCGACGGCATCTGGCTGGCCGTCACCGCCGCCGAGCTGGCGGCTCTGGCCGTGAGCGCAGCCATGCTCCTCACCAAGGACAAGGTGTTCCATTACCGAAAGGCATGATAAGATCCCCTGCTTTCTGCGAAACGGCAAAAAGCAGGGGATTTTTTTGGTGATTCTGGCTCTGCCGCTGGCAGCAAAATCGTGCTAGAATGGGCATAGCTTTTATTCACCGTTTTGTGAGGAAGAACTATGACGTTATTTCTGACCAGCAGCCCCAGCGGCTGCCCCTTTGAGCCAGGCCCGGCGGTGCCGGTGCTGGACAAGCGCAATCATTTTCTGGAAAATCTGCGGGCCGTGTGGCCGGACCACCCGGTGCGGGGCCTTGCCATCGCGGCAGACCCCCACGCTTACGCCCAGAACGACGAGATGTGCCGGGTATTCCTGCAGAGCTTTGCGGACGCCCACCTGCCCCTGACCGAACTTGTGCCCTGCGACGCCCGCAATCAGGAAGAGATCGGCACCCTGCTGCCCCGCAGCGGCTTTGTGATGCTGTGCGGCGGCCATGTGCCCACCCAGAACCACTTTTTTGCCCAGCTGGGCCTGCCGGGGCTGTTCCACAATTACCACGGCATCGTGCTGGGCGTGAGCGCCGGCAGCATGAACGCCGCCCGGCTGGTGTATGCCGCCCCGGAGGAGCCGGGCGAAGCCGCCGACCCCGGCTACTGCCGCTGGCTGAACGGCCTCGGCCTGACCAAAACGCGCATCCTGCCCCACTACCAGTTCATCCGGGAGCACATCCTGGACGGACAGCGGATGGAGGACATTGCCCTGGCCGACAGCAGAAAACGGCATTTCCTCGCCCTGCCGGACGGCTCCTACCTGATGTGCTCCGACGGGCACGAAGCATTGTACGGCAAAGCCTGGTACTTTGCGGACGGCACCCTGGAGGAGATCAACGAGGACGAGGACGTTCTGCCGCTGCGATAAGCAAACAAAAAAAGAAGCACGCTGCGGCGTGCTTCTTTTTTGTTTCGGATGCTCTGGCGCACACCTCATTCCGCCGACAGGCGGACAAAGGGCGCAATGGCGTTGGCGTCGCCATGGCGCACGATGGAATAGGTGATGTCACAGTAGGGCTGGATGGCGGTGCTCTTTTCTACCGTGGAGATGAGCAGCACCTGCAGCTGCAGGCGGCGGAACAGCTCCATCATGGGGCGGATGCGGTCGCTGGTCATCTTGCTGAACGCCTCGTCCAGCAGCACCAGACGGATGCTGTTCTCGCTCTTCTGGTAGATCTGCAGCAGGGATGCGCAGATGGCCACATAGAAGGGTGCCTGATTCTCGCCGCCGGAGGAGTCGCGGCTGACGCGGGACAGATATGCCTGCTGGCCGGTGACCCGGTTGGTCACCTTGATGTCGTAATCCAGATAGGTGCGGTAGTCCACATAATCCGACAGGGTGGTGGTGCCGGTGCGGCCCTCCTGCCGGGCACGGGTGTTCTCGTCCACATCCGCCATGATCTTTTCCATCAGCGCATCCACCTGCCGCTCGTAGGCGGGGTCGGCGGTGGCGGCAAGGTTGTCCAGCGAATCGCCCTCGGTCATCTGCTGGTTGCCCTTGTCCACGATGACCTGATAGAAGGCCGCCAGCTGCGGGTCGCGGCTGGGCTCCAGCTCAAAGCGGTAGACCTCCTCGCCGTAGGTCAGCTGCTCCATCACCTTGTTCAGCTCCCGAAACTGCCGCCGGGCGTTGAAGATATCGTCCTTCATGCGGAACAGGATATCCTTGCGGAAGCGGTCCTTGCAGTCCCGCTGGGCCTGCTCCAGACGGGCGGCGTAGCGTTCCAGATCGATGCGCACAAGGCTCTCGTGCTGGGCGCGGTACTGGTCCAACCCCGCAAGGCCCAGCGGATAATCGCACACATAGTGCTCGTTGTAGGCTTTCTGGGCCGGTTCCAGCGTGCCGGTCAGATAGACGGCCAGCGCATCGTCCAGCTTGGCCTGCGCCTTTTCCGCAGCCTGTGCGGCGGCGCGGGGCTTATCTGCCGGGGCCAGCGCCAGCATCCGGGTGCGGGCCAGCGGCTCCACCAGCGGGTGCGCCGCAAAGAAGCTCCGGGCAGCATCGGCGCTCTGCTGTACCGTCTCCCCTGCCTTTTTCTGCTCTGCTTCGCAGGAGGCGATCTGCTTTTGGCACACGCGGATGTCGCCGCCCGCCTGCTCCACGGCGGCGCGGGCAGTCTCCCACGCGGCTTCGCGGGCTTCTTCCTCCTTGTAAAGCTGCTGCAGCAGCGGGTTCTCGCGGCACTCGGTGAGCTTTGCTTCCTGTTCGGTCACAGCATTCTGTGCGGCAGTCAGTGCGGCGCGGGCGTCCCACAAAGCAGCCAGCTCCTCCAGCGCCGTGCCCCGCAGCAGGGTCTGGTACTGGTTATAGGCGGCTTTCAGGTTCTGTTCTGTCTGGGCGGCAGCACGGGCGCTTTCCCCCAGAGCTTCCAGCTCGGCCGCCAGCGCACCGGCGCGGGCGCGGCGTGCGTCCAGACCGATATACCGCTGGGGAGTGCGCAGCCGTTCCAGCCGGAAGGGATGGTGGCGCAGAAGGTCGCGGGTGGCGCTGTCAGGATGCTGTTCCAGCGTATCGGGGGTGTCGCAGCAGACGATGCGGCCCAGAATGGTCTGGGCATACTGTGCAGCCAGCGGGTTTTCACTGCTCACCTGCGCGGCAAGGCTGTCCGGGCCGTACTTGTCGGCGCGGCGGTTGGCCTTGCGGATGCCCGGGGTGTCCAGCAGGCTGATGGGGCCTACCTTGTCCTTCAGAGCCACAAAGGCGCTTTTGGCGGCTTCGTAGTGGGCGGGCGGCACAAGGATATCAAAGCGGCGGTCGCCAAGGCAGGCCTCCACGCAGTCCTGCCAGCTTTCGTCCTCCACGTTCAACAGTTCACAGAAAATTTTCGCATCCGGCTGCATGCCCCGGCTCTTGAGTTCCGCATTCACGGCATCCCGCACCCGGGTGGCGGCATCGCCGTGGGGGTAGACCCACTTGCCGCCGGACACCGCGTCCAGCTCGGCGCGCTTGCCGGCCTGCTCCTTCTGCAAAGCAGCAGTGTTCTGGCGGGCAGCAAAATAGGCTTCCTCCAGCGGTTTTTCCTGCGCGGAGAGCCATGCGGTGAGCTGCGGCAGAGTGTCCGCCGTCAGCTCTTCGGCCTTGATGCCGGCAGCAAAGCCGCTGCGGCGGCACTCCGCCCTATGGTTTGATGCGTGACCCGAAAGACAACGGACATCTTATCATCGACCCGGATGCAGCACCCGTTATCCGCAAAATTTACGACTACGCCCTTGACGGGATGGGCAATATGAGAATTGCCAAGAAGCTGCTGGAAGAGAAAATCCCCATTACCCGTGTGAAAGCAAATACAGCACTGGATGCCAACTACTACACATGGGGTACAGCAAGAATCGGCCACATCCTCCGCAACCCGTTTTACAAGGGCGCACACCTTGTGTGCCGGACACACCAAACGGGCATCCGTTCCGGTTCGTTCAAGTTCATCCCCCGTGAGGAATGGGAAATTATCGAAAATTGCCATGAAGCAATTGTGACCCCGGAAGAATGGGCGAAGGTACAAGAACTGATCGACCGCCGCCCGACCATTATGACGGGCAATGACTGCCCATACTACAACATCTTCCACGGCATCATTTACTGCGCCACCTGTGGGAAATCCATGCAGGCACGGTATGAAAAAGTCGGCAGAAAGGATGTCAACCGAACTACCAAGAAGAAGCGTGAACCCATCGACAAAGCATTTTTTACCTGTCAGACCTATAACCGAATCGGTTGCAAAGTATGTTCCAGCCACAAAATCGAAGCCCGTGACCTGCATGAGCTGGTTCTGAATGATATTCAAGAGTTGGCTGCACAGGCCATGAAAGATTCGGATGCTTTTTATCAGCGGTTGAGCCGCCGCATGGAGAACCAATACCGCACGGATACTTCTGCGGTTCGGACAGAGATTCGCCGTTTGGAAGAACGGAATCAGGAAATTGATGATATGTTTCTGAATCTTTACACGGATAAGAGCAAAGGCATCATCTCGGAACAGCGTTTTCTGAAACTGACGGATGCTATGGAACAGGAGCAGAACAGCAACAAGGCGCGTTTAAGCGAATTGAATCTTCTTCTGCACCAGTCGGATGAACAGGAAAGCGATGTTCATGCCTTTATCGAGGAAATCCGCAAGTATGCCGCCATCAAGGAGCTGGACGAAGTTGTACTGAACCGTCTTATCAAGAAAATCATGATTGGCGAGGTTCAGAAGGTCGATGGGCAGAAAATTCAGGAAGTCAAAATCATCTACAATTTTGTTGGAGAAATTTCCGCCTAATCTAAAATTGAAAATTCACACGATATAACATTGATTATAGTGACCCTTCTCGTTTTTTTGACGGGAAGGGTCTTTTCTTTTGCGAATTCATCACTTGACTTTACGGCAGGGAATTGTTGAGCCGGGACGAGCTGGCGGTGCTGGACGGCGGCAAGTGTATTTTGCAGTTGCGTGGCGTCAGACCGTTTTTGAGCGACAAGTACGACCTGACCCAGCACCCTAACTACAAGCTGACCTCGGACTACGACCCCAAAAACACCTTCGATATTGAAAAATATCTGAACCGCAAAGAAAAGATCCACCCCGGTGATGAGTTCATCGTGGTGGACGCTGATTCGCTCCCGTCTGCCTGACCCGGTAGGCGGTTTTATTTTTATCCCGGTCAGAAAGGTGCACCAGAAAATCAGCCTTGCTGCGGTTATGCAACGTAAAACTACAAGATTTCGGGTGTGTACAAACGACCGGAAACGCTTTATAATAAAGGAGAAAAGACTATGGAATTCTTCAACTCTGCTATCGAAGTTCTTCAGACTCTGGTTGTCGCTCTGGGTGCCGGTCTCGGCGTTTGGGGTGCCATCAACCTGCTGGAAGGTTATGGTAACGACAACCCCGGCAGCAAGAGTCAGGGCATGAAGCAGCTCATGGCTGGCGGCGGCGTTGCTCTGGTGGGCATTACCCTGATTCCCCTGCTGAGCGGTCTGTTCGGTTAAGAACAGCGGGCGGCGATTGCCGCCCGGTACATATTTATAATAAGGAAAGCCATAGTAACGATCTCACATACAGAAGGTGAATCAGATGAGCGAGATTTTATTGTATCATGGCAGTAAAGAAGAAGTTGTCTATCCCGAAATCCGCATCACACGGTATACAAAGGACTTTTCTTGGGGATTCTACTGCACGAACAGCTATCAACAAGCCTACCGCTGGGCAGACCGCCGTTCTGCCGATGGTATTGTGAACGTCTATCGCTATGTAGAGAATCCTGACCTGAAAATCCTGCGTTTCCCTGAAATGTCGGACGAATGGCTGGATTTCATTGCAAAATGTCGTGCAGGCGAAACCCATCCCTATGATATTGTGGAGGGTCCCATGGCAGATGACACCATCTGGGACTATGTCAATGGATTTACGTCCGGGCAGATCAGCCGTGAAGCATTTTGGGCATTGGCGAAGTTCAAGCATCCAACACACCAGATCAGCTTTCATACCGTAAACGCTTTGCACTGCCTGACCTTTGAGAGGAGTGAATCCATCCATGACCGAAAAGCAGAAAAATGATGTTCTCTACGTTTGCAGCCTGATCGAGACCATCGCCCGTAAGACCAAAAATCATCGGCAGGATGTGATTCGTCACTTCACAAAAGCCGGCATCGAACGGCAGCTCCGGCTGGCAGAAGTAAACCACTGTCTGTCCTTTGAGCAGGTTTCAGATGAGCTGATTGAAGATCTCAACATCCCGGATGGGGATTTTGATACTGCTGCGGAGTGCCGCTATACGGTCCCTTCTGCAACCTCCATCGGAATGCTGTATCAGGGGCTGGTGCTGTCCACCATGAAAGATGAAGATGCTGCACAGGCAATTCTGGATGTTTTTTCGTCGTTTATCACGGATGAGATCTCCGATTTCAATTCCAACGTATACTACACCAATCCTGATTATCTCCGCTGCTCCTATCTGGAGGGCAAAATGCTTGCTTGAGAAAGGATTGTTATAATGGCAAAAAATCAACATAATGCAGGGCTTCATTATAGACCTCTCAATCAACTTGGATTATCAAACTTCAATGATTATATAGAAAATCCCATTGATAGTCGTTTTAAGTTTAATCCGCCCCCTCTAAAATGTGGTAAGCTTTTTGGACTTTGCAAAGCTGATCGTCAAAAAGAAAAGCTTCAGAAACATTGCCCGTGGCATCCGCTTCTAAAAATGAAGGCATTCACATTAGAGATCAACGGAGAATCTGAATACATTTGGTATTGTAAAGAATGCGATTGTTATTATATGAACCCCTTTTGGCGAAATGGAGAAAAACGCATCCTTGATGTTTATCATAAGGTTCCTGTTCGCCGACTTATAAAAACAGCTATATAGCTTTGATTATGATTTGCCGATTGCCGAAAAGCAGTCGGCTTTTTTGTTTCCGTCGAACACTTTTTGTGTTTGCTCATATCATTTCATCTATCATTCATCAATCAAAAATGATAGATGAAATGAGGGCATTGTTCCATACGGCGGCTTGAGCAGCAGCGGAAAGCCCTCTGCAGCTTGCAGTTTTATTAAATGTCCGTGCTCCAAGCCGCGTTTTTATCCACCCATCCATGAAAGGCGGTGCTATTATGCAGTTTTTGACCCACATTATTTTTCTCCTGAATCTCCTCAAGACCCTTATCAACCATTTCAGCTAAGGACGGTGACTGAATGGAAACCGTTCTCAAAGCCATTGCCGACTGGATCAAAGGCATCCTGACGGCAGGCATTATGTCAAACCTTTCCGGGCTATTCGACGATGTGAACACCCAAGTGGGCAACATCGCCCAGCAGGTGGGCACCAAGCCCTCCAGCTTTGAGCCAAGAGTGTTCGCCATGATCGAAGCCCTCTCCCGGAACGTGGTACTGCCCATTGCAGGCATCATCCTGACCTTTATCGCCTGTTATGAGCTGATTGAGATGATCACTCAGCATAACAATATGGCGCAGTTTGAGCCTGCCCTCATCATGCGCTGGATCTTTAAGACTGCTGTTTCGGTCTGGCTCATCAGCAATACTTTCGACATCGTGATGGCGGTGTTCGACGTCACCCAGAAGGTAGTGTCCGATTCCAGCGGCATCATTGCCGGAAACACCCGTGTCAACGACATTGGCTTATCCATGCTGCAATCCAGCCTGATGCAGATGGACGTTGGCCCCCTGTTCGGGCTGTTTTTGCAGTCCTTCTTCATCGGCATCACCATGCGGATCTTGAGCATCATCATTTTTGTCATTGTCTACGGGCGTATGATCGAGATCTACTGCATGGTGAGCCTTGCGCCCATCCCCATGGCAACCTTCGGCAACCACGAGCAGAGCCACATGGGGCAGAACTACCTGAAATGCCTGTTCGCATTGGGCTTTCAGGGCTTTCTCATCCTCATCTGCGTGGCGATTTATGCGGTGCTGATCCAGAGCGTGGCGATTTCCGGGGATGCCATCAACTCCATTTGGAGCATTGTGGGCTACACTGTTCTGCTCTGTTTCAGCCTGTTCAAAACCAGCTCCGTGACCAAATCCGTTCTCGGAGCGCACTAAAGGAGGTGCTTTATTGGCTGCGTATATCTCTGTGCCCCGTGATTTGACCAAGGTCAAGTCTAAAGTGGCATTCAACCTGACCAAACGGCAGCTTGTCTGCTTTGGCACAGCGGCTCTCATTGGAGTGCCGCTGTTTTTTGTTCTCCGGGACTCCGGCGGCAACACTGCCGCCACCCTCGGCATGATGGCGGTGATGCTGCCGGCGTTCTTTCTTGGAATGTACGAGAAAAACGGTCAGCCTTTGGAAAAGCTGCTGTCGTACTATGTGCAGTCCCGGTTTCTCCGCCCGAAGATTCGCCCCTACAAGACCAACAACTACTATGCAATTTTGATGAAAGGAGGCATGACCCATGATCCCGTTTTGGAAAAAGACCGGTAAGCACAGCAAGCCGCAGTCTGCGCAGAAGCGCAGGCAGAACACAAAGCCCGCTGTGCCCCGAACCGCCCAGCAATCCATCCCCATGCAGCGGATGTTTGAGGATGGCACCTGCCGGGTGAAGCCCAACTACTACACCCGTACCATCCAGTATCAGGACATCAACTATCAGTTGGCACAGCAGGAGGATAAGACTGCGATTTTTGAGGAATGGTGCAGTTTTCTGAACTTCTTTGATTCCAGCATCAAATTTGAGCTGTCCTTTGTGAACATGGCAACCGACAGCACCGAGTTTGAAAAGAGCATCCGCATTCCGTTCCAGAAGGACGGTTTCGATGATGTTCGTGCGGAGTATTCCCAGATGCTGCGCCAGCAGCTTGCCAAGGGCAATAATGGTCTGACCAAGACCAAATTCATCACCTTTGGCGTGGAGGGCGAAAGCATGGCGCAGGTCAAGCCCCGGCTCGACCACATCCAGAATGACCTGCTCAATAATTTTCATCGGTTAGGGGTGCAGGCAAAGCCCTTGAATGGTGCCCAGCGGCTGAAACTCATGCACGATATGTTCAACATGGACGGCGCATCCAAGTTTCATTTTGACTGGAAAGACCTTGTGAAAAGCGGCCTTTCCGTGAAGGATGCCATTGCGCCTACCGCCTTTGCCTTCAAAAACTCCCGGACGTTCCAGATGGGCGGCATCTACTGCGCTGCCAGTTTTTTGAGCATCACGGCATCCGACCTGTCCGACCAGCTTTTGAAGGACTTTCTGGACATGGATTCGTCTCAAATCGTCACCATGCACATTCAGAGTGTCGATCAGAACCGTGCCATCAAGACCGTCAAGCGCACCATCACGGAACTGGATCGCAGTAAGATTGAGGAGCAGAAAAAAGCCATCCGTGCCGGGTATGACATTGACATCATTCCGTCGGATTTGGCAACCTATGGCAGAGATGCAAAAGCTCTGCTGAAGGAATTGCAGAGCCAGAACGAGCGAATGTTCCTTGCTACCTTTCTGGTGCTGAACACCGGGCGCACGGAACAGGAACTGGAAAACAACGTTTTTCAGGCATCCAGCATTGCACAGAAGCACAACTGCAACCTGTGCCGCCTTGACTTTCAGCAGGAGCAGGGGCTGATGAGCAGCCTGCCGCTGGCAGACTGTCAGATCGAAATTCAGCGAGGGCTGACCACAAGCAGCACGGCCATCTTCATTCCGTTCACCACACAGGAACTGTACCAGTCCGGCAAAGAAAGCCTGTACTACGGGCTGAATGCCCTGTCCAACAACCTGATCATGGTGGACCGGAAGAAGCTGAAGAACCCCAACGGCCTGATTTTGGGTACTCCCGGCTCCGGCAAAAGTTTCTCAGCAAAGCGTGAAATCGCCAATGCGTTTCTGGTGACGGACGATGATATTATTGTGAACGATCCTGAGGGAGAGTATTCTCCGCTGGTAAATCGGCTGAAAGGTCAGGTCATCAAAATCAGCCCCAACAGTACCCAGTTCATCAACCCTATGGACATCAATGCCAACTACTCCGAGGAAGATAACCCGCTTTCCCTGAAAGCTGACTTTATCCTTTCGCTGTGCGAACTGGTGGTGGGCGGCAAGGAAGGGCTGCTGCCGGTGGAGAAAACTGTCATCGACCGCTGTGTGCATCTGATCTACCGCAAATATTTTGCGGACCCCTGCCCGGAGAATATGCCCATTCTTGAGGACTTGTACAACGCCCTGCTTCTGTAGGATAGTTCTCGGAGGTGACTTTTCTGACTTTGTTACTCGATGGCATCCAATGGGCCGATAAAGCGGTAGAAAATCTGGATTTTCTGGACGTATTCGCCATCGACCTTTTCCGCTCTGGATACCAGAATCTTGTCAATCAGCTGATGCAGAATCTTATAGTTCAGTTCGGTGATACCAGCGTACTTGCTGACTTCATCAATAAAATCCTGAATCTTGTCCAGCTGATCGTGTTCAGCACGGCCTTCCCGCTCGTACTGCTCAATCTTCTCGGTCAGTTCAGCCTGTTCTTTGTCGTAGCGATCTGCAAGCATTTGAAAACGTTTCTCCGGGAGAAGTCCCTTTGATACGTCCTCATAAAGTTTTGCATACAGGTCTTCGATTTCTGCGATTCGTGCTTTACACTGCTTCAAATCCCGTTTGTGCTGCGCCCGGTCAGAGGACACCCGGAGGTGCATCTGATTTGCAATCTTCTTCACAAGGGCTTCCCGATTGCTCACAGCGGCCTTTGCGTGTGCCTGAATGTCCGCAAAGACAGCTTCATGCAGAACACGGGCTTCCAAATTATGCGAGTCACAGGCTTTCGCACCATATTTCCGATAAGTGCTGCAACAATAAAAGGTCTGATCCAGAACACTGTTACGTTTGCGCCTGTGCTCGACCTTGACTAACATCGTTCTGCCGCAGTCTGCACAGCGGACGATGCCTTTGAAGATATTGTCGTAGTCGGTCTTATCGCACATAAAACTACTGGAACGGCTGTAAAGGATTCGCTGCACGTTCTCCCAACGGTCTTGTGGGATGATTGCTTCATGTGTATTCGGAACGATAGCGCGTTCTTCAAACGGAATATAACGCCGCTTTTTGGATTTCATGGACACGGTGGGCTTGGCTTCGTAGATGATGTGTCCGGCGTAGACTGGGCTGTGCAGAACCTGACTGATATAGGCACTGTCCCAATCATACATCTTTTCATCATCAATAAAGCGGCCAAACATCTCTTTCTTGTAGTAACACGGCTTCAAGACTTTTTCATCGTGGAGCCGCTTGGCGATGCGGTGAAGCCCCAGCCCTTCCTCTGCCATTGAATAGATATACTCAACAACGGGGGCGGTGTTCGGGTCGATCACAAGGTGATTGTGGTCGGCAGGGTCTTTCTGGTAGCCAAACGGTGCGCCGCTGGAGATATACTTTCCACTTTTCTTGCGTGTCCGAAGGGCACTCTTGATCTTTCGGGAAGTGTCTTTGGCGTACATTTCATTGATGATGTTTCGGAACGGGGCAATATCCATCTGAGATTGCTCGTTGGAATCATAACCATCGTTGATTGCAATATAGCGGACACCGTGTTCAGGAAAGAAGATTTCCATATACGTTCCGGTTTCGATGTGGTTGCGTCCAAGTCGGGACTGGTCTTTGGTAATGACTGTTGCCACCTTTCCTTCCCGGATATCATCCAGAAGTTCCTGAAAGGCAGGGCGGTCAGAGTTCGTACCGCTGTAACCATCATCAACATAGTACTGGCAATTCCCGAAACCGTTGCGTGTGGCATACTCCATAAGCATTGACTTTTGAGTGCGGATGCTCAGGCTTTCGCTGTTTGAACCGTCATCTTTTGACAGTCGGCAGTATAAAGCAGTTACTTTTTTGTCCTTTTCCATGTGTACCTCCATAATGGAAAAGAGACCTCATCAATCACATTGTAGCGGATGCTGCGTGACGATGCAAGCCCTTTTCCGCAGTAAAACGTCCAATTAGCCAGCGGCGAGATACGATTCGGCAGTTTTACGAATTTCTTCTTCCACAAGCCGCTGAAAAAGCGTATTCATCGGCACATTGCCGATATAATGGCGTTCCACGATCAGGCGCACGGACTTCGGACTTCTCGGCGCACGTTTGCGTGTGGTGGGCTTCTTCTCAGATTTTTCTTTGTTCAAGGGCAGACCTCCTCATTCATGTGGTGCAAATACGGAAAGGAATGGATGGATTCTATTCGTTTTTCTCTTTTTGTTTTATTACGTTGGTTAGGTGAAAGTTTTCTTCGATACAGTCTTAAAGGCTGCTATACTGCATAGGAAAAATCTCTTTTGCAGATGCCATTAAGAATCTGCATCACAGAATCGTGATTTTGGCGGTTCTTGAATCGTGAAAAACGCAGAACTATTCAACATTTGGAATTTTCACAAAGATGTGATTGGGCGAAGAAAACCGCGTTCGTCTGCGCTCAATCAATCCCGCAGCGTCCAATTCCTTAAGCGCACTGGAAACACTGACAGTGCTGCGCCCTAGCTGCTCAGCCAAAGAGCAAATCGTAAAAATGACAAACACGAAACCACGTTCATCTATCCAGAGATTTTTCTGCGAGAGCGTGGCACGGTCAAGCAGCAGCACATAAGTCATTTTTGCAGTCTGGCTCAGGTCAAGTTCCAAAAGGAAGCGTGGGTATGGGAGAAACGGCGGCAGCGGAGTTTGCGTGGTAAGATATTCTGAAATGTTGATCACCTCCAGCTGAAGCAGAAATCAGGAACAAAGAGTATGTAACGAGAATTGGAGGGTTCCAATTCTCCAGTCGCAGAAAAGCACGAAACAAGTGCTCAACTGCGTTAATAAGTTAAGGTCTCCCATATTGGTCCTCGACTTCCCTAGGAGTGGGGAATCGTCCGGCGGCGGGCTTGCACCGCACCATTGGCATTTCAGCCACCCCGTCTTCGTTATGACCGGGCTGCGAGTTACAGAAGTACCTTTTGTGAAGTACCGGACGATTGAACTATTCACTTGTCAAGGAACATATGGAAGATTTCTGGACTTTGACGGACGAAAAACATCCTTCTACTTGGTAGCCGATGAAAAAGGCCATTTCGTAGCATTGCAAGCAATTTTGTAAACAAAACGTCATAATAGTCCGAGAATGGTCTTGAAAAAGATGCCCTACACTTGGTAGGCATCGAGAATGCCTGTTTCGTAGCATTGGTGAGAAACTTGTAATTGAATTGTAATTCTTGAGACCAAATCTCCGCTTTTGAAAAAATCCTCTCAATAGGTAGGCAACGAAAACAGCCCAAAGACAACCATCTTTTTGAGAATTAACAAAAAGGTCACAAATGACCGGCCTTCAAAGAGGAGGTTCTATTATTAACAGAAAAAGTGGCCTGAAATGGGGGGTGTTGACGCTGATTTTTTGCCTTCATTGAAGGTTGAGAGCGTTCCCTCACTTGGTAGGCATCGAGAAAGGCTCGTTGACACCCTTTATTTTGAAAATTAACAGAAAGTTAACAAAGCAAGATGCGCTGAACAAGAAACAACCGCCGCTCACTCCGGGAAAGAGTGAGTGGCGGTTGCAATATCAAATTTTTGATTCAGAAAATCAGATGCTCGCTAAAATATCTGTCAGTGTGGCGACAAATGCTTCATCCTGCTCCTTCGTCCGTTTCGCACTCCCCTTCGGGTGCTTTCCGGCACGGAGAAGTTTTTTGTTTTCATATCGCCGCAGCAGGAGGGTATCCATATTGTCGGCGGTGTACTCCAAGCCGTTTTGGTTCAGAACTTTGGCACACCGGGCAAGGCACATACTCGCCAATCCATAGTCCTGTGTCACGACAATATCTCCTGGCTTTACTCGGTTGACCAGCGCAAAGTCCACGCTGTCAGCCCCTTTATCGAACACCAATGTCTGCGCACCTTCCCGCTCGATTTGGTGAGCTGTGTCGCACAGGATGACGACCGGGATGCCGAACTGCTTTGCAATCTGCAAGGCCAGGTCAACCACAGGACAGCTGTCTGCATCGATCAAAACATTCATCGAATATCCTCCATCATCCATCGAAACGCCCTTGCCGTGCGCAGGTCGGTATCCTTGAAATGCCCGCCGCTGTTCCATTCAAGCGTGCAGTCTGTGCCACGCTCTGCAAGTCGGCTGTGCAGGGTGCGGATATTATCACCTACTGTAGCCATGACGGTGTTTTTCGTGTGCTCTTCCTTGTCGCCAAGGCTCAGATAAACGCGCTGCGCCTGTATCGGGTGCTGCTGTTCAAACTCCATCCATCCCGGAAACCATACGGAAGGCGAAGCAGCCGCAACACCGGAAAACAGAGCTGTCTGCGTGGATGCCCACAGCGCGAACAATCCGGCCAGCGAGTAGCCGCCCAGAATGATCCGGACATTTTCCGGCAGTGCAAACTGCTGTTTCAGAGTAGGAATCACCTGCTCTGTCAGAAAGCGTAGTGTGCCCGCCGCATTGCCGCCGAAACTTTCTTTGCCCCACACCGCAGGAGCTTCCCATGGGGAAAGTTCATCGTTCCAGCTTTTCACTGGAATGGCTGCAAACAAAAAGTGGTGCGCACTCTGTGCAATAGCGGCAACCTCGCCTTCCATGCTTTGCAGCTCGTGCTCGCCGGTCATTTGGAGCAGTAGGTATTCTGCATGGGCTTCGCCGTAAATGCGGCAAGGTTTGTTCCCGATTTGCATTGTCTGTGCAGTCACTGCGGCGTCCTCCCGAAAAAATTTTGATAAGCCCAGTATAGCAACTGAAAAATCATTTTGCAATTCAAAAGGCGTTCATAGCCGTAGCAAGCAGTGTCTTCGTATATACAAAGACCATTTTGCGTTGCAAAATGCTTGTTGGGAAATCCCAAACCCTTTGTGTTCTGCATCCGGTGGATGCAGGCTGCGCGTTTTTGCAAAACGCTCTTTCAGCACTCCATAGGAGTGCAACATAGCAGAATTGAACATAATTAAATGGCGTGGTACAATTATAACGGAAGCTCTAACGGGAATAGTGTTGGAGAACCGAAAATTAGTCTCAGCTGTTCAGAAAGCTGAGCGTGAACAATTTAAGAGGCTCGAAAAGGAGGGCTGAAGTATGGCACAGCAAGGTGACCGCTACGTTGTTGATCTGAAAGAACCTCATCTGCAATGGGGAGAGTATCGGTATACCGACACACGGGAAACTGTTAAAGATGAAGGCTATATTCCAATTCCGCTCAATGATGCACGGAGATTGGAATTGGTCAACAGCAACGCTACTGGCGGAAAGGATGTTCTTGGAAAAAATCTTTTTAGGTATACGACTTGTGACGGCTATTGCAAAGGCTTTCTTAAAGCACAAGGCAGCAGTGTAGGAGGTTCCCTATACGCGAAACAGTTTTCGCAGCAAGGTGACCTTCGAGCAATCGGCCTATGGTATAAGTATATCGGGGCTCATGTTGGAACGAAAATTGAAGTTTTCTGGAGAACTCCCGAAGATATAGTGCTGTCCTATCGGTAAAAGAAGCTCATGAAACAAAAATGCCAACTGTTCTATGAGGGCGCATTTATGTAAGCCCTTACTGAACGGTTGGCATTTTTATATAAGATAGTCAACACGCAACATATTTGCAGCAATTTTGTTGACAAAATGCTGCGAATATGTTAACATGTGTAATGGGATAGCAGGCTGCCGAAAATAAGAGCAGGTTGATTTTGCATATCTCTGTAAAGTTAATTTCAAAAAGGATTTAGGTGCATGATAGTTGCAGGGGAGACTGCAAGGATGAACCTAGTGAGGTGAACGTATGATTTTTCGTTTAGGAGAATTATTCTGCGGGCCGGGTGGTCTTGCATGGGGTGCAACAAATGCTGATATTGGTGATCCTAATTGGAAGATTGTACACCAATGGTCTAATGACTATGATGAGAACACCTGCAAGACCTACAGACGAAATATCTGCCCAAAGCAGCCAGAGACTGTTTATCATGAGGACATTCGGAAGTTCGACTTAACTCATCTGGCAGACATTGATGCACTGGCCTTTGGCTTCCCTTGCAATGATTATAGTGTTGTGGGCGAGCAGAAAGGCATGGATGGTATTTATGGACCGCTGTATTCTTATGGTGTGAAAGTTCTGCAGCTTTATCACCCGAAATGGTTTTTGGCCGAGAATGTCGGCGGCTTGAAAAATGCAAATGATGGTAAGGCGTTCACCAAAATCCTTGATGAAATGCGTAAGGCTGGATACAAACTGTATCCAAATCTTTATAAGTTTGAGGATTATGGTATTCCACAGGCACGGCATCGAATCATCATTGTTGGCATTCGGGAAGATATTGACGTTGAATATAAAATTCCGTCCACAAAGCCGTATGCGGGCATTGATAACACCTGCAAGACTGCTATTACAGTACCGCCAATCCCTGTGGACGCACCGAACAATGAAATCACAAAGCAGTCTGCAGCTGTTGTTGAACGACTGAAACACATCAAGCCCGGACAGAATGCATTTACCGCCGATCTTCCACTGGAGCTTCAGCTTAATATCAAAGGCGCAAGAATCAGCCAGATCTATAAAAGACTTGACCCGACAAAGCCTGCTTATACTGTGACCGGCAGCGGCGGTGGTGGAACTCATATCTATCACTGGTCTGAGAATCGCGCTTTAACAAATCGTGAGAGGGCGCGACTGCAGACTTTCCCGGATGATTACATCTTTGAGGGGAACAAGGAAAGTGTCCGTAAGCAGATCGGAATGGCCGTGCCCTGCAAAGGTGCAAAAATTATCTTTGAGGCTATTTTGAAATCGTTCGCGGGAATTCCGTATGAATCAATGCCTGCTAATATCAACGAGTAAGAGAGAATATGTTTACGGAAGATATTGCGGAAAAAGTTCTGATGAATCCCTTGCGTGAGGGAGCGGATGAACTCTATGTGGCGGCATCATACGCAACTCACACGATGCTGTCATGGTTTTTAACGAACTTGGAGCTGCACCAGCATCAGACCCTGCGGATTGCTATGATGATTGGAATGGTTCCATATAACTATTTAAGTGTGACTGTTCATGATGGATTTTGCGCTCTTGTAAGACCGCCTTATCCTCCGCAGGTTGAGAGAGTGGAGTGTAGCTACTTGTACGATTATCCTGCGTTTCATGGAAATCTGTATGTATGGAAGAAAAATGGCGAACTTTTTAAGGCATTTATGGGGTCTGCACCTTTCATTCAGAGTGCACTTACTCAACATAATGTTCAGGAGAGCATGACCGAGTGTGATCCTGAGGAAGCGTGGACGCTGTATGACTCTCTTGTAGGCCGCAGCATATACTGTAATCATGTAGAAGTCGAGGAATATGTTCAGCTTGTTCCAAGCCATCCGGTTTTGGACATGGAGTTAAATCTTGTGGCGGGCTTAGATAACTATGAATCTGTCACATTAAGCCTTGTTACGCGGAATGGAAGCCCCGGAAACCGTTCTGGATTAAACTGGGGTCAGCGGCCAAACCGGGATCGGAATGAAGCCTACATCCCGCTTCCGAGGGTTGTTGCATCAAATGGATTCTTTCCACCGAGTTATTTGCACTTTACAGCGATAACTGACGATAGAAAACAGCTTACACTTCGAGTTGAACAGCAAAACGATAAGGCGATAACGACGCCGGAACGCAACAGCGACTTGGGCGAATATTTCAGGAATCGGCTTGGTCTGCCAAATGGGGCATTTGTGACTAGAAATGATCTGGAAGCTTATGGAAGAACAAATGTCACTTTCTATAAGCTAGACGATGAAACCTACTATATGGACTTCTCTGTATGAGAATCGGAAGCATTCACTTAAAAGAGTGGGTGCTTCTTTTTTGTGCGGATTGCTGTAATTTGGATTGAAAACCGAAGCGATTATGTTATACTAGTTATATTCGAGGGAATATTGCACGGGAGGAATATCTATATGGAACTGCTATACTCAAATATCCTGCCACTGAGAACAACCGAGCATCAGAGAACGATTGCTGACTGCTTTGGAGAGCAGCTTATGCAGGCAGACAGAGTAGACATTGCTGTGGGCTATGTGTCGAGAGCATCGTTAGAAGAAATAGATCGTTTGGCTGATGAGCTGCACGTTGCACATATCGTCCTCACGATTGGAATGTACTATATTGAAGGTATGCCGGAAAGTGCATACCGCACTGCGATGCACCTCAATGAAAAATGGATGCGCTCAGGTGTTGGCGAAGTCCGCATAGTGAAGTCTTTCAAATATCACGGCAAGGTCTATCTGTTCTCAAAAGAGAGAGCCGCTGTTGAAAATCGCGAAACGATTCCTGTTTCGGCAATTATTGGCTCTGCCAATTTTGGTGTTATCAAGCCCGAAGCGGCCAATCTACGGCAGTACGAAACAGCAGTTCTCGTTGAAGAACCACAAGTATTGCAGGATGCGAAGGAGCTTATTCAGAATCTAAACACCAGATGCTCCGACAACATTGCTAATGTGACGGATATGCGGCTTGTTCGAGAATTGAACGTTTCGCTGACAGGTGTAGACACCGTTTCACAAATTCCGCAGGCGGACTTGCACTATTACGAAAGTCATGCAACAGCCGTTCGCTTTCCGTTGCCTGTCAAAGTTCCAGCATACGATGAGAGGATGATGGATGATAACCGGCATTACACGAAGTCTAATCTGAATGTATGCTATGCCGCTCCTAGAAGTGCACGAAAGCCTAGAGACTGGTATGAAACGCAGTTTACAGTTTCCACATCTGTTCGGTGTGAGCCGGATGGTACACCCAAGTACGGTTATCCGCAGAAAAATGTTCCGTTTGTTGTAATAACTGATGATGGCTACACATTTAAGTGCCATACAACCAGTCAAAACAATAAACAGTTCAGTGCAGTCGGAGATGAACTGATTTTGGGCCGATGGCTAAAAGGTCGATTGGTTGCAGCAGGTCTTGTGACTCCAGTAAACGACACTAGTGCAGATCATGACCGTCAGGGCATGATAACGAAAGAAATGTTGGATGAGTATAGGTGCAACTCCCTTCTTTTGACAAAAACCGACTGCCAAATCCACGAAGATGGCAACACCTTTGACGTATGGCTCTTGTCATTCAAAGAAGGACCGGAGGATGAACAAGAATGAACTACTTGAAAACTTATCTAAAAACAATAACTGACCGTGGCAATATTGATTTAGCACGGTCGATTGAACATACAGCAACGGAGGTTGGTGACAAATACATTCAGGATTTTAATTTCTGTGAGCATCGTATTGGCCTTTTGTTCGGCAATGTCCAATCTGGCAAGACGGGGCAGATGTTCGGAATTATTACAAAAGCAACCGATATGGGTTTTCCAGCTTTCGTATTGCTTACCACAGATAATGTTGTGCTTCAACAACAAACGCTTGAACGTGTGAAGAACGATCTGTCCGGGTACTGTATCTGCGGAGAGAATGACTCTGGACTGTTTATCCAAAACTCGTTGATGAAACCGGCTATTATCGTGCTTAAAAAGAACAGCCGCATCCTGCGGTTATGGGCAAATGTGTTTGCATCGACTGGCTTTATGAAAGGCAATCCGCTGTTTATTGTGGACGATGAGGCTGATGCGGCATCGTTAAATACGCTGATAAACAGAAATCGACAATCCTCGATAAATAGATATCTGGACAGTATAAAAAACGGAGCGTCGAGCAGTATCTATCTTCAGGTCACTGGAACGCCGCAGGCTATCCTGCTTCAGACACAAGTGTCCGGCTGGCATCCATACTTTACTTATTATTTTGCACCGGGTAACGGCTACTTGGGTGGTGATTTCTTTTTCGCAAAGCCGAAGCCGAACTGCATCACCTATCTGGAAACGCTCAAAACCCCAGCACATGATGTGGTTCTGAGGCATTTGGCTGTGTCTGCTCTGATTGAATTGGCCGGAGGGAGCGTCTCAAACTGCTTAGTACATCCGAGTGTCCGTCAGGCATCTCACGATCTCTTTGCGCGAGAGGTTTCTAAAGAGCTTCAATGGTGCAAAGATAACATCGACAACGATTTCAAAACAGAATTTTCGGCAGTATATGATTCCCTTGCCCCCGTAAAGTGCCGAAAGGCATCCGGAGAGGATGCTTATGGAAAAGCCAAAGAGTTACTGTTAACCGATGCCGTTAAAATTCTTATTATGAATGGAAAGAACAGCATCGCCAGCGAGCAGTATTCCACAGGAAGCAATATAGTCATTGGTGGAAACACACTCGGTAGAGGTGTAACTTTCCCTTCCCTGCACACAATCTACTACACGAGAACAGCCAAAAAGCCGCAGGCCGATACAATGTGGCAGCACAGCCGGATGTTCGGGTATGACCGCGATCCGGGATTGATGATGGTCTACATTGATGAACCACTTTATAAGCTGTTCTCTGATATCAATGCAACGAACAATGCGTTAATTGCACAGGTAGAGAGTGGAACCGAACATATAAAAATTTACTATCCGAGTGGGCTGAAACCGACTCGCAGCAATGTGTTGGACGAACGGCACGTTGCGGCTATTTCCGGTGGAACCAACTATTATCCATTCTATCCCAGCAATAACACGATTGAACAACTTGATAAGCTGCTGGCTCCCTTTACAGAAGATGAACCTGTTTATCAGGTCAGCCTTCGCATAATGAAGGAAATTCTTTCCCACATTGAATCCGATGACGACTTTAGAGTGACAGCTTTTATCTCTATTCTTGAGATGATGCTGTCTGAAAAGCCCAATGCACAGGGAGTGCTGATTGTCCGCAGAAATAGAGATGTTGCTCAAGGAACGGGCGCATTGCTGTCGCCGAATGATTGGGCATTGGGCGGCCAGTATACGGCATCGACAGTGCTGACAATGTATAAGGTCACTGGCAAAAAAGGCTGGGGTGGACAGGAGCTGTGGGTTCCCAACATTAAGCTACCAAACGACTTGATTTATTATGATGTTCAGGAGGACGATTCTTCGACCTGATTTATGGATGATTTAACACCTGAACAGAGAAGGAAAAATATGAGAGCAATCCGAAGCAAGGATACAACAATAGAACTTGCGCTGCGGAAAGCTCTATGGCAGAGAGGCATACGATACCGAAAAAACTATAAAGGCTTAATAGGAAAACCGGATATAGTAATCACAAAATATCGAATTGCCGTGTTTTGCGATTCCGATTTTTGGCATGGATATGACTGGGAAAATAGAAAAGCTCGAATTAAGTCGAATCAAGATTACTGGATACCCAAAATTGAGCGAAACATGAAGCGTGATCGAGAAGTTACAGCAGCTCTTGTTGAGCAAGACTGGATTGTTCTGCGCTTTTGGGAGCATACTATTCGGAAAGAGCTGGAAGAATGCGTGAATGATATACAGGAGGCAATAGATATTAAAAAGAAATTGTTCGAATAAACGATGCTTATAGGAAGGAATAGATTATAATGGACTGCTTGTTTGATAAACGTAGTGACTGCATGTCGATCGCGTTTACAATTTCATATCCCGAATACAAAGAATTGATTAATCACGCCTATGAAAATCGGGGAGGAATCGAAGGACAGCGTGGAACGCTAAAAACGAGTACGGCTATTAGGATTCGCAAACGAATGGTAGAAGATATTACAAAAGGAACCATTCTTCCACCAGTAGTGATTGGGGCGGCAGTTAAAGAAACTAACTATGATGAGTTCCCCCAAAAAACAGAAACTGAGCTGCAAAACTGGCTGAAAGAAAACGCATTGAGTCTTTCTTTGATTGATGGTATGCAAAGAACTACGGCAATGATTGAGGCCGAAAAGGTTGCTGATCTAAGTGAATACAAAATTCGTGTAGAATTGTGGCTGGCTCATACGGTTAATAATCTGATTTATCGGATGCTTGTTCTAAATTCCGGACAGGTTCCATGGGATGTGAGAAGGCAGTTGGAAACAGTATTTGGTTCGATTGTCATTCAGCTAAAAGCTGATTTACCTGAAATATCTATTTTCACAGAAGAAGAGTCGAGACGTCGATCAAAAGCTGGACAGTACCAAGCTGATCGGATACTTGAATTATATTTAGCTTTTGGATCGAGAAAAGAAAAAATTGATATTAAAGAACGCTTGTCCGATGAGTTTGTTAGACTTGATTTTTTGGAATTAACATCAGATGCAGATTCGACAGTGCAATTTGAAGAAGCACTTCGATTGATGGCCGAATTGGATAAGACTTTCGAAAATGTCGATGAAATAGAAGGTGAACGGTTCAAAACGGGAACAGATGTTTTTGGAAGTCAGCCAGCATGTGTTGGCTTTGTCGTTGCAACGTCTATTTTAATGCTTGGACGACCCGGAAGCACTCTTCCGAAAGCTATTCTTGGGAAAAAGTGGGACGAAAAAAAGTCGGGATTTAATAAGCTAATTGAAAGAATGAAAAAAATGGATAAAGATGAGTTGACCGCTTTTTTAGCCTTGCAAACTTTGTCGGAGAAATTAACTATGCGAAAAACAGGAAAGGTAGGAGATTTTGAGCGAGAATTCTTCAGAACAGCATTTGCAACGTTATATGACGAGGGTGCGGATTTAAGCTCTTTTGAAGTATGTTGGAATGTATAGAAAATGTCACGAAATATGATACTTGCAAATCAGAACTTTTTTGCAAATATAATAGGAGCACTTAATAATGTTCAGGCGGAATATATTGAAAAATGCACTAGATATATCGCCACCGACGACACTGAAAAATCTTGGCTTAAACAAGCCAAAATTGAAAGAGCTTATCGATTTTCAAAGACGACCTGTGCATTACTTGTAAAATATATCGATTATTATATATGTACAGTGAATGTTAACATAATAGAACAAGAAGTTGTCGGATTGGCATTGGAGCCAGTTAACTCTGGATTGGCTACGTTGCTGGGTGCTGAAGGATATTTAACAAAAGAGTTTTCTGTAAATACACAAGCAGAAATTTATGAACGTGTATTATATGATACCTCCCAAGTGGAGTATACTGGTCATAATTGGACGGATATAAAAGGTCTGTTTCCGCCAATTAGTTGCTTCCACGTTGAAGGCAAAGATAGTATAAACCGAAATGAATTTTATGAGCTGTTGTGCAGATTGGCGTTTGAAAATAAGATGTGCAACAATCCGATGGGGAAGATTACTGAGGACATTTGGGAGAAAATGTTCTATGAATCTGATAAAGAAATCAACTTCAACAATCTTCTGCTGGCCTATACTGCATTATCATGGGATTTGACATATTTGTATTTATACCAGTGCTTGGAAGATCGATTTGCTGAAGAATCCGTAAAAGAACTAAAAGAAAAGCTGGGTATAACCTTGTCTGAAAAAGAGCTCAGTGATATTTTATATGATAAATTGGAATGGCAACCAAGAGATCTTGAAAGCATTGATAAAATTATAAAAAAATTCTCTCAGAGTTCGACAACTCTTAAATTGCTAGAAGAAAGCGCAATGAAAGAAAGTGTTCCCAAATTCATATATGCGGTTAGAAACGGCATAGTGCACGAAACACGAGATCCTTTAATACCACTAGGCAACAATGAACGATGGGAAAAACTGATCGCAGGAATGCTGCTTTTGATAAAAGAGTCGTGATTGCAACTTGTTGGTTATTATAATAACATATACTCCCAAAACAACGGTTTTTTTCAGGAACCTTTTGGGGAATAAGAGCGATTTAATATGTAAGAAAAGCCCGCAAGCTGAATTTTATATTCATCCTGTGGGCTTTGCTCTATTTTCAAATTGATATTAAATTTTGGAGTTCAAATACTCCACCAGTTCCCAAACCGTTGTCAACGGATTGCTCTGCCGTGAAATCGGTTCGAGACCCTGCTTCTGAACTTGGTCTGCACGAGCTTTCGCTCGCTGAATCGCGGTTGCCTGCAAAGGCTTCAAAACGTCAAAGTAATCCTTATTCTTTTCATAATCAGGGATTCTGTTCGGCTGTTTCAGCAAGCGGATCAATGACTGACAATCCTCAACCTCTGCCTGTTGATTTACAAAGTGCAGCAGGAACCACAACTCGAAAGATGGGTTAGAATAGGCCAAATGATAGCCTTCCTTTTGAGCGGACTGTTTGGCACGCAGAAGAACTTCGTTGGAGTTATCGTCACGGTCACACACACACCAGATGGAATCGCCATCTTCCGGGTAGTATGGATTATTGCCCATCGTTGCCTTGGCTTTCTGCACAAGCCTGTCAGCGGACTTATACTGCGAAGAAATCGGGATAATGTCAATATTGCATCCTCGACTGCGGAAACGCTTAAAATAACGAATCTCCGTTTCGCTGCCCTCGCAGATAAGATACACGACCGGATTGCGCTTTCTGGTGTGGACAGATTTGCGGCTGATCTCTTTTATTCTGCCCATGCTGCATTCCCTCCAATGAACGGAATCGCACCATAGCGACCTTGTAAATATCCCTTGGAGATGTTCTCGCCTTTCCGGGGAGAAAACTCGGTCAGGGCGTAAATATCGGTCTGCATGGTCTTTTCATCCTTTTCTGCAAACCAAATCTGATCGCGTCGCAGCAACGTCAGGTCAAGAAGTCCGGTATCGTGCGTGGTGAAGATGAGTTGTGCATGGTTTGTATTGATAGCGGCATCCTGCACCATCTCGATCAGATGCCTTGTCAGCAGCGGGTGCATACTGGATTCGATCTCGTCTACTACCAAAACAGAGCCTGCTTCTAGTGCCGCAAGCCACATACCGATGCGAGAGAAAAAACGCTGTGTTCCAACGGATTCCTGACCCAACGGGAGCCAGAAACCCTTAGAAGTGCCATCTTCGGCATCGAGGGTGTGCAGTGCGGAGATGATAGGCTCTTCCTTGGAGCCTGTAATGCGGATGTCCTTGATACCGAGGTCTGCATACAGCATTTCATGCAGGATACGGCTCTTTTCAGAGCCGCCCTGCCGGATGGCAGACAATGTAGCATCCAGCCGCATTTCGGTTCCCATAAAGCCTGTCAGTTTTTCAAAGAACCACAAATACGCCTTTTCAGTCTGGGGGCAGTTCCACTCGTTCGAGCTGGACAGATAAAGGCGGTTTTCAGCAGTTCGTCCAGCAAGCGTGAATTGCTCTTGAATATTCTCGCGGAACTGATAGCCATTGTTTTCTCTTGAAAAAATCAAGGCTTCCCGGCCATTCGGCCAGTGATAGAGATATTCGGTCAGGACTTTGGACTTGTCAAACGAGAACCCATAGGCATACTTGATGCCGCCATAAAAATAGATGGCTTCAAAGCTGGTCGGCTGTGTAGGCTGGTCGGTGAAAGCAAACGGCTCTTGCGGAAGGGACTCGCCTTTCAGCAACTTGGCATACCGCCCGCAGACCATTTCCCGCATGAGCAGGAGAGCATGGAGAACATTGCTCTTTCCGGCTGCATTTGCGCCGTACAGTGCCAGCACAGGCACAAGCTGTTTCTTCTCGTCCGGCGAAATCAGGCAATCAGACAGACTTTTATCCGTAGATGCTTTCAAGCTGATAATAGCCGTGTCCTTGATGGAGCGGTGGTTGGTGACTGAAAATTGAAGCAGCATCGCGATTCCTCCCAGATGGTTTTCTGAATCTAGTGTACTCTATTCTGGGCAGAAAGTCAAATTTTGATTTTGAAATTTGCAAATATTCCGCAAAAATCAAGAATAAAATCCAAAATATCGGCTTTTGATACCGTTCGGATGCTATCAGGAATCATTCTGCATACACGACTTCCCTCACCACTACTTCCTCCGCCTGCGCTTTCAGCCCGTTCATATGAGCCGCCCAGAGAAGCTGTGCGCGCTCTTTGTCCGGCGCGGGGTACTGTCTAACAGAGTGTTCATCGTGCGCTCCAGCCACGCGCAGGCCGTTTTCTGGACATCCTGCAAATGCGGCCAGAGCGTACCGTTCAGCAACATCCGGTTGTACAGCACAG
>ERZ772816.1033-NODE-1033-length-26999-cov-9.213368_pt1 | contig 26999 bp, 19 predicted proteins | sample MGYA00511359_ERZ772816 | MGnify/ENA primary metagenome ERZ772816 (study PRJEB29015, sample SAMEA2737710) | human gut metagenome | biome: human gut; feature: human-associated habitat; material: faeces | place: China | collected 2012 ...
CGCACTCTGGGCCAGACCTGCCGCTCCCTGGGCTATGACGAGATCATCACTTACTCCTTCATCTCCCCCACCTACTACGACAAGATCCGCTGGGCCAAGGACGATCCCCGCCGGAACTCCATGAAAATCATGAATCCCTTGGGCGAGGACACCTCCATCATGCGCACCACCACCCTGCCCTCCATGCTGGAGATCCTGACCCGGAACTACAACTTCCGCAACAAGTCCGCCAAGCTCTACGAGCTGGGCCGGGTTTACTTCAAGCGGGCCGACGGCCTCGCCGACGAGCCCAAGGTCCTCACGTTGGGCGCTTACGGTGACAATATGGACTTCTTTACCCTCAAGGGCGCTGTGGAGGCCGTTCTGAAGCAGCTGCGGATTGAAAACGTCCGGTTCCTGGCGGACAGCGAGAATCCCTCCTATCATCCCGGCCGCTGTGCCAAGGTTTTCAGCGGGGACCGTCTGCTGGGTGTCCTGGGCCAGGTCCATCCCCATGTGGCGGGCAACTACGGTGTGGACGCCGAGCTGTATGCCGCCGAGCTGCGGTTCGACGCGCTGTATGAAAGCAAGGGCGCACAGCCTGTGTACCAGCCCCTGCCCAAGTTCCCCGCTGTCACCCGGGACATCGCCGTGGTGTGCGACGCCTCTGTCACCGTAGGCGAACTGGAGGACGCCATCCGCAAGGGCGCTAAGGGCCTTTTGAAGGACGCGGCCCTGTTTGACATCTACACCGGCGTAGGCATCGCCCCCGGCAAGAAGAGTGTGGCCTTCAACCTGACCCTCCGGGCCGATGACCGGAGCCTCACCGCCGAAGAGGCGGACGCTGACGTGAAAAGCATCCTGACCGCTCTGGAGCAGGAATGCGGCGCGGTCCTACGGTAAATCGAACAGTTCCCTGCAATCAAGGCGGTGAGGTTTCTCACCGCCTTGATTTTATTACCATTCTGTTACATTTCCTTTTTTCCCTTTACTTCCCCCCGAAAACCGAGTATACTGATTACAGTTTCGAAGGAAAGGTGGTGTCCGTATGGATGACTATACCCGCAAATTCAGTATTGTGGACGATAAGGATGTGGAGATTTATAACATTCTGACCACAGTCTATCAGGCACTGGAGGAAAAGGGGTATAACCCCATCAATCAGATCGTTGGCTACATTCTCTCTGAGGACCCCACCTACATTACCAATCACATGGGCGCCCGCACCCTGATCCGCAAGCTGGACCGGGACGAGCTGTTGCAGGTTCTGGTAAAAAAATATCTGGGACAGTAAATCAGCCGATCAAAGCATGGAGACGTTGTCTCCATGCTTTTTTTATGTGTGTAAACTGCCGAAATATCTTGAAAAGCCGTTGTTTTGGACTGATGGAAAAGATTGCCGCCATTCCAACGTTGACAAATTGGATAAAAGATGTTACAATTTGGTTACAATTTTTCCAAGGGAGTGTTTGCATGTCTGAAACAAAAACAGAAGGCTTGATTTATAAGGGCCATCCTCTGCGGCGGATCGACAACCTGATCTACTACGGAACGATGGCTGATCCATATATCGTCATGATGCAGATTCTGGAGAGCAAAAAGGAAAACGGTCTGGATATGGCTACCAAGGTTTCCTTGCAGCTCCAGTCCACGAAACCCAATGTGAAGGCACGGGACCGCGTGGTCAAGAAGGGTGAAAAGAGCAGCCTGTATGAGGCGATGGATTTCGCTTCCATCTGGTTGGAGCGGGCGTTAGCCGGCAAGTAAGAACCCCCTACCCCCGCACTGACTAACACAAAGGAAAGGAAGCGTTTCGATGAAGCATCTGATGAAAAAGGCCGTGAAGGCCGCTGTTTTTGCTGCCCTCACCACTTTGGCGCTTACCGCCTTCGCCTCTGCCGAGGGAGAGATGGCCATTGGCGCCGGCTGCACCACCGGTACTTCCCTGCGTATGCGGTCCGAGCCCAACACCTCCTCCGCCATCGTCACCACGCTGAACAAGTCTGTGGCTGTGGCCCTGCTGGATGACAGCGTCCCCGGCAACTGGGGCGGTTTTGCCGTTACCCCTACTCGTTTCGAGTTTTGGCAAGGGCGGGAAAACAGGTTGCACGACCGCTTTCTGTATACTCTTTGCAAAGAAGAACATATCCCCTCATCTTCATCTCCTGAATCCGACGGATGGAGAATAGTGCGTCTTGCACCCTGACCCGGCCTGCCGCACCGAACAAAACAGCCTCCCCGAAAGACAACTGTTTTATCCGGTAATTTCTATGTCAGTAAAGATGTCCACGTCTTCGGCATGATGTGCTACATAGGCTGCCGGACCGGTATCACCCGATTCCAGTATATCGTAAACGACACCCGCTTTACCTTTGCCTGTAATTAGGAATACAATCTTTTTAGCACTGAAAAGCAAGCAGCCTGTCATAGCAATCCGCGGCTGGCCGTTATAAGGATTTATACTCTCCTCATACGGCTGAAAGGATGATAGCAAATATTCCTGACCGGGAAAAATGGAAGAAGTGTGTCCGTCATCACCTGCTCCCAGCAACACCATGTCGAAAGCGGGAAATCCCCGGCGCAAGGGCACTGTGCTGCATACCAAATCCGAATAGCGTTTCGCCTCTTGCGACGGATGACGGCACGTGCCGCAGATAGGAAATACAAATTCATCGGGCATCCCCACTTCGCTAAGCAACAGGCGGAACATTGTACCGTAATTGCTGTCCGAATCATTGACAGGCACACAACGCTCGTCCACCCAAAAGATGCGCATCCGCATCCAGGGAGTTTCTTCGCGATACTCATGCGCCCAAATATCAAACATTAAAGAAGGTGTTGTCCCTCCACTGAAAGCAAAATAAAAAATCCGATCCGGCTCTCGGTTCATCATGTCAATTATGTATCGGATAAGAGCACGCGAGGTCGAAGTAGCAGTAGGATATATATAACTTTTCATAATTCGCAATATTCATCGGTATTCGTCAAATTCTTGCATGGATTAGTCCATTCGGCTCCATGCTCGTTCATCATTGCTTCGCTTTCCAAAGGTCCCCAAGTCCCCACAGGATAACCGTAAAGCGGTGCGTCAGGATGTTCCTGCCAATACTTCAACACAGGATTAAAGAAACGCCATGACGCATCCACAGCATCGCTACGCGTGAAGAGGGTCTGGTCGCCTTGTATGCAGTCCTCTATCAGACGGGCATACGCATCTCCGGCGGGCAATCCTCCCAAATCGGAATAACTGAAGTCCATCATCACCTGTTTTACATCAAACCCCGGCCCGGGAACTTTCATTCCAAATTTCAGCACGATGCCTTCGTTGGGCTGTAAACGCAAGATCAATTTGTTGGCACGCGGGCAATGGCCGCCTTCGCAGCGAAACATCTGATGCGGTGTCTCACGAAAGTGCACCACGATCTCGGTTACTTTGGTCGGCATCTGCTTTCCTGTACGTATGTAAAAAGGAACGCCGTTCCAACGCCAGTTGTTGATACCGATTTTCATGGCAATATATGTTTCGGTACGGGAGTCCGGAGCAACATTCTTCTCTTCGCGATATCCCGGTTTCGTGGCAGATGCAGTGTATTGCCCGCGGACGATATGTTCTTTCAGATCTTCCCCGGTCAACGGCGAGAGGGATTCGTACACTTTCACCACTTCATTACGGAAGTTGTCGGCATTGAACACAGCCGGCGGTTCCATTGCAGTGAGCGCCACCAGTTGGATCAGATGATTCTGCACCATATCCCGCAAAGCTCCGGCTCCTTCATAGAATCCTCCACGCTGCTCGATACCCAAGTTTTCTACTGCGGTAATCTCTACATAGTCGATATAATTACGGTTCCAAAGCGGTTCAAAGATGCCGTTAGCAAAGCGGAAAGCAAGAATATTCTGCGCCGTTTCTTTGCCCAGGAAGTGGTCTATACGGTAAATCTGCTGTTCTTCGAACACCGACGCATATATGCGGTTCAATTCGCGGGCCGATTCCAAATCATAGCCAAAGGGTTTCTCCACAATGATACGCGTGTGGGGACGATTCAAATGGGCAGCCTTGAGGTGAAGGGGAATCACACCGTACAAAGAAGGCGGTGTAGCCAAATAATACAACATGCCATCCGGCTCCTGCTCACCCGTCAGTTCCTGAAGGCGTACATTCAGTTTCCCATAATCGGCTGCATCGGCGGGATTAAGGGAAAGATAGTGTAAGCGTTTACAGAAATCCTCCATGCACTCAGGCGCATATTCTTCCGAAGCGACAAAACGCTCCAATTCGGAACGGATGTAAGCGCGGTAAGTATCATCTTGGTATTCGGTGCGTCCCACACCTAATACTGCAAAACTTTCCGGTAAACGTTTCTCCTTATATAAGGTATACAGCGCCGGCATCAACTTACGCTTCGTCAAGTCACCGGAAGCGCCGAAAATTATCATCACAAATCTATTCATAGCTTTATTTATGTTTGAGGACATTCCACTGAGTTCCATTAAGAAGGGCTACACATTATATGTTCCCGACTTTGTATCTCCGCCATGTCCGGTCCAGTTTTCATGAAAGAATTGTCCGCGCAATTCATCTACACGCTCAAAGGTGTGCGCGCCAAAGTAATCGCGTTGTGCCTGAATCATGTTTGCCGGCAGCTTGACGGAAACCAATGAATAGAAATAGTTCAATGCCGACGAAAAGGCGGGAACCGGAAGTTCCTCTTTCATGGCCTGTGCCACCAGATGCTTCCAACCGGGAAGCAACTGTTTCATCTCATTGCTGAAATAAGGGGCAAGAAGAAGATGCTGCGGCTTCTCGTTCTGTTCGAAAGCTGCGGCGATATCATTAAGGAATACGCTGCGGATGATGCAACCGCCCCGCCACATGCGGGCAATGGAAGCCAAATTGAGCTGCCATCCGAAAGCCTCGGAAGCACGCTGCAATACAGCGAACCCTTGTGCATAGGACACCAGTTTGGATGCATACAGTGCAGAATAGATGTCCTTCACCATTTCCGACTTGTTATATACCACATCCGTATGCCGACAGACAAAATGCCTGGATGCTGCCTCACGCAAATTCTTCTGCGCTGAGAGGCTCCGTTCAAAGACCGCCGTAGCAATCAGTCCCAACGGCATGCCCAGTTCCATAGCATTGACCACCGACCATTTGCCCGTACCCTTTTGTCCGGCAACGTCCAATATCTTGTCTATCAGGAAACCGCCCGATTTATCTTTATGTTGCAGTATGTTGGCAGTGATTTCAATGAGATAGCTGCGCAACTTGCCCTCGTTCCAATAGGAAAAGACGGAAGACATTTCTTCATTGCCCAGTTTCAGGAGATTCTTCATCAGCCAATAGGCCTCAGAAATAAGCTGCATATCACCATACTCAATGCCATTGTGAATCATCTTGACAAAATGACCGGATCCAGCCGGTCCCACCCATTGGCAACATGGCGTTCCATCCGATGCTTTAGCGGCAATGCTTTGTAGAACAGGCTTTACTTCTTCCCATGCACTTACAGAGCCTCCCGGCATGATGGAAGCACCGTTCAAGGCGCCTTCCTCACCACCGGAAACGCCTGCTCCAACAAAGCGGAAGCCTTTCTCTTCAGCCAGCGCCACGCGGCGGTTGGTATCCTCGTAATTGGAGTTTCCCCCGTCTATCAGTATATCCCCCGGCGACAGCAAAGGGAATAGTTGCTCCATCAGCTCGTCTACGGCACTGCCAGCACGAACCATCATCATTATTTTACGTGGAGTGGCAATGGACTCCACGAAAAGAGCCATGTCCGTATATCCCTGAATTCTTTTTCCGCGTGCTCTCCCGTTCATAAAACGCTCAACCACGCCTTCTTCCACTCCCGGAACCGTACGGTTATAGACTGAAACCTGCCAGCCTTTATCAGCCATGTTCAGAGCCAGATTTTCGCCCATAACGGCCAGGCCTATCAGTCCAATGTCTGTTTTATTTAAGTTCTTCATATACTTGTAAAATTTATCTTTATGATGAAACAAAAAGCAAAACCCATTTGTTCATGTAAAATTTGAAATTACCCCCTGCGATATAGTGCAAATGCCTAAAATATGAATAATTGTAAAATCATTTGCCGTATTAGCTTTGTCGTCTCACAATAAATCACGATTTTTGCACATCGAAACATGTAACGATCAGAAAAAACATAACATCAGAATCAATGAAGAAAGCTCTAATTTCCGGAATCACCGGGCAGGACGGTTCGTTCCTTGCAGAATTCCTGTTGCAAAAGGGATATGAAGTACATGGAATTATGCGGCGCTCATCATCTTTCAATACAGGCCGCATCGAGCATCTGTACTTTGACGAATGGGTACGTGACATGAAGCAGAAACGCACCATTAATTTGCACTACGGAGACATGACGGACAGCAGCTCGCTTATCCGCATCATCCAGCAGGTACAACCGGACGAGATATATAATCTTGCCGCACAAAGCCACGTAAAAGTTTCCTTTGACGTGCCCGAATATACCGCCGAGACAGATGCCGTAGGCACATTGCGTATGCTTGAAGCAGTACGTATCTTAGGACTGGAAAAGAAAACAAAGATATATCAGGCATCCACTTCCGAACTGTTCGGCAAAGTACAGGAAGTGCCCCAAAAGGAGACGACTCCTTTCTATCCGCGCAGCCCGTATGGTGTAGCCAAGCAATACGGTTTCTGGATTACGAAGAACTACCGCGAAAGCTACGGCATGTTCGCCGTCAACGGTATCCTCTTCAACCATGAGAGCGAACGGCGTGGAGAAACTTTCGTGACGCGTAAGATTACACTGGCTGCCGCACGCATAGCGCAAGGTTTTCAGGATAAGCTGTATTTGGGAAACCTCGATGCACGCCGCGACTGGGGATATGCCCGCGATTATGTGGAATGCATGTGGCTCATCCTCCAACATGATACGCCGGAGGACTTTGTGATTGCTACCGGAGAGATGCACACCGTACGCGAGTTCGCCACACTGGCTTTTGAAGAAGTAGGCATACCGTTGCGTTGGGAAGGTGCAGGAATAAACGAAAAAGGCATCGACACCCGAACCGGTAAAGTGCTGGTTGAGGTAGATCCCAAATATTTCCGCCCGTCCGAAGTGGAGCAACTGCTGGGCGATCCCACCAAAGCCAAAACCTTGCTGGGCTGGAACCCGCAGCAGACAAGTTTTGAGGAGCTGGTAAGAATCATGGCTGCACACGACATGAAGTTCGTAAAGAAGTTGCATGCCCGTTCAAAAGAAGAAGAATAACATTGCCAAGACAACATCAATCATGGAAAAAAATGCCAAAATATACATTGCAGGACATCATGGACTGGTAGGTTCTGCTATCTGGAAAAACCTGCAAGAGAAGGGTTACACCAACCTTATAGGAAAAACCCATAAAGAGCTTGATTTGCTGGACGGAGTTGCCGTACGCCGTTTCTTCGATGAAGAACAGCCGGAATATGTATTCCTTGCCGCCGCTTTCGTGGGCGGTATCATGGCAAACAGCATCTATCGTGCAGATTTTATCTACAAGAATCTCCAAATACAACAAAACGTCATTGGCGAGAGTTTCCGTCACAACGTGAAGAAACTGCTGTTCTTGGGCAGCACCTGCATCTATCCGCGCGATGCCGAACAGCCGATGAAGGAAGATGTCCTGCTCACCTCACCGTTGGAATACACCAATGAGCCGTATGCCATTGCCAAGATTGCCGGACTGAAAATGTGTGAAAGTTTCAATCTGCAATACGGAACGAACTACATCGCCGTAATGCCCACCAACCTCTACGGTCCCAACGACAATTTCGATCTGGAGCGCAGCCACGTGCTTCCCGCCATGATCCGTAAGGTGCATCTGGCGCACTGCCTGCAACAGGGCAACTGGAATGCCGTACGCCTTGACATGAACCAGCGTCCCGTAGAAGGTATCAGCGGCAGCAACAGCAACGCAGAAATACTGGACATACTTGCCAAATACGGCATCAGCGACAAGGAAGTCAAACTCTGGGGAACCGGCACGCCACTGCGCGAATTCCTCTGGAGCGAAGAAATGGCAGATGCCAGTGTATTCGTTATGGAGCACGTAGACTTCAAAGACACCTACAAGCCCAGTGATAAAGATGTTCGCAACTGCCACATCAACATCGGCACAGGCAAGGAAATCACGATCCGCCAACTGGCCGAACTGATTGTGGACACCGTAGGTTATCAGGGAAAACTCACGTTCGACAGTACCAAACCCGACGGCACCATGCGCAAACTCACCGATCCAAGCAAACTGCACGCATTGGGCTGGCATCACAAGATAGACATTGAGGAAGGCGTGCAACGAATGTACCGGTGGTACTTGGGCAACGATTAATTCCCAAAGGCAATCCAAACCAGCTCCATACAGGAAGTTGCCGTAGCGTTTCAGGGCATCCGTCAGAGTAGTATTTCCCACTAAAAGTTTGTATTCTCTAATATAAACCCTTATATTTGCGCAATTTTCAACTAAATGTGCAAATAAATGGAACAAAGTTTTATCGCCTATATAGAGAATAGTATCAAAGCAAACTGGGATCTGGATGCCCTGACCGACTATAAAGGAGCAACCCTGCAATATAAGGATGTAGCCCGGAAAATAGAGAAGCTGCATATCATTTTTGAGGCAAGCGGCATCAGGAAAGGCGATAAGATCGCCGTCTGCGGACGCAACAGTTCACACTGGGGAGTAACATTCCTCGCCACGCTGACGTATGGCGCGGTCATCGTACCCATTCTTCACGAGTTCAAGGCGGACAATGTGCACAACATCGTCAATCACTCCGAAGCCAAGCTCCTTTTCGTAGGAGACCAAGTATGGGAAAACCTCAATGAAAGCGCCATGCCCCTGCTGGAAGGCATTTTCATGATGACGGACTTCACCCTGCTCGTGTCGCGTAACGAACGTGTCACCTATGCCCGCGAGCACCTCAATGAGATGTTCGGCAAGAAATTCCCCAAGAACTTCCGCAAAGAGCATATCGACTATCACAAAGACCAGCCCGAAGAACTGGCGGTCATCAACTATACCTCCGGCACAACCAGCTACTCGAAAGGCGTCATGCTCCCCTATCGCAGCCTGTGGTCCAACACCAAATTCGCCTTTGAAGTGCTGCCGCTGAAAGCCGGTGACAAGCTGGTATGCATGTTGCCAATGGCACACATGTACGGACTTGCATTTGAGTTCCTGTATGAGTTTTCTGTGGGTTGCCACATCTATTACCTCACCCGCATGCCAAGCCCGAAGATCATCTTCCAAGCCTTTGCCGACGTGAAGCCCAACCTCATTGTGGCCGTACCGCTCATCATCGAAAAGATCATCAAGAAGAGCGTATTGCCCAAGTTGGAAACGCCCACCATGAAACTGTTGCTGAAAGTGCCTATCATCAACGACAAGATAAAAGCCACCGTACGCGAACAGATGATACAAGCCTTCGGCGGTAATTTTGCGGCAGTCATTGTAGGCGGTGCGGCCTTCAATCAGGAAGTGGAACAATTCCTGCGCATGATAGACTTCCCCTACACAGTAGGTTACGGCATGACGGAATGTGGCCCCATCATCTGCTACGAGGATTGGACACGCTTCAAACCCGGTTCTTGCGGTAAGGCAGCTCCCCGCATGGAAGTGAAAATCCTCTCTCCCGACCCAGAGAACATCCCCGGTGAGATTGTTTGCCGCGGTCCCAATGCCATGTTGGGTTACTACAAGAATGAAGAAGCCACCGAACAGGTGGTGGACAAAGAAGGCTGGCTGCACACCGGCGACCTTGCCTTGATGGATGCCGAAGGCAATGTCACCATCAAGGGACGCAGCAAGAACATGCTCCTCGGTCCAAGCGGACAAAACATCTACCCCGAAGAGATAGAAGATAAGTTGAACAACCTGCCCTACGTGGCCGAAAGCATCATTGTGCAGCAAAACGAGAAACTCGTCGGACTGGTATATCCTGATTTCGACGATGCCTTTGCCCATGGGCTCACCAACGATGACATAGAACGTGTCATGGAAGAGAATCGTGTGGCTCTGAACGCAGAATTGCCCGCTTACAGCCAGGTATCAAAAATGAAGATATATCCTGAGGAATTTGAGAAAACGCCGAAAAAATCCATTAAACGTTTCTTATACCAAGAAGCAAAAGGATAAACGCATACTCTATTCCTATTCCCAAAGACAAACGAATCATGAAACGTATATTCTCATTCATCTGCCTGTCCTTGCTTTTAGCAGGGACAGTTGTTTATGCTCAAACAGACAAGCTCCGCCCAGCCCGCAAGGAAAGAGCAGGCATCAACCTCTCTCTTTGGAAGAACCTTGCCACACAACGTACGGACACAGTAGGGAGCACATTCCTCAATCTCGGCATCTTCTCCGCCATGAACCGCCTGAACGGTTTGGGAGTAAACGTATTGGGTTCCGTTACGGGCAGAGACATGAACGGTGTGCAATTCTCCGGCATATCCAATATAGTAGGCGGAAGTATGCGAGGCATACAGGTAGCAGGCATAACCAATATCAACGGTGACAATCTCTGCGGCCTGTCCGTTTCCGGCCTTGTAGGCATCACAGGCAATCATGCGCAGGGAGTGGTATTCTCCGGTCTGGCCAACATTGCAGGCGACAACAGCAACGGAGTCATCATAGGCGGCCTGCTGAACATCACCGGCGAAAAGACCGGCGGCGTGCAGCTTGCAGGACTTGCCAACATTTCGGGCGGTGATTTCGCGGGTGTCACCACATCCGGCCTGCTGAACGTGGTAGGCAACAATATGAAAGGGATTCAGATCTCCGGTTTAGGGAACATCACAGGCGGAACGGCTACCGGCATTCAACTTGCCCCCCTAAACGTGGCTGTCCGCGCCAAAGGGCTCCAGATAGGTTTAGTGAACTATTACAAAGAGAAGCTGGACGGGTTTCAGCTGGGACTGGTCAATGCCAATCCCGACACCCAAGTGCAGATGATGCTTTTTGGCGGCAACGCCACCAAGCTGAATATGGCCGCCCGCTTCAAGAACGAGCTGTTCTACACCATTCTCGGCGGCGGTACGCATTACCTCGATTTCAGCGACAAATTCTCCGGTGCACTCTTCTACCGCGCCGGCTTGGAACTGCCTCTTTACAAGCAACTGTTCATCAGCGGCGATTTAGGCTACCAGCATGTAGAGACCTTCAAGAACAAAGATTACGGTTTTCCGGCACGCCTCTACTCTCTCCAGACCCGCATAAACCTTGAGTACCGCCTGACGGAACGCTTGGGTGTGTTCGTGACCGGCGGTTACGGCTGGGACAGGTATTACAACCGAAATGCCAACTTCGACAAAGGAGTGATTGTGGAAGGCGGTATAGTATTATTCAAATACTAAAGCCGATACTGACGGAATAAAATCATCCCACAAGATAAAATAAATCATCCCATGAGACGAATAAATTCATCTTACGGGATGATTTTATTCATCCCGCAGGAGCAAATTATTTATCCTGCGAGACGAATCCGAGTATAACTCAAAAGATCTCTTTCTCTTTGATCAAGCCGGTTCTATATGCCACCAACAGCTTTTTCAAGTCCTGAATCTGCGTTACAAGCTGCTTGCCTTTATCCGTATCCTTCACCATCATTCGCTGCGAATTGAACTCGATGACAAATGTTGTCGACTTAATATCCTGCCCTTCCTCAATCGCCTTCTGACGGCTTTGGAAAGGATCATGCTGCACCAGCTGCATTCCATGCGAATGATATACCAGCGTGTATCCCGCAATGCCCGTTTCGGGCTGGTAGGCTTTGGAAAAGCCGCCGTCAATCACCAGCAGCTTGCCGTCGGCCTTTATGGGGCGTTCGCCTTTAATCGTCTTTACAGGTACATGTCCGTTGATGATGTGTGAATGAGGGCCCGGCTCCACCCCGAACTCCGTTAAAATACTGTCACAGATATCGGCGCGGTTGCGAAGCGTATAATAATATCCCTTGTTCTCCTTGTGCAATGCCTTGTCGGCAACGAAATAACGCTCAAACGTCGCCATTTTATCCTTGTCGAAAGACGGTGCATCCGGTCCGCACCACATATACCACATATAGTCCAGTGCAAAGTTCTTCTCCTCCGAACCGTCCTCGTCAAAGTACGCGGTACGAATCAACTGGTCCGTTTTTTGCAGCAGCTTATGTCCCCAATATTCTTTCTTGCCGATGCGCACATGCTTGAAACTTCCGTCTTCGTTCAGGGGTACGGAAGCGTGGTACAGCAGGTTACTGTTGCACACCAGATACATGCCGCCATACGTAAACAGGCAACGCATGTGTTTCTTCAGCTTCTCGCTATTCATAAACGAAGCGTGTATCTTGTCCACCAGCTCCCGTTCCTCATCGGTCAGGCGGTACGGATCGGCCGGGTCAATGGTTGGGAAATTGGCATCGCGCAACTCATACTCTTTTCCTTCGTACACAAACACTCCCCGTTCAAAGTCTATCTTATGCAACAGCTTCCTGTTCTCCATGCCAAACTCCGGACGGCGGTTGATGATCTCCGCTTCCAGCTTGAATTGAATAATCGTAATGGCCTTATGCATCTGCGTAATCAGGCGCAAAGTCTTTTCATTATAATTGGCATCGGCAAAATTCATCTTCGGGGCAAAGATGGCACAAGAGTCATCCGCATAAGTATCCATTGCAAAGGTGGCCAGCGGCAGCAGGTTGATGCCGTATCCGTCTTCCAGCGTCGCCAGGTTGGCATAGCGCATGGACATGCGGATTACGTTCGCTATGCAGGCATCATTGCCCGATGCAGCTCCCATCCACAGGATATCGTGGTTTCCCCATTGAATATCGAAGTTGTGATAGTCGCAGAGCGTATCCATGATGATATGCGCCCCCGGACCGCGGTCGTAGATGTCTCCTACGATGTGCAGGGAATCTATCGTCAGCCGTTGGATCAGCTTGCACATGGCTATGATGAAATCATCCGCACGCTTGGTCGAGATGATCGTGCTGACGATGACATTGATATACGCATGTTTGTTGGGCTCTACGCTCGACTCGTGCAGCAGCTCCTGAATGATGTAGGAGAATTCTGCCGGCAATGCCTTGCGCACCTTCGAGCGTGTATATTTGGAAGAGACATTCTGGCACACCTTCACCAACTGGTTCAGGGTGATGAGATACCAGTCGTCCAGATCCGTTTCCTCTTCCTTTATCAGCTGCAGCTTCTCTTCCGGATAATAAATCAGCGTACAGATTTCTTTCTTTTCACTTTCGCGCAGCGTGTGGCCGAAGATTTCATTCACCTTCCTCTTCACCGCGCCCGAAGCGTTCTTCAATACGTGCTGAAAAGCCTCGTATTCTCCATGAATATCCGTAAGAAAATGTTCCGTCCCCTTAGGCAAATTCAGAATAGCCTCCAGGTTAATGATTTCCGTACTGGCATCGGCTATGGTAGGAAAACTGCGCGACAGTAACTGCAGATAGCGCAAGTCGCTGATTATACTTTCCGGAGTAATGGTTCCCATGACAAGATTTATGATTTTAGATTTATGATTCATATTCGGTTGTCCGTAATTAAAACAACCCTTCTTTTCTCAACTTTTTAATTCTCAACCCAGCAAGAACATCAACAGCACTTGCGCTATGATTACGCGCAGGAACATACACATCGGATAGACCGTTGCATACGCCACCGACGGATTGTCTCCCGGAATGGTGTCGTTGGCATAATTCAGCGCCATGGGGTTTGCCATACTTCCGCACAGCATACCTGCTATGGAACCGAAGTCCACTTTCATCCATTTAAAGGCGATCACGCCCATTATCAGTACCGGAACAACAGTCAGCACAAATCCCGCAGCAATCCACAGCAGCCCCTCCGGACGGAACACCGTCTCGAAGAAGTGCGCCCCCGCATCCAACCCCAGACAAGCAAGGTAGAGTGACAGTCCCAACGCGCGAAGCATCAGGTTGGCGCTGCGCGTGGTATAGGTCACCATGTGCATGCGCGGTCCGAAAGTGCCTATCAGAATACCTACAATAATCGGGCCGCCCGCCAGTCCCAGTTTCACCGGAGCGCTGATGCCCGGCAAGGAAAAGGGAATTGCTCCCAAAGCCAGTCCCAGGACAATGCCTATGAACACCGCCACCAGGTTCGGTTCTTTCAGGCTCTTGATAGCGTTGCCCAACACTTTTTCCACATTCTGTATGGCAGCTGCTTCACCTACCACCGTCAGGCGGTCTCCCAGTTGCAAGGTCAGCTCTGCAGTGGCAAGAAGTTGCACGCCGCTACGATACACACGACTGATGTTGATGCCGTAATGGTTGCGCAGATGAAGCGAGCCCAGCTTCTTTCCGTTCAGTTCGGGGCGCGTCACTACGATCCGTTGTGATATGAGCTGGCTGTCTATGGCATTCCAGTCAATATCTTCCTTATTCCAGTCGGTATGCTCCTGTTCTCCGAACAGCACAGTCAGTGCCGGAGCATACTTTTCCGAAGTCACCACCAGCAAGCGGTCTCCCTCCTTAATTATCTTCTCGGAGGTAGGAATACTCACGTTACCGTCCCTCCACAAACGGGAAATGACGAACTTCGGATAGTTCAGCCCGCCTATCTCCTTGATGCTTTTATTGAAAATGGCCGGGTTGTGTACTTGAAACGCCGCAATGTAGGTTTTGTTCGCATCGTCCTTCTCTTTCAGCTCCAGATCTTCCTTGCGCACCAGCGCCTTGCGTATTGCCAGCACAGCAAGAATCACTCCCACCACACCAAGCGGATATGCCACCGCGCAGCCCAAAGCCGGAGTACTGGACTCCAGTCCCATTTGCTTCAGAGTCTGCTGTGCCGCACCCAGCGCCGGGGTATTGGTCGTAGCGCCGCAAAGGATACCCACCATGTCCGGCAGCGAGATATTCAGCCCGTAACTGCCCAGCACAGTCATCAAAGTGCCAATCAGCACCACACCCAGAGCCAGCATATTGAGTTGTACGCCTCCCTTACGGAAAGAGCTGAAGAAACCGGGCCCCACCTGCAGTCCCAACGCATATACAAATATCACCAATCCGAAACTTTCCGCATAGTTCAGCATCTGCGGATCAATGGACAATCCGAAATGCCCGGCAAGGATACCGGCAAAGAACACAAACGTCACTCCAAGGGAAATGCCGCAAACATGCACCTTTCCCAAGCCCAATCCGATAGCGGAAATCAGCGAGAGCACCACCACTGCCTGCAAGGCAGAGTGTTCGACAAACAAACTATATAGCCAGTCCAAAGTTTTCTCAGTTTTATCTTATTTTTAGGAGTGCAAAGATAGGAAGTTCCTCGAAGCCGAAAAAAGATAAATACAGGAAAATCGCGTAAAGCCGAAAAAAACGGCAATTCATTCGAGCAAATCACAGGAAATACAGAATTTTACCCAAAAGATGTATCACCAAAGAAAAAACATGTAACACAAACATGACGCTTTTTCCTAAAAGAAAGCCTTATTTTGTAATTTGTAATAGTTTTCAAACACAAACCTTTAATTTATTATCACATGAAACATTTACTTAAATTACCCCTTTGTGCATTGGCCTTTGCCATGACTGCAAACACAGGATTCGCCCAAAGCAGTGCAACAGGGTTGAAGGATGCCTACAAGGATTACTTCTCTATCGGTGTGGCTGTCAACATGCAAAACATCACAAATCCCGAACAGATTGCCATCATCAAAAAAGACTTCAACAGCATTACGGCCGAGAACGACATGAAGCCGCAACCCACCGAACCCGCCTACGGACAATTCAACTGGGAAAACGCCGACAAAATCGCCAACTTCTGCCGCAGCAACGGAATCAAACTTCGCGGGCACTGCCTGATGTGGCATGCACAGATAGGAAAATGGATGTATCAGGATGAAAAAGGAAATCTTGTATCCAAAGAAAAACTGTTCCAAAACATGAAACACCACATCACAGCTATTATGGAACGTTACAAAGACGTGGTATACGCATGGGATGTAGTGAATGAAGCAATTTCCGACGGCGGACGGCCGGTCATGGGACAAAAGCCCAGCCCCTACCGCAACTCTCCCCTCTATCAGATAGCAGGCGATGAATTCATCAAGAAAGCCTTTATCTACGCCCGCGAGGCCGACCCCAACGTACTCCTTTTCTATAATGATTACAATGCCGCCGATCCCCAAAAGCGCGACCGCATCTACAACATGGTGAAGTCCATGAAAGAAGAAGGTGTACCCATCGACGGTATCGGTATGCAGGGACATTACAACATCTACGGCCCAAGTATGGAAGATGTAGATGCCGCCCTGACGAAATACTCTACAATAGTGAAGCACATCCATATCACCGAGCTGGACATTCGCGCCAACGAGGAAATGGGAGGACATCTCAACTTCAGCCGCGAGGCCGGCGACATCAGTCAGACAGTAAAACTGCTTCAGGAGGACCAATACACACGTCTCTTCAAGATTCTCCGCAAACATAAAGATGTGGTGGACAATGTCACGTTCTGGAATCTTTCCGACCGGGACTCATGGGTAGGCGTGCGCAACTATCCGTTGCCTTACGACGAAAACTATAAGCCGAAACGCGTTTACAGCCTCATCAAGGATTTTGATCCGGCAGCCGACAATGCAGTGGTGAAAGAAGACTTCCGCCCATCCGTACTCAATCAGCCCGGCCAGCAGTATCCCATGGTCAACTCACAAGGCTATGCCCGTTTCCGCGTGGTTGCTCCTGATGCCAAATCGGTCATCGTCAGTCTCGGTCTGGGCGGTCGTGGAGGTACAGTTCTCCGCAAGGATAAAGAAGGCGTATGGGTAGGTACGACAGACGGCCCCATGGACGAAGGTTTCCATTACTACCACCTCACTATCGACGGTGGCGTGTTCAATGATCCGGGAGCCAAGAACTACTATGGTTCCTGCCGTTGGGAAAGCGGTATCGAGATTCCGGCACACGACGCCGATTTCTATGCAATGAAGGAAGTGCCTCATGGCAACGTGCAGCAAGTCTATTTCTACTCAAAGAGCACCAACACTCACCGTCGTGCATTTGTCTACACTCCGCCCACCTACGGCAAAGACAAGAAGAAATATCCGGTTCTCTATTTGCAACATGGTTGGGGAGAGGACGAAACAGCCTGGTCCAATCAAGGACACGCCAACCTGATTATGGACAACCTGATTGCCGAAGGCAAGATTGAACCTTTCATCATTGTGATGACATACGGCATGACGAATGATGTGAGATTCGGGCATATCAACCAATTTACAGCCAAAGAATTTGAAACAGTCCTGGTAGACGAGCTGATACCTTACATTGACAGCAATTTCCGCACACTGGCCGACAAGAAACACCGCGCAATGGCCGGACTCTCCATGGGCGGCTTTGAAACAAGACTGATAACCTTGCGTCGTCCCGAAGTGTTCAATTACTACGGACTATTGAGCGGCGGCGTCTATGCACCGGGCGACATAAAGGACAAAAATCAGGTAGCAAGCATCTTCATCAGTTGCGGAAGCAAAGAAAATCCTGCCGGTGTAACCAAAGCAGTGGAAGACCTCAAAGCTGCCGGCTTCAATGCAACCTCTTTTGTTTCTCCCGACACAGCACATGAGTTTCTCACTTGGCGCAGAAGCCTGTATCACATGGCACAGCTACTATTCAAGTAAAAGCATGTATGCAATGAAAGAGTTGAACGCGTTATAAAAGCAGGAAACGATATTTGGACAAAGCGTAATGAATCAGCCCGAAAAGCCGTTCATTACGCTTTGTTTTTCATACTTATTTTGTAAAGCTCCAGTAATCCATGCGGAAGAGTTCTCCCTCCTCCCCTTTAAACACCAGATACAAGTCATAAACTCCTCCCAAGTGCTTGACATCCGTTGTCATCGTCTGCCATTTCCCCCAACTGCCGGTCGATGAGACAGGAAGGGTTCCTATAAGCAATCCGTCCACTCCCTCTAAGCGTATTTCCACCCGTCCACTTCCTTTCAATGCGGAAAGTGAGGCAGCAAACTTTGATGCACCTCCGTTTTTGAAATCAACCCCGCGGATTTTCAAATAGTCTCCATTATGAATGGAAGTTACTATGCGGTCGGAACATCCTCTGGCCTTGAATTCCGTATCAATTCCATAGCCTTTTGCCATTGTTTCCGCTTCGTTTCTCCGGTAAGGGTCAACGTTCTTCAACTGTTCCAACCCGTCACGCGTCACTTCAACCGTTTGAACAGTGCCATCTTCGTTATGGAATAGACGGTCTATGCATACACTGCGCATATATTCACGAGAGCGCTGATCCTGTTCGTTATTCTCATAGGCAACTTTACGGTTATGATAGGCAATATACCATTCACCTTTAAACTGAAAGATGGAATGGTGATTGTTAAAGCCGTCATTAACCGGCGGATTGGGCAAAATGACTCCCGGATTCCTGAAACCTTCCATAGGCTTGTCACTCATTACATATTCTATATTGGCAGGTTTCCCAAAATAATGTCCGGCATAAGAAAGATAGTATTTACCCCTGTATTTGTGTACAAAAGAAGCCTCAAAAAATCCGGGAGTGTTGGGCTTGACCGCACTTCCGTCAACCTCCGTCATATTCTCTTTTAGTTTGATAATCCGGGAATTGTCGGGGTGAGCACCGCCAAAATACATATATGCCTGTCCGTCATCGTCTACAAACACACATGGATCAAAGCACCACATCCCCCAGTTCTCACTACCCGATATGGCCCCCGGCACTCCTTTTTTGTTTTTAATGCAACGGTTGTTCTCGTCGTAGAGGAGCACGCCCGGAGTATCCATGCCCACCACAGGCCGGTCGTGGTTGTCAATATAGGGTCCGGTCGGCAGATCGCTTACCGCTACGCCAATCCCACCGCTGTTGGCATCTCCATAATATAAGTAGAATTTTCCATTTCGGTGAACCACGCAAGGCGCCCAAGTCATTTTGGCCCCCCATTTAGAATCTTTCGCATGAAAAACCTCTCCATGATCGGTCCAGTTTTTCATATCGTCTGTGGAAATGCAGGTTATATCATTCATGAAATAGCCATATCCTCTTTCCGCATTGTATGTGTCATGTGAGCAAAACAGATACAAGCGCCCGTTATATTCTATCCCTGAGGGATCTGCCGTATAACGCTGCCAAAAAATAGGATAATCAGCCTTGGCACTGTGGCCGATACATAGAAACAAAAACAATAATGTCCATTTACTGTGTTTGTGCGACGAATAATTCTTTTTCATATTATTTCTCAATTCTGATGATTTATTATTCTCATAAAACAACAAAAAATCCATTATCCACAGACAACGGACTTTTATAAATCTTTTCTCAAGGTCCCGTATATATATAAGGACATTTTTATTCCATAGCTTTGCAACTATTTGTTACGCTTAACGAGCCCAAATATACGCAAAAACTTCAAAAAAACAATACCTATCTCACTCAATGGCAATTGTTTCAATCGGCTGCTGTTTTACCGCATCAAGAGGCACAGCACGATACTCCACCTTACCAAAGTCGATTTTATTCAAATCAAAACAACGAATATTGCTGTTGTACATTGTACGATAATAAATAATGCGGTTCGTCATATCCGAAACAGCCGTCCATTGCGTGGCACTGGGTATATTGACGGGTATCTGCCCGGAAGGAAACTCAACACCTAAAGGGATGTCGAAATTATTCAATATTTGGAAACACTGCAAAACAGTTTCTTCGCCAGCATCCTGCTGTGGAGCAGAAGTCTGGAAGAAAGCGGCGCGTACAAATCTGGAAGGAGGGGTAACATCGCCGGGAATACCTAAAAAGCCACTGCCTGAACCAAATGGGGTAAGTACGATATCACCCAATGATTTCGTCTCCGCACTGCCCGGAAAAAGATTGACATAGTTATTAAGATTCGTCATTTGCCATTCAAAATCCGGTGAGTTAGTCAGTACCCCCAGTTTATTTTCATAAAAATGAGGTTCACCATCTATGATTTCCAAAACCAATTGACGTCCGGTGCCATCCGCAATGCGCCAGTGCACAGTTGAAGCCCGAGGATCAATGGAAACGACATGCACCCTACGAATCGCATCTTTAACTTCATCCACATTCGTGAAGTTACCCAATATCCATGATACCAGTTGCAAATCAGCTATACTCGAAGTGCGCAACGAGGGATTGTATTCTTCGTATTTACCGTATCCTGGAAAATAAAACAAACCGGCTGAAAGGCCAGCTTCATTCAAACCTTCAGCTATAAATTCCTTTTGCTCAACGGCCAAGCCCACATAACCATATCTGGCTGTAAATTTCATTCCCGACCCGTTTGTTTCCGGCACATAGGAATATTGCTCATAACCACGTGGCACGATGACGTACTGGCTGTGAAGATTGCTCCCTCCCCATTCAATGGTGCGGGCAACTATTCGTGAACTGTCTTTGGCAGTCAAGGTGATTCCTGTGCACGAAAGAACACGCTGTGGCGTGAAACTGGCGGCTGCAGCAGCTATTAATAAGATAAACGTAAAATTTTTCATGACTTTGTTTTTCTGTAAAAACAATTCCATTCCCAAATTGTTTACCATCGAGTTTTTGCCTCACAAATTTGTAAGAGGCACAAAAGGAAAGCATAGAAAAGAACAGGATATGCAGAAGATATTTTTCTATATAGATACCATTTATATACAATATGTACATCTAGCAAAAAGCTTAAACAGCAGTTATACAACTGTTTGCATATAGTACTATGTACATAATAAAAATTGTTTTACGAGAGAAAAGCTATTTCCTTTGCAATGGAAAACTAAACAAATACATAAATTACTTTTAGCATGATAGAACAGACGGTCGGGCATCACCAACGAATGCCCTATCTTAAGATTCATAGTGCCAAAAGACAAAAATGGTATATTAAAAGTTAAAGATATGCGGTTGGGAACATATTTAATTGCATTAATGCTGGTCATGTGTTTATTCTCATGTGGTCATCAACAAAGCAACATTTATAGCCCGTCGTTGCTAGTACTGGAAGATTCTTTGGAAACAATGCCTGAAAAATCCTTGAGGCAAATACTTGATATGGATACAACCACTTTGCGGAAATCCGACAAAGTATTTTATTATTATTTATTGGTTAAGGCCAAGATGCTCGTTCCCGACATCCCTGCATTACCTGACAAATCAGATCTTGCTTTGAGCCATTTTGCAGAGCAAAAGGATTCTAGCCGTTTGTGCCAGTTATATTTTTTCTTAGGAAGAATATATGCCGGCAGGTATGCTTTCCTGAGAGCTAATGCTTTTTATAATCAAGCCGAAAAATTTGCAGGGCAAAATATCAGGATGTTATTTGCCATCAAAGTAGGTGAAGCATATATTTATCGCTTCAAAATGATGCATGGCATGGAAAAAGAATGCCTGGAGCGTGCTCTCGACATTGCCTGCGAATTAAAAGATTCCACTCTCAGGGCAGAGGCTATGCATGAACTCGCAGAACTTCGCATTTCTGAGAAAAATTACATAAAAGCAAGAAATCGGCTGCATCGGGCACTTGAGCTGGTACCTCCACAAAAAAAACTGGCCAAAGCTGAATATAATAAAGATCTTGCCAGAGTTTATCTAGCCATGAATATGCTTGATTCAGCTTTATACTATACGGACATAGCCTTGCAAGACGGACATTCGTATAACTTTAAAATGACATGCACTATACTCAAAGGTAATATATTTCTGAAAATGCACCGCTTAAAAGAAGCAGAGTCTATTTTTATGAAAGATATTGAAAAGCTTTCCCTAAAAGAGAGACAAGATGTATATCATAAACTATCTTTGTTGAAAAAGGAGAAGAAAGATTTTCAATCCGCATGTGAATATGCGGAAAAGAGTATCCGTTGCAGAGATTCTCTTGAGATGAACAATAAGGCAGGATACATTAGCAATCTGAATGCTTTTTCAGGAACACGAACGCCAACAGAGAAGAATTGCCCAAATGAACATAGAACTTTCAGAACATGAGCTCTCTTATTACAGGCTGGCTATCCTCTTATCTTTCATCTTGCTTTCGGGAACATCACTAGTTTTCCGTATAAAACAATCCAAGAAAAAAGTTGAGATGTCTCTAAAGGAAAAGGAACTGGCAATGGTTCGTCTCCAAAATAGCCAATGGGAAACAGAAATAAAGTATTTGCAGGAAAAGCATGATCGTGAAGCTATCGAAATAGAATCACTAAATCAGAGCGTTGAATATTACAAGCGCCTGAATGCCTTAACCGTACCTATTCTGATGAAAAGCCAGAATTCGCAAGGAGCTATGCATATGAAAAAGGAAGAATGGGATATTATCATACAGAACACGAATGCATGTTTCAATGATTTCACTCTTCGTTTGGAAAAAGCATATCCGCAACTTACATTAGAAGAAATACGTTTTGCATGTCTATTGAAGATGGAGTTCTCGCTCTCCTTACTTTCGGAAATCTATCATATAGCTAAAGGAAGCATTTCAAGAAAGAAAATGCGTCTGAAAGAAAAAATGCAAATTGAGAATATGACTTTGGATGATTTCATAAAACAGTTCTAAAAGCTCGCTGTGAATAATTTTATTTTAGGCAAAACCTTCCTCCACCCATTACCGGCCCGGAGGTGCGTGCAAGTTGCCTTTAAATGTACATCACATAACCAAATAATCATCTGCATATCAATATATTGCTCATTCAAGATGTCCATCACAGATGTTTTAATCTCTTACTATAAGGAGTTAATTTTGCAACAAAATCATCAATAATATATAATTTTATATGTGAACGTATGAAAAGAGTAACAAGAATTTTATTCACATGCATCCTATTACCTTTGGCAGCATGCAAATTGTCTGCGAAATCCGTAGCTCAGGACAGTATACGTCCCTACTCTCCCTACACCTTCAGAGAGAAGGAGAATTATCCTGAAACTGCCGGATACTGGTACATCGGTGCGGGTTATTCCGTACCATTCATGTTCGGCGACATGAGCTCACTGACAAACAAACATGATTTTTGGGGTAACAAAGTTTCCCTCAAGCCCGGTTACAAGTTTTCACCATTTTTTGGAATCGAAATGGGAGTATCCGTAGGCCGAATGCGCGGCTTCTCACCTCGGTCAGCGGAGAACTTTCGCCTTGGAACGGAGGATGCTATGACTTATTATCCTTATACTATATTAGGAGGAAAGGATAATTACCAGACAGCCCCTGACAACGCGGGCATATGGGAGAATCAAGGAAACAATGTCTATATCAAGTCAGTTCCCTATTCGCAAATCTACAGTGAATCACGTTACTGGGAAGTTTCGTTACAGGCAGTGTTCAATTTCAACCGCCTTTTTGGCCACGTACCCGAAGGACGTGAACAGCCCATATCACTGTTGGTAAAGCCGGGAATCTACCTGCAAAAATTTCACGCGCAAGCACACTCCCTGAGTGATAAAAGTCGAATATCTCCCAAGCAACGCCCCTTGTCAATCGGGTTGGGTGGTGACCTCGCAGTTCATTTTGCACTTACGCAAAAGCTGGGACTGGAGATAAGCAGCGGTCTGGTGTGGGTCAACAAACGAGAATTCGACGGCATACGTACTATACGGCACAGCCATGACGACTTCATCTGGCAGAACGGCGTATCGCTTTTCTGGAAATTCCGCCGGAATAAACCACAACTCCATTCCACACCGACTGCAATAGAAGTGTTGCCTGCTGCGACCCTATTGACAAATCCCTTCTCGAACGGAGAGTTCGCTTTCGACTACCTGCAACCTGACACAGTCATACGTAAGGAACGTTCCCTGAGTCGACAGGCACACTTGTACTTCCCTGTTTCGAAATGGGACATACGACCTGAGTTGGGAGACAATCTGAAAGAACTGGGAAAAATAGCTACAGCTTTCCAAGAGCTTACCAACGATGAGGATATCTACATCAGCTCCATTTCCATTGACGGATATGCCTCGCCCGAAGGACCGCATGATTTCAATATCCTACTCAGCCAAAACCGCGCAAAGGCCATCGCCTCCCACATTGCCAAAAACTTCAATTATCCCGAAAGCCAGATTCAGAGCCGAGGCCACGCCGAAGACTGGAATGGACTTGAGCGCCTGTTACAGGCCTGGGAAAATCCTGAAAAAGAACGTGCACTTGCCATTCTCCGGAGTGATGCGGATGTGGAGACACGTCAAAACAAACTTGCACATTTGTCAGCTTACAGAAGCATGCTGAACGAGTTATATCCGCAGTTAAGACGCAACGAATATACTTTTCATTACACGATTGTTCCATTTACCATTGAACGAGCAACGCGACTTATACATACACAACCGGAGAAACTCAGTGTGGAAGAAATGATAGCCGTAACCAACTGCTACCCGATGTATTCCGAAGCATTCAATGAGTGTGCAGGCATCGCCTTCAAGTTCTATCCAGAAGCCCCGATAGCACGCATCTACATGGCCGCCATCGCATTGCATAAAAATGACACCAGCATGGCTACCGCTTACCTGTCACACCTCTTGGATGACTATCGGGCATGGAACCTCCTGGGAGTTTGTGCAGCACTTGAAAATAATCCAACAAAGGCATCACACTATTTTCACATGGCTGCCGAGAAAGGTGACACCGCCGCTATCGCTAACCAAAAAAGACTGGGAAGCCGCTGATGCTTCCTGATCAGATATTCCAAACATCAATTTCTATCAATAAAAGTATACCGAAATGAAACGGAAAAAGACCATATTTGTCATAGAAAGCCTGCTGGGACTACTTATACTGGTCACAGCCTGTCACAAAGAAGATATAAACACTTTATACAGTCGCCAATATCAATTGTCAGCCGAGATTACCGGGATCAACGCGGAGATTCTACGCATTAACAATGAAATCGTAGAACTGAAAAATCTCTATACCATTCTGGCAAACAAACCTACCGTTACCGGATTTGACTACCGAATTGTAGAAAATAACGGACAAAAGGATACCATAGGAGTAGACATAACATTGGATACCTACAAGTTCTTCATTCCCTATGGACGCGACGGTAAAAACGGAACGGACGGACGCTCCCCTGTTGTGGGCATCAGTGATGATGGCTACTGGATTATCAATGGCGTGAAAACCCAAGATAAAGCCCTTGGCGACAAGGGTGAAAAGGGCGACAAGGGCGATCCCGGAAAGGACGGAATAAACGGAGATACTCCCCTTATCAGTGCCGCCAAAGATCCTGACAACCCCGCAGACGAAAACTACTATTGGACCATCAAGTACCCGAAAGAGAATAACTATACATTCATATTGGACGGCGGGCAAAAAATAAAAGCCACTGGACCCAAAGGAGACAAAGGAGAAACTCTGTCGGTGGATCCAATCATCGAAAGTGTGGTGAAAGCAGATGACGGTACCTCAATCACCATCAACCTGCACGATGGCACCTCCTACAATATCCCCTTGCTGGGAATTAACTTCAAGCTTAAGCCGGGAAACCTTGCACTGAAAGATCATAATGGAGTGGATTCCATTATCGTATTTCTTCGTGAAGGGCATACCATCAGCGTGCCGTATACTAGTTCAAACAATGTGGAACGTATCGAAGCAATGCTCCCCGCAGGCTGGAGTGCTACCGCCGATATCAGCCCCACTGATTCAACCAAGCGTATCATACACATAACTTCACCCAGGTTAATGGATCTGGACCGCGCACAATTTGAAGGTGGTGCAACCTTTATCGCATTCGACCAGAAAGGGGCCTCCCTGACGCAATACATAAAACTAAAGTTGAACAAGTACATCTATATGAGCTTTTTCTACAATGAATTGAATGCTGTGGAATTGAACCGTCCCAACAGTCCCTTCAATGAACTGAAGTGGACAGAGAATCATCATCTCCTCATCGAGTTTTATGAACTGACTAACCGGCAGTTTGAACTCAAAGGACGCTTTCCGGCAGGAATAAACACAAATGAACCGCTGACACCCAGTCTGTCCGATTACCCTTCGTTTATCTTCAATAAAGCCGATAAGGATGTAGACAAACAATTCAAGATCAACGCTTTCCTCTTCCGCCCCGATTCAGTTAACTTAAGCAATATTTCAGGTAATGACAGTCCGGACGGACGCGTGATATTTGCCAACCAATACACAGCCAGTGATAACGAAATTTATATGAAACCTGTACCTTACGACACTTACATAGTGCAATACAGCTATTCGTTGAATAATGGCAGTAATAACGAACTGATTCGCATCCGTCGTGCAGCTACCAAATATAAAGTGCATCTGTTCAAAGCATCAGAATTTCTAGGCATTGACAAGGACGACTTCGACTATAAAAAAGTCACTATTCTCCTTACCCAGCAGTCCCAACTGCTATCTGCAGTATATAAGGCCTATAATAGGGTACCCTACGTAGCACAGAGCAACACAATGACCTATGACCCTGTTACCGACCAACTGGAATGTGTGTTCTGTACACTGGGTGCTGCCAACAGTTCGATAGGACTCAATTTCTATTACGACAAAGAAGGCAAGAAACGCTGGGAACCCAGCTCACTGGCGAGCGTATTACTACGGCCGGACTGGGAAGCCAACATGTATGTGAATCATTCCGGGGTACCTTTCCCTGGTGCCGGTTCATCATACGACAATTATGTCGGATATACCAATAACGGTGAGGGAAATACGCGATATGGAGGAGGACGTGTGTATACGCCAGAAAATAGTAGTCAACAGTTCGTACCCCGAACCTTACCAGACCTGAAGTAAGACAACAAGAACCTTACTCTTAAATCATATTATATTGACAGTAACAATTCACATCATCCCGGTAAGAGCATCTTGCCGGGATGAAATCTATAACCTCCTCTCCCCCTATTTTGCAGAGAGAGCCCTAAAACAAGAAAAGTTCTGAAAATCAATAATTTTCAGAACTTTTCTTTTCATGTTTAAAATTCGTACACCCTCAGGGATTCGAACCCTGGACCCACTGATTAAGAGTCAGTTGC
>ERZ772816.1043-NODE-1043-length-26793-cov-5.874748_pt1 | contig 26793 bp, 22 predicted proteins | sample MGYA00511359_ERZ772816 | MGnify/ENA primary metagenome ERZ772816 (study PRJEB29015, sample SAMEA2737710) | human gut metagenome | biome: human gut; feature: human-associated habitat; material: faeces | place: China | collected 2012 ...
CCGGTCCGCCCCCGGCATGTCATCGACGCCTTCGGCTCAGTCTCATATCCGCGGAGATGCGGCAGTTGGGGACGTTCCTTTCCTGCCGGCAGTCTGGGACATTCCTTGGGGTAGTCGTTGGGGACGTTCTTGTTTGACTAGTCGTTTAAGAACGTCCCCAATGACTATCCTCGTGATCCCTTTTCCTCCGCCCCCGAAGGATCGGGGCTCGTCTGCCGAATGGTTGCTGCAGCGGCGGTGCACCCATGTCACACTCAGAGGTGGCCTGACCCTACCTGGAAGGAGCCTCCGTGAGCCTTGACAACGTAACCCTGCGCGCCGCCACGCTTGATGACCTGACCGGCATCGCCGCCATCTACAACCAGCTGTGGTGCAACACGCTACGCAACCGCGGCGACGTCGAAGCTGCCGATTTCTGCGCGCGCTTCAACATCGCCATGCAGCTGCAGCGCTCCCCTATCGCACTCGTCGCCGAGGCCGAGGGCCGCATTATCGCCGCCTGCTGCATCGGCATCTTCGAGAACGGCAAGCCGCGTACCAACCCCACGTGGGTACCCTGCTACGACGAGATGTTCGCCCAGGCAACCGAGATGGCAAAGACTGCCGACGCCAAGCTCGAGGGCTCGCTCTTTGGCGACAGCCGTGAGAAGGCAACGGCCGACCGCTTTGCCGCCACGGGCAATGAGTATGCCCAGGGCCAGCTCAACCTGATCATCATTGTGCCCGAGTGGCAGGGCAAGGGACTCGGCCGTGCGCTCATCGACCTTGCGCGCGCCGAGCTCGGCAAGACAGGCTGCACCAAATTCTTCCTGATGAGCGACTGCAACTCTGACTGGCAGTTCTACGAGCACCTCAACATGAAGCGCATCCTGGAGGATCACAGCCAAGACACCGGCGACGGCTTTATCGTCTACATGTACGGAGGCGACACGCAGGATTAGCCTGAGTGCCGCCTCATGGCTTTCTCCAAAACAGCCCAAACCAATCAGCCACGCCAAAAGGGACATGCCAAAAAGGGACAGGTTTATTTTGGCAGGTTTTATCTGGGCAAACGCCAACCGCCGCGAGGAAGTTGCCTTCCCTCGCGGCGGTCTTCTAGCAGCCAAAACCAAGTGAGTAGACTTTTTGCAGGAGGCCGAGCACACCCCAAATCGCCACAGCGCTGACCTGCTGTTTTATTGAGCACTTGTCGTGATGTGCTCGGCAGATCCAAAAAAGCCTACTCACTTGGTTTTGAGGCGCTCCAGATAGGCAAAAAAACGCCGCGAAAGGGTCCGATCCTCTTCGCGGCGGTTGTTCGCGCTGGTTTTGAGGCGGTTTTGCCCGCTTGCTACTCGCTGTAGCGGGCAGCGATGGCAGTTCGCACCATGCCGGCGCTCATAAGGCAGGCCCCCGACGACTACAGCAGCACACGCCATAATCTGACAGTATCATTTGCCATAATCTTGCAGTAGTGTTTTCCATAATCTAATAGTAGCCCAGTTCAGAGGCGTTATTGGATAGTAACCTATAACCGTTTTAGAACGTCCCCGACGACTGCCTGGGAGCGATAACAGGTATTATCTGGTCAAACCCAAATCCACCACAAAGGTGCCTGTCCCCTTTGTGGTGGTTTGGAGCTCTCCGCGGCGGGATGTTAGACTTGCGGCGTACACATTCGCGCTAAAACACGGGTCGCATGCAGGAAAGGAGATGCCATGGCGCCTATCGCACTGCTCAAAATACTCGTTGCCCCTGCCGCCAAGGCCATCGTCCACCTGAGCGACTCACTTACCTACAATGACGTCCCCTGTGTCGTCGAGGAGCGTTCGGACAGCTGCCCCTACCTGGGCCACGTCCCCTACTTTGCGCCTAAGCTCGTTTCCGATCCCGAGCACCGCGAACAGTAATCCAAGATGCACCAAGCGCTGCGCAACTCGCGGCGCTTACTGTTTTGGTGCAAAGTAACCTGACCCCCGTGCACCAACGCCGGGATTGTCGACGCTTCGGCCGCGGCGCGATATGAGGCGCGAAACCTCGCCCAGCAACACACCAATCACCACGCCCACGAGGATCGGCAACTTTGCCATCTCGGCAGGTGAGCTGTTGAGCGGCACAATCGTAGCAACAATCGAAAGCACAAGCTCCACCACGGGAATCGCAAGTGCCACCGCAAGCACCTTGCCCTCGAAGGGCGCGCGGAACACGCGCGGGCGATCGTCGTATTTGCGCAGGCGCCAAAACGCTGGGAACATCGGGATATAGCTCATGAGCAGAAAGACGACGTTCATCGAGAAGAAGACCCAAAAGACGTCGGAACCCTCACCCAGCGGAATCTGGAGCAGCAGCACCAGGCTGGCAAAACAGCCGTTAATGAGCGCCGAGCCGTTGGGCATGCCGGTCTTTTTGGACACCAACGCAAAGGGACGCGGCATGTTGCCATGGCGCGCGGCATAGCTCGCTACGTTGTTGACGCCAAAGCTCCAGCAGATCATATTGGCGAACAGCGTCACCAAAAAGGCCACGCCCACGACCATCGTCAGCGGGTGGGTGCGCCCCACCATAGCGGCGACTGCGTCCACAATGCCCGAATCGAGTGAAAGCTGCTCGGTGGGAACCGCGGCTCCAATGCCAATGCCGCAAATGATGTAAATTGCCGCAATGGCCACGCCACCGGCAATAACCGCCTTGGGGATATCGCGCGACGGGTTCTTCATCGTGCTGGCAAAAGTCGCGACCACTTCGAAGCCCATAAAGTTGAACAGGATAATCGATAGGTACGTCAACGAATTGGTGTCGCCCAGATCTGGAATGAAGGTCTTAAATGACATGTCGTTGGCAAAGCCGTTATTGCAGGCAAACCAAATGCCGACGATTCCCACCACAGCGGTAATGAGCACCTTGATGACGGCGCCGCCGTCCATAACCCAATCTGCCTCGGCCACCGGCTGCATTGCCATGACCGTGACGCCCCACACAAAGGCAATCTCGATGGCAATTCGGATCCCGAGTGAAAACTCGATACCCCACACCGCATTAATGACACTGGGGAACATGCAGGCGATACTTGCCACCCACAGCGGAAAGTTAACCCAGTAGCACCAAGAGCAACGGGCGCCCCAACGGTCGCCCAGGCCCAAGCGAACCCAATCGTACAGGCCGCCCTCGGAATCAAACGCCGTACCCAGCTCGGCCACCACCAGACCATAGGGAAGCAAAAACGTAATGATGAGGAAGATCCACCAGAAGAACTGCACGTTGCCCATGGCAGATGCCGGAGCCGCCGCCTCGATGGTAAACACGACGCAGATAACCGAAAGGATGACCTCGATCAGGGAGAACTTTTTACCTGCCATGGCGCGCGCCCCCTACAGCAAAAAGGATGGCATCTGTACCGAAGGCGCAGCCCAAGGTAGGGTTGCAGGCCGCGTCACCGGTACAGGTGCCATCCCAAAGATAGGAGAGGATGCAGTTGTTGGACCAACGCTCGCGGAACAGACGCGTGTAGATGACGATACGCTGGTACATAGATACTCCGATCAAAACGGCCGCGTTCGCGACCGGGAACTTTCGGCAATTGAAGACGCGTCTGACCTGGGATATCCAAGCGAACAATTGGCCTAACCCGCAAAAATCCCAGGCCAGACGCGTATTCAATCAAAGAAAAAAGGCACTCCGATGTGGAGGCAACGGAGTGCCCAAAGAAAACCCAACCGACCAAGACATCAAGCGGCAGCCCGTCAATGCCCCGAGATGGGATGACACGCCACCTGTCCGATTGATCGACTGGGTTTTCGAGGTGCGGCAGATTGCCCTGAAAGAGGAGGGCATTGACCTTAAGGGTCATGCCCGACGATTGGAGGGCAAGGTGCCGTGCCTCGGGAAGACAAACAGTTACGCCGAGGGCTCCTGCTGCGTAATGCAGTGGATATTGCCGCCGCCGAAGGCCACCTCACGGGTCTGCACGCCCACCACCTCACGGTCCGGGAACATCTCCTGTACCTGACGCACTGCCAGCGCATCGTTCTCGTCGCCGTACTGGGGCAGGATCACACCGCCGGTGACGATGAGGAAGTTCATATAGGAGGCGATGCTCACCTCGCCGTTTTCACGGGGGACGGTACCCTCCACGGCGTCGATGGTCTCGGCGCCCTCCAGCCGACAGGGCTCACGGGTCAGGCACAGCTTATGCACCTTCAGCCGCCGACCCTTGGCGTCGGTGGCCTGAGACAGGGTGCGGTAGGCGTCCTGCGCCGCCTGATAGAAGGGGTTGTCCTTGTCCTCCGTCCAGATACAGGCCACCTCCCCCGGTGCCACGAAGCAGGCCACATCGTCGATATGACCGTTGGTCTCGTCGGGGTCGATGCCGTCCCGGAGCCACAGCACCTTCTCGCAGCCCAGATACTGGCACAGCTTCTCCTCGATCTCCGCCTTGGACAGATCGGGATTCCGGCCGGGGGACAGCAGGCACATCTCGGTGGTCAGCACAGTACCCTCGCCGTCCACATGGATGGAGCCGCCCTCCAGCACGAAGCCCTCGGTGCGGTAGGAATCCACGTCCACCATCTCACAGATCTTCTGCGCTACCTGATCGTCCCTGTCCCACGGGAAGTACAGGCCGTCATATAGGCCGCCCCATGCGTTGAAGGTCCAGTCCACCGCCCGCAGGCCGCCCTGACCGTTTACCAGAAAGGTGGGGCCGCAGTCCCGGACCCATGCGTCGTTGGAGGACACCTCCACCACCCGGATCTCCTCCGGAAGGCGGGCCCGTGCATTCTGATACTGTCCGGCGCTGACGCACATGGTGACCTTTTCAAACCGGGCAATGGCACGGGCCACCTGACAGAAGGTCTCCTGAGCAGGCTTGGCCCCGCTGCGCCAGTTGTCGTTGCGCTCCGGCCAGAGCATCCACACCCCGTCCTGGGGTTCAAATTCCGCAGGCATCCGGTAGCCGTCCGCCTTGGGGGTAGAGCCGATGATACGTTTTGCCATATAATGCTTCCTCCTGCAATCAGTGTTGGGGCCGCCGGGCTGCAATGAGCACCTCGCCCAGCAGCACGCTCAGCACGGAGCCGACGGTGATGGGCAGCACGCCGCTGAGTGTCTCCCGATCCCACGACAGCGGCACGGCGGTAAAGATGATGGATAGAATGATCAGGGCCATAGGCACATAGGCCAGCCACTTCAGAAAGCCGCTGCGGCCCGGCACCCGGAAGGGGCGCTCCCGGTCCGGGAATTTCCGCCGCAGGGTCAGAAACGCCGGAAACACCGGCAGATAGCTCAGCAGCAGCATCACCAGATTCAGGGCGAAGAAGCTCCAGAACAGGGACGAGTCAGGGCTGAGCCGCTCCATCACCGCCCCCAGCAGGCACACGGCAGAGGCCACGATGCCGCTGGTGACGGCGGAACCCACGGGCATATCGTTGCGCTTCCAGCGCCGGGCGAACACCGCCGGCATATCGCCCCGGTCGGCGGCGTAGGCGGCGGTGGAGTTGACGCCCATGGACCATGAGATCATATTACCAAAAAGCGTCACCAAAAATAAGAGGGCCACCACCCGCACCAGCGTACCGCCGGCCCCGCCGGTCATCAGGGACACGGCATCGATGAGGCCGGAATCCGGGCTGATGTCCCGCACCGGCACGGCGGCGCCGATGCCGAAGGCGGAGAACAGGTAGATGGCGGCGATGACGATGCCGCCGGTGACGATGGCCTGTGGGATCTGCCGCCGGGGCTCCTGCATATTGTCGGCGTAGGTGCAGACCACCTCGAAGCCCAGAAAGTTAAAGAGAATGACGGAGATATAGGACAGGCTGTTCAGATCGAAGGACGGCAGGAAGGTCCGGGCCTCCATGCTGTTGACGAAGCCGTTTTTCGACACGTACACGATGCCCAGCACGCCCACCGTCAGCGCCAGCAGGATCTTGATGGCGGCGCTGAGGTTCAAAATCAGGATGCTGTCGCACACCGGATAGGCGGCGATCCATGTGACGATCCAGATGAAGGCCAGCTGGATCACCAGCGACCACACCGGACCGATGCGCCCGCCGAAGATCACCTCCAGCAGCTCCGGGCATACCACCGCCAGAGACGCCATCCACAGCGGGAAATTGATCCAGTAGTACCATGAGGCCCGTGCGCCCCAGCGGGTGCCGGGATAGGCGGTCTGGATCCAGTCGTACAGGCCGCCGTCACCGGGAAAGGCCGTCCCCAGCTCCGAGGCGATGAGGCCGTAGGGCAGCAGGAACGCTGCGATCATGAACAGCCACCAAAAATACTGGCTGTTGCCGATGGAGGCCACCGGCGCCGCCGCCTCCGCCACGAACACCACGCAGATGACGGACAGGATCACATCCGCCAAGCGGAATTTTCTGCGGTTTTCCATAGGCCGTCAGCAGTAGATGCGGTCCTGCAGGAACCGCTCCAGTGTGTCCCGTGCGGCGGCGATCTCCAGCTCCGTGTGCTCCGGGCGGCAGCGGGTGAAGTAGACCAGCAGGCCCCGCATGGCCGTCAGGCGGTTGCCGGCCTGCTCCCAGCACAGGGAGGAGGCGGAGTCCGCCACCTCGTCCGTCACGTCCTCGCCACGGGTGGCCGGCAGGCAGTGGAGGAACTTGCAGCCGATGGCTCCCAGCGCCATCAGCTCCCGGTTCACCTGATAGTCGTGGAATACCTGCACCCGCTCCTCCTTGGGCATCTCATTTTCGTACAGGCCGTACCACACGTCGGTGTAGATGAAATCGGCGTCCCGGACGGCGGAGCGGTCATCCGTCACCAGCCAGCTGCCGCCGGAGAGCTGGCAGTTGCGCTCTAAAATGGTCTGGTGCTTCTCCGTCAGCTGGTGGCCCGCCGGGCCGTAGTGGACGAAGTGCATCCCCAGCTTGGTGGTGATGAAGCCCAGCGAGGCACAGACCTGCGTGCCGTCCCCCACGAACACCACCTTCACGTCCTTCAGGCGCTTGCCCTGGGGCAGATGCTCGAAGATGGTACACAGATCCCCGATCTCCTGCGTGGGGTGGTTGTAGTCGGACATTCCGTTGAGCACCGGGATGGTGCAGGACTGGGCCAGCTCCACGATGGTCCGATGCTCGATGACACGGGCCATCACCACATCCACCAGACGGGACAGCACCTTGCCGGTATCCCCAATGGTCTCATGGCCTCCCAGCTGGATCATTCCCGGCCCCAGATACTGGGCGTGGCCGCCCATCTGGCTCATGGCTGTCTCGAAGGAGACACGGGTACGGGTGGAGGACTGCTGGAAGATCATGCCCAGTGTCATGTCCTGCATCAGGGGCGGATAGTACCCGCTGCGGATGGCCCGCTTGATGGCAAGGCTCAGCTCGATCATATCCACCAGCTGCTCCCGTGTGAACTCATTTGTGTCGATGAAATCTTTCACCATAGCTTGCGCTACCTCCTGCGTCATAAAATGGAAACGCCCATAGTTTGCGCCGCAGGAAGCGGAATATGTACGCCATGATGCCCTCTTTTGCAATTTCCCCTTGTTATCTGCGGATAAATGCGATATAATGCCTTGTATTAGTATCAATCGTATCATCGGGCAGTCTGCCCTTTATCCTGAACGGAAAGGAAGAATACTATGATTAAGGTCCAGTCCCAGCGGGGCGAGATCAGTATCAGCAGCGCCGTATTCACCAGCATCACCGGCGCCGCCGCTACCAACTGCTTCGGCGTCAAGGGCATGGCCTACCGCAGCATGACGGACGGCTTGGTCCATCTGCTGCGCCGGGAAGCCATGAGCAAGGGCGTAAAGGTCACCTATAACGAGGACGGCACGGTGTCCATCGAGCTGCACATCATCGTGGAGAACGGTGTGAATATCGCCACGGTATGCCGCTCCATTATGGGCGAGGTCAAATATGTGGTCACCAAAAATACCGGCGTGGAGGTCCGTGAAGTGAATGTCTTTGTGGACTCCATCACCGTGTGATGAACGTCGGTAGGAGGAGAAGCAAGAGCATGACAGAAAAAATCAGCGGCGGTGCCTTCAAGCAGATGGTCGCCTTCGGCGCCGCCTGTATCACCCGTGAAAAGCAGGCCATCAACGACCTGAACGTATTCCCCGTGCCGGACGGCGATACCGGCACCAATATGAGCCTTACCATCCAGACCGCTGCGGCGGAGCTGAAAAAGTGCGAGCCCGCTACGGTGGGCGAGGCCGCCAAGATCACCGCCAGCGCCCTGCTGCGGGGCGCCCGCGGAAACTCCGGCGTTATCCTGTCCCTGCTGTTCCGGGGACTCTCCAAGTCCGTGAAGGGACTGGAGGAGATGGACGGCGTACAGCTGGCGGCGGCCATGTCCGAGGGCGTGACCACGGCCTACGGCGCCGTGATGAAGCCCGCCGAGGGTACGGTGCTGACGGTATCCCGTCTGGCGGCGGCCAGAGCCGAGGAGGCGGCGCAGGAGCAGAACTGCGCCGAATATGTGCTGGCGGAGGCCATTGCCACGGGCTATGAGACGCTGGCCGAGACCACAGAGATGAATCCGGTGCTGAAAAAAGCCGGGGTGGTGGACGCCGGCGGCAAGGGCTACCTCATCATTCTGGAGGGGATGCTCAGCAGTCTGCGGGGCGAGCCCATGCCGGAGGTGGAGGAGGAGCCGGAGCACGATAAGGCGGACTTTGCCGCCATCGGAGACGAGGACATCACCTTCGCCTTCGACACCGTGTTCATCGTCCGCAAGAACGATCCCAACGTGGATCTGGCCCCCTTCCGGGCTTATCTGGACAGCATCGGTGACAGTCTGGTCATCGGCGAGGACGACGAATCCTTCAAGGTCCATGTTCACACCGACACCCCCGGCGAGGCCCTGACGGCGGCCCAGCGATACGGTACGCTGGAGTTGGCCAAGATCGAGAATATGCGGACCCAGGCCGCCGATCTGGCAGCGGGCCGCAAGGCCCAGAGCACCGACGATCTGGACGCCATCGAGGCGGAGCTGGAGCAGGCCGAGCAGGCGGAGGTCCCCGCCGAGAAGCGCTACGGCTTTCTGGCGGTATGCGCCGGAGACGGACTGGCGGCAGCCTTCCGGGATCTGGGCGTGGATCGGGTGGTATCCGGCGGCCAGACCATGAATCCCTCTACGGAGGCCATTCTGCGGGAGGTGAACCACACCCCCAGCGAGATCGTGTTCGTGCTGCCCAACAACAAGAACATCGTCATGGCGGCCCAGCAGTGCGTGGGGCTGACAGAGAAGCAGGTCATCGTGGTACCCACCCACAGCATCCCTCAGGGCATCAGCGCCATGATGAGCGTGGACACGGCGGAGGAGGATCCACAGGCCATTCTTGCGGCCATGACCGAGGCGGCCGCCGCTGTCACCACGGCCCAGATCACCTATGCCGCCCGCAACTCCGACTTCGACGGCTTCGCCATCAACGAGGGCGACTATCTGGCCCTGCTGGACGGCAAGCTCTTCGGCACGGAGCGGGACATCACCTCCCTGCTGACCCGACTGGCGGCGCTGGCGGCGGAGCGGGAGGCGGCCTTCGTCACCCTGTTCTACGGCGAGGGCGTATCGCAGGAGGAGGCCGAGGCGGCGCAGGCCCTGTTCACCGAGGCCTGCCCGGAGACGGAGATCTCCCTCCTCAGCGGCGGTCAGCCGGTGTACTACTACACCATCTCCATCGAGTAAAACCGAGTCTATCGCACCGAAGCATTCCCCGGACAGTGTCCTGTCCGGGGAATTTTTTCTGCCGGGCGGGGTTCGGGTTTCCCCGGCAGTGGCCGGCATTTTCCGGCAAATGATTTTTCGGTGTGATATTGCAAAATGGTCGCCCTTGTGTTATGATGAGGAGGATAACGTTCCAGCCATTGAACTGGACTCCGTTTCTTTTTCAGCAGACGGTCCCGTCCCTGTGAGGGGACAGGTGGAATAGGGTGCAAATCCCTGCGAGTGGGTCACTGTGAAGCCCTCCCGGCGGCAAGTCCGACGGGGCGGATAAGTCAGATACACCGGACCGTCCGCTGCGGTACCTGCCTACACCGGGACTGCCTGCACAAAGAGAACGCCCTTGATGCGTCCGTGCTGCCGAACCGGCGGCACGGACGCTTTTGCTTTGTGCCATCCGCAAAAGCCGCCCCCGGCCACGGGGGTCCGTACGGCAGACAAGAAAAACTCACCGGAGAGGAGGTGAGGGCTGCGGCCTGCACGCAGGGCCGCCGATCCCGACTGACACCACGACATATTTGAGAAAAGGAGAAACGAAATGCAGACAAAGAGCACGTCGCACGGAAAGAAGCTCCTTGCGCTGATGCTGTCCCTGCTGATGCTGGTGAGCGTCCTGCCGGTCTCGGCCTGGGCCGCCGCCGATGCAAAGCCCGAGAAGATCACTCTGGTGGGCAGCAGCGATGCGCTGGAGTACGAATTTGTAGACTATCTGACCTTTGCGTGGGAGGATATCCCCCACTATAAGGTCACTGTCCCCGCCGGGACCAAGACGGTCCAGCTCTACGGCACCGTCTATCTGGATAAGGCCAGCAGCTCCGGCAGCGGCTACACACAGAAGGACGGTCTGAATGATTGGCCGCCCCCCGTGGATTACTGGTCAGCAGATGAGGTAGGCTCCTCCGCCCCCTACACCATCGAGACCCGCACCAGCGGCTACGAGAAGAACCTGTCTCTGGTCAAGACCCGGAGCTATGCAGACACCAGCTCCGCCTATATTCTGGAGTTCGTGGAGAAGGACGACTCTCCCGCCGCCCCAGCCCCCGTTCTGACGGCGGATCTGTCCACGGCGGCTGTCACCTACACCTGCGGCGATACGGCCAATGCTCTGGCGGTGCAGGCCACCGGCAGCGGCACCCTGAGCTATCAGTGGCAGGTGAGCACCACCTCCGCCGCCGACGGCTTCGAGGACATCACCGATGCCACCCAGAGCAGCTACACCCCCTCCACCGAGGCACCGGGCAGCTTCTGGTACCGTGTGGTGGTCACCAACACCGTGGCGGGCAACAAGCCCACCAGTGTCACCAGCGCCGTGGCTCCGGTGACGGTCAACGTTCCGGAGGGGATGCGCCAGGTGAAGATCATCACCTCCCAGGGCCGGGGTACCGGCATGACCCTGACCCTGAAGGATGCTGCGGGCCAGCCCGTATCCATCCCCGCAGACACCAGCGGCGACTACAACGTATATGAGTTTCTGACGGCTCCCGGCGTCTATACCTATGAGGCACGGGACACTGTGCGGGGCAGCGAATATCTCCTTGGCACAGGCACCCTCACCGTCACCGAGGGTACCGGTGAGCAGACCTTCGAGCTGTATCTGGTCTATGTCTACGCCGTCAAGAGCGGCTGGACGGCAGACGACTTCACCACCGAGGTCAAGGCCGCCGACGGCACCGTGATGACTCCCGGCAAGCCCCATCAGTTCGCCAGCTATGTGGGCTATCCCTACCTCATGGTTCCCGGCACCTACACCTGGTCCATCCAGCCCTCCGAGGCCAGAGCGGCAGAGGGCTATCAGGCCACTCGGCCTGCCCGCGAGACGCTGAAGACTGCCTCAGGCGCCGCCTTGTGGAGCGCCACCCCGACCCAGATCGTAAACACCGACTTCGTGGTCCCCAAGGGCGCTCATGTCGTTATGACCGGCATTCCCTCCACCACCTATGGGCAGGGTGCTCTCGTTGCCGCCAGCGCCGATCTCACCGGTGACGACAGCGATGTCTACACCTTCCGGCTGGTAGCCGGCAGCAGCTACATCTACCGGGCCACCGGCGATGGGCTTGTCACTAACGCCAGTATGTTCAAGTTCGACGGCAGCACCAGCCGTTATGACCTGACGAAAACCATGACCGGCGATCCCAAGGCCATTCTCCGGGACGAGAAGAGTGACGCGGCGGATATCCGCCTCAACGGTGTGGACTACACCGGCAGCGTCGCCCTGACCGTGGGCGGCATGAAGCAGCTGCGCCCCCTGCGTATGTTCCAGATCGCCAACAACAGCAGCACCGGCATGAGAGGCTCTACGCTGGAGCCTGTGTTCCACTACACGGCACTGGATGTGGACGGCACCAATGTGGTCAGCGTGGATGACAGCGGCCGCATCACCGCCAACAGCGCCGGTACGGCCATTGTTCTGGTGACCTATGACGCCATGTATGTAGCGGATTCCGGCTGGTCCATCAACAAGAACAAGACCTTTGGCGCCATCTGGCCGGAAAACACCGGCGTGGTGGTGGTGGAGGTAGGCAAGAACGCCGCCGCTGGCCCGGATGCCAACATGACCATCAACAACGGTGACCGGAAGGTCGCCGGTAACAAGCTGGATGCCGAGGCGGACGTGCTGTACTACACCAATGACTCCGGCTGCCAGTACACCTTCCGGCCCGCCTCCGGCAGCACCGTTACCCTGCTGCGCCCCACCCTCACCGAGACGGCCATGACCTACACCGGCGGCTTCGGCACCGACGGCGTGACCACCAAGGGCGGCGACGTGACTCTGACTCTCACCGAGGGCAAAAACATCGTCAAGATCAGCAAGGATGGCGCCGACACCTATCAGGTCATCACCGTGAAGAAGGCCGGGGTAGTCATCACCAACAAGACCGACCCCACCCGTGATATCCAGCCCGGCGACACCGTCACCGTGCAGCTCACCGGCGTGTATCACCCCGCCAACACCATGGCGAACCTGTATAATCTCTACGCCTACGCCTCTTACACCGATCCCGGCAGCGATGATACCGTCACCGGCTATAAGAACCTCTTCCAGCGTCACCTCTTCGACCGGGCGGACGGCGACAGCTGCCGCACCGTGGAGGTAAAGATCCCCGCCGACTGGGATGCTGATGAGCCCTATGTCCTGACGGACGGCGTTCTCAACTTTTACGGCAACGGCAAGGATATCGGCTCTCACCGCAATTCCCTGCCCGATCTCTCCACCAACGTTCCCAACAGCTACAGCAGCTTTGCGCTGGGCGCCCTGCCGGATATCACCATCCCTGTGGTCAAGCCCAATACAGCGGACGTCACCTTCTCCATGAAGGATGACTCCGGAAACGCCATCGACAGCTGCACCATCCAGCTGACCAACAGCAGCAACGATACCGTCACCATCAACGCCACCGCTGCCTCCGCCACCCGCACGCTGGCCAGCGGCAAGTGGAGCTATGTAGTCACCAAGGAGGGCTATCTGCCCGCTAAGGGTACACTGACCGTGGTGGGCGGTGAGGATCAGGCCGTGAATGTGGAGCTGCCTCTGGTCACTGCCATTCAGGTCAAGACTCTGCCCAAGAAAACCGTTTATACCGAGGGCGACACGCTGAATACCGCCGGTCTGGTGGTGCAGGCTGTCACCAAAAACGGCGCTTCCACCCTGTCCGCCGACCAGTACACCCTCTCCCCCACCCTGCTGAAAACCGTGGGGCAGCAGGCCATCACCGTGACCTTCGGTCAGCTCACCACCACCTTTGAGGTGACGGTACGGGAGGATATCGTCACGCTGGAGACCACGCTGGAGGATGGCATCACCCAGCGCAACTCCCGCATGACCTTCGACGTCTTTGCCAAGGACGGCGACGGCAACAAGCTGCCTGCCAGCGAGGTCACCGTGCTCCTCAACGGTGATCCGGTGTCCGTCAACTGGGACGATGACACCAAGACCAGCTATACCCTGCACTTTACCAAGGAGGGCGTCAACACCGTCGTTGTCAAGGCCCACAAGGCCTCTGTAACCTATACCATCACCTATGTGAAGGCCGAGCCCGGTGATGTGGTGGGCAAGGCCGTGTTCACCGTGGAGGCCCTGTCTCTGGGCGGCGGCTACATCATTGAGCCCTGCTATGTGGACATCATCGAGGGCGAGAACGCTGCTCAGGCGCTGGCCCGTCTGCTGGAGGAAAGAGGCTTTACCTACAGCAACACCGGCTCTCTGGAGAGCGGCTTCTATCTGTCCCACATCCAGGGCGATGCGCTGGCGGGCATTGATCCCACCGGCGACAGCATCCCCCAGGCCCTGCGGGAGAAGCTGGAGGAGAAGAACTTCGATATCCAGACCCGGACGGACGAGACCAGTCTGGGTGAATTCGACTACACCAGCGCCTCCGGCTGGATGTACTGCCTGAAGAACGTATTCCCCAACGTGGGCTTTGCCGATTCCTATCTGTCCGAGGGCGACGTGGTGCGTGTGCAGTTCACGGTGGCCTACGGCTCCGACATCGGCGGCGGCTTTGCCATGGGCTCCGGCGACAGTGCCGGTTACTTTGACATGGCCAACAAAGACGCTTTGACCCGCCGTGTAGCGGCCATCAACGCCGAGATTGAGGCGAACCCCTACTATCTGGAGCAGAACTGCCTGACCAAGGCCTATGACGCCGCTATGGACGTGCTGACCACTCTGTACGTCTCTCAGGCCGACGTGGATGCCGCTTTGGCGGATCTGCCCGATCCCCCTGTGGGCCACCAGCTGACCGCTGTGGAGAAGGTTCCTGCCACCTGCGAGACCGCCGGCGTGGAGGCTTACTGGAAGTGCTCCGTCTGCGGCAAGCTGTTCAGCGATGCCGAGGGCAAGACCGAGACGACGCTGGAGAAGCTGGCTATCCCCGCCACCGGCCATGCCTACGGCGCCCCGGTGTGGAAGTGGAACGATGATTTCACCGCTTCTGCCACCTTCACTTGCGGCAATGATGCTTCCCACGTGGAGACGGTGAACGCAACCGTCACCAACGAGGTGACCACTGCGGCCACCTGCAAGGCCGACGGCGTGCGGACCTACACCGCCAAGGTCACCTTTGAGGGCAAGGAGTACACCGATACCAAGACCGAGGTCATCCCCGCCACCGATCACGACACGGAGCTGGTGGGTGCCAAGGATGCCACCTGCACCGAGGACGGCTACACCGGCAACGAGGTCTGCAAGGTCTGCCAGACTGTCGTGAAGCAGGGCGAGGTGATTCCCGCTCTGGGTCACGACTACAAGGATGGCAAGTGCAGCCGCTGCGGCGCTGAGGAGCCTACCACTCCCGTGGAGCCCGGCAAGCCCGCCACCGGCGACAGCAGCACTCTGGTGCTGTGGCTGGCCCTGCTGGCCATCTCCGGTATGGCTGTGACGGTCATTCCCTCCCGCAAAAAGCGCAGCCGGTAACAAACAATCACTGGCTGACTCATTCACCGAGGAAGCTGCCTGCGGGCAGCTTCCTCGGCTTTTTATCCCCTTGTATACGCCGGGCAGTCGTGCATCCCAGCGCACAAGGCCCAAAATTTCCGAGTGACAAGCGGTTTGAATTGTGATATAGTGATCGTACCACCGATGGACAAGGACGGATGCAGATCCGCCCTTGTTCCTCCATGATATGATCGCAGCGTGGGGCCGGGACAGAGCACCGCACCCCCATAGAGGAGGCTGATTATGAGAGAGATCGCACACATCCGGGCCACGATGCTGGGGCGGTTTGCCCTGCAGCAGACCGGCATGAAGGAGCCCCGGATGGTCAGTCTCGCCGGCCGTTCCGGACGGCTGTGGACGCTGGTGGCCTACCTGATCCTGCACCGGGATCGGGGCATCCCCGCTCAGGAACTCATCGACCTTCTGTGGCCCGACGGCAGCGGCAGCAATCCCGCCAGCACTCTGCAAAATAACGCCAGCCGGGCACGCAACGCCATGGCTACACTGGGCTTTTCCGACACCAAGGGCATGATTCGCTACGAAAACGGCCTGTACCGCTGGGTTCCCGGGACCGATACATGGCTGGACGTGGATGTCTTTGAGGATCTGGCCCGCCGGGCGCTGGAGACCTCCGACCCGGAGGAACTCCGGACACTGGGCCGGGAAGCCGCCGATCTGTATCAGGGGGATTTTCTGCCGGATGTGGCCGACGAGCTGTGGTGTGCCGATCTTCACGCCTACTATCGCTCCCTGTTCGTGCGGCTGTTCCGCAGACTGGTGCAAGAGCTGATGAGGACTCAGGAGTACGCCGAGGCGGCGGCCCTGTGCGCCCAAGCGGTGCATCTGGATCCCCTGTCGGAGGAGTTCAATCTGCTGCTGATGCAGAATCTCACCCGGAGCCATCAGGCCCAGCAGGCGCTGGATCACTACGAGGCCCTGCAAAAGCTGTATCAGGAGAGTTACGGCCTGACCCCCTCCCCGGAGCTGGAGGCCGCCCGCCTCACCGCCTCGCAGGAACTGTACGGCGGCGGCATGGGGCCGGCGGCTCTGGAGACCTTCCTGCTGGCCGGTGACGGCGAGAGCAGGGCGCTGGCCTGCGACAACGGCACCTTTCGGGAGATCGTGCTGCTGTACCTGCGTTCCATGCGCCGTGACCCCGACCTGAAGGCCCAGCTGCTGATGCTGTGTCTGGAGGGCTGGGAGGCGCAGCCGGAGAAAAATGCCGTCTATATGCAGCAGATGAAGCTGATCCTGCAGGGCTGCCTGCGCTCCGGCGACCCCTTCACTCAGATTGGCGCCGGGCAATACTGGGTACTGCTGCCGGGCGCCGGGTCGGAGACCCATAGCGCCATCGCTCAGCGGCTCCAGCAGGCGATGCACCAGCGTTTTGCCCAAAGCAGCGCCGTTTTTCAGACTCGGGCCATCGATCTGCGGGGCATGGTCCATCTGGCCGAACCCAAAGACTGACACCCCACCGGACGGCTCCGCCGCCGGTTTCAGAAAGGATGGATCACTCCATGCAAGAAAACCGAAGCATTACGCCGGGTCTGGGGGCCTTTCGCCTGACGCTCCAGAGCCGGGAGAACGGCTTTTGCGGCTATGTGTACAGCGCCGCTCTGGGCTGCCGGGCGGAGTTCACCAGTCTGGCCCGGCTCATCGTCCTGCTGGAGGAGTGGATGAACACCGCTACCGACAGTCCCGTGCCGGAAAAGCCCTCCGCTGCGGCGGCCCCCGCCGATGTGGAGCTGGAGGTCCGGCTGCGCCAGCATTACAGCTGGCAGGGGCAGCTCCGTGACCTGAAGGGCGGCGCCGTTTTCTCCTTCCACAGCGTGCTGGAGCTGCTTTTGCAGCTGGAGGCGCTGCTGGAGCAATAAGCACAATACAGGCACGCAGGTCCCGCATGGGCCTGCGTGCTTTGCAATTTGTGCGCTATTCGTGGACAAAGATTGACTTCCCGGCGGGGATATGGTAAGATGGGCGAAAAAGAGCAGGAGGGATCGTATGGAACGACACGATGCGTGCTACCGGCAGTATGTGCAGATCCTCCGGGAGGAGCTGCGCCCCGCCACCGGCTGCACCGAGCCCATCGCCATCGCTTACGCCGCCGCCAAGGCCCGCAGCGTTCTGGGCGCACTGCCGGATCGGGTGCTGGTGGAGGTCAGCGGCAACATCATCAAGAACGTCAAAAGCGTGGTAGTCCCCCATACCGGCGGACTGCGGGGCATCCCTGCAGCTGCGGCGGCGGGCATTGTGGCCGGAGACGCCGAGGCCCAGCTGGAGGTGCTCTCCGCCATGACGGAGGAGCAGAGCGCCTCCATCTCTCCCTTCCTGAAGGTCGTGCCGGTGGAGGTGCGCCATGCCGACACGCCCTATATCTTCGACATTCAGGTGACGGTTTTTCACGGCCCGGACAGCGCTCAGGTGCGCCTTGTGGGCCATCACACCAACGTGGTATCCGTCCGGCGGGGCGGTCAGGTACTGCTGGAGCGGGAGATCTCCGAGGGCTCCGGCAGTCTCACAGACCGCAGCTGCCTGACGGTGGAGGGCATCGTGGCCTTTGCCGACTGTCTTTCCACGGAGGACGTGGAGGAGGTGCTGGAGCAGCAGATCCGGTGTAACATGGCCATCGCTGAGGAGGGCCTGCGCCACGATTACGGAGCCAACATCGGCAAGACCCTGCTGCGGGGGCATGAGGAGGATCTATCCTATCGGATGCGGGCCTACGCCGCCGCAGCCAGCGATGCCCGGATGAACGGGTGCGAGATGCCGGTGGTCATCAACTCCGGCAGCGGCAATCAGGGCATCACCTCCAGTGTGCCGGTGATCGTCTGCGCCCGTGCCACGGGCCGCAGTCATGAGGAGCTGCTGCGGGCGCTGGCGGTGGCGAATCTGGTGACCATCCACCTGAAAACCGGCATCGGGCGGCTGTCCGCCTACTGCGGAGCCGTCAGCGCCGGATGCGGCGCCGCCGCAGGGCTGGCGTATCTGCAGGGCGGGGATTACGACACCGTGGCCCACACGGTGGTCAATACCGTAGCCATGGATTCCGGCATCATCTGCGACGGGGCCAAGGCCAGCTGCGCCGCCAAGATCGCCGCCGCCGTGGACGCCGGGCTGCTGGGGCTGGCCATGTATCGCAGCGGCAACCAGTTCTTTGGCGGAGACGGCATCGTGAAAAAGGGCGTGGAGAACACCATCGCCAACGTGGGTCGGCTGGCCCGACTGGGCATGGCGCAGACGGACAAGCAGATCATTCAGCTGATGATGGAGAGCTGACCACAGCGGTGGGACAGCCTTATGCGTATAGAGCAGGCACGCAGGGTGGTTCCTGCGTGCCTGCTGTTTGTCTCCGGCGGGATACTTTTTGCCTGCAGTTTTTCTGTTTTGCCTCCGGCGGCGTGCAAACGCCGGAAATCTCCCCCTCACGGGCGAAACATCCTCTTCCCCACCCACATGGTAGGTAAAATTTGAAAAAAGGGGTTGACAAGTGCAGTTAGAGATGTTAAACTACCACCAAGTTAGAGATATCTAACCGACCGGGTCTTTAGAGTATCAGAACATCGCAGAACCACGAATCAGGCGATCGAAATCAACCAGCCATCTCCCCGCCGCATATTTGCCGGCCGGGAAGCCATGATAAGAAAGGAACACCTATGAGCATTGTCATTCTGGGCGGCAACGAGTGTATGGAGCGCCGCTATATGGATCTGTGTCAATCCTACCGCTGTCGGGCCAAGGTCTTTATCAAGCCTGTGGGCGGCCTGAAAAACAAGCTGGGCGACCCGGATCTGACCATTTTCTTCACCAGCACCATGTCTCACAAAATGGTCCAGAGCGCCTTGCGGGAGCTGAAGAGCTGCGACACGGTCATCGAGCGCTGTCACACCAGCTCCCTGTCCGCTCTACGGAACATTCTGGAAAAGCACGCCGGATAAGGAGGGCTTACATCATGTCTGAGGAGCTTGTGGTGCGTCAGTGCGCCCCTACTCTGGCCGGGATCAAGACCGGCAGCCTGTTCTCCTGTCCCTGCGACTCCCCGGAGGAGCTGCGGCAGGAGGTGCGCCGCATCAACCGTCTGCTGGCGGGCAAGGGCCTGTGTCTGCTGCCCCTTCGCTTTGACGGCAGCCGTGCGCTGCTGTACCTCTACCGGCCCAGCCGCCTGCGGCAGGATCTGGAGGATACCGAGGCCGTGCGCCTGCTGGAGGAGGCCGGGTACCCATGTCACAGCGCCGGGCAGTGCGTGGCCTGTCTCATCCGCCGTCTGCGGGAAAATGACGAATTCCCCCACGAGATCGGGCTGTTCCTCAGCTATCCCCCGGAGGATGTACGGGGCTTCATCGAGAACAAGGCCTGCCGCTTCAAGTGTGCCGGACTGTGGAAGGTCTATGGCGACGAGGAGCGGGCCAAGGAGCTGTTCCGTCAGTATAAGCGCTGCACCGACCGGTGCTGCGCCCTGTGGCGGGCGGGCTCCGGACTGGCGCAGCTGGCCGTGTGACATATTTTTCAACAGAGAAAGGAACGAAACCATCATGAAAAAGACTGCAGTAGTGTATTGGAGCAGCACTGGTAACACGGAGGCCATGGCTCAGGCGGTGCTGGAGGGCATGAAGGAGGCCGGTGCCGAGGCGGTGCTGCTGACTCCCGACGCCGTGGATGTCAGCGCTCTGGCCGGTATGGATGCCATCGCCTTCGGCTGCCCCGCTATGGGCTCCGAGGTGCTGGAGGAGTGCGAGTTCGAGCCCATGTTCTCCGGCTGCAAGAACCGTCTGGGCGGCAAGAGTGTGGGCCTGTTCGGCTCCTACGGCTGGGGCGACGGTCAGTGGATGCGTGACTGGGAGAAGGACTGTGACGACGCAGGCATCAATCTGGTGTGCGAGAGCGTCATCTGCTGTGAAACGCCGGATGACACCGTACTGGAGGCCTGCCGGGCCATGGGCAAGGCTCTGGCGGAGTGATTTTCTCCATGTCTCATCGGCTGAAAAACCGTCTGAGCACTCTGGCGCTGGCTTTGGGCCTGTGCCTGCTGGCGGCGGCGGTGAAGCTGCTGTGACTCCTACTTCTCCTCAAACGTAAGTGATCCCTCTCCTCAACATAAGTGACCTTTTTCCTCAGCGTTTTCTCCGGGGCCATGCCGCAGGGCATGGCCCTCAGCATGTCGAAAAGGCTTTTTCGACATGCTGAAGTATTTTTCAGAGCTTCAAAAAGCTCTGAAAAATGGGGATCATCATCGTGCAGGACACCCTTCCGGGTTTCCCGCACACACCCTTCCGCCCCGTTGACGAAAGTGTCCCCCTTGGGGGGGCGGGCTTGGGGCCATGCCGCAGGGCATGGCCCCCTCTCTTTGCAAAACAGCTTGGTTTTTTCGGGCGTTCATGGTATAATGCCATACATCATACCATGAAACATCCCCCCAAAAGGAGTGACTCCCATGCCCGATACCATTGCCGCCATCGCCACACCGCAGCTGCCCTCCGCCATCGGCATCCTGCGGCTGTCCGGCCCGGACACCCGGCGTATCCTGGACGTCGTATTCTCTCCCGCCCACGGCGGCCTCGTCAGCGGACAGGCTCCCCGGCGGATGGTACTGGGAGACCTGCACGACCGGCAGGGACGCATCATAGACAGCGCTCTGGCGGTTCTGTTCCCCGGCCCCCACAGCTACACCGGGGAGGACTGCGCCGAGATCCACTGCCACGGCTCTCCGGTGGTGCTGAATGAGGGACTGGACGCCCTGTTCGCCCAAGGCGCCCGGCAGGCCAAGGGCGGCGAGTTCACCCAGCGGGCCTTCCTCAACGGGCGGATGGACCTCATTCAGGCGGAGGCCGTGGCGGACCTCATCGATGCCGAATCCCCCGCCGCCGCCCGCAACGCTGTGGGGCAGCTGGAGGGCCGTCTCAGCCGGGGCGTGGGGGAGATCTATGGCGGGCTCATGGAGGTAGTATCCCGGTTCTATGCCGTGGTGGACTACCCCGACGAGGACATCGATCCCCTGACCCAAGGTCAGCTGGCCCAGACCCTCGCCCGCAGCGAGACGGCACTGGAGGCGCTGCTGGCCACCTTCCGCCGGGGACAGCTGCTGCGGCAGGGCGTCCCGGCGGTGATCTTAGGTAAGCCCAACGCCGGGAAGTCCTCCCTGCTCAACGCCCTGCTGGGCTACGACCGGGCCATCGTCACCGACGTGGCCGGCACCACACGGGACACCGTGGAGGAGAAGGTGCAGGTGGGCCATGTGCTGCTGCGTCTGTGCGACACCGCCGGCCTGCGGGACACCGGGGACACCGTGGAGCGGCTGGGGGTGCAGCGCACCCGTGATGCCGCCCGGCAGGCGGCGCTGGCTCTGCTGGTGCTGGACGGCTCCCGGCCCCTGACGGCGGAGGACGAGGACGCCATCGCCACCGCCGCCGCCGTTCCCCGGCAGCTGGTCATCCTCAACAAGACGGACCTCCCCGCCGGGGTGGAACCGGCGGCGCTGTCGCAGCGCTTCGGGCAGCTCTATCCCCTGTCCGCCGCCACGGGAGAGGGCGTGGACGCCCTGTGCCGGGCCGTGGAGGCCCTGTATCCCGCCGGGAGACAGGCCCAAGGGGAGCTTCTCACCAACGCCCGGCAGGCCGACGCCGTGGCCCGCAGTCTGGAGGCTGTCCGCTCCGCCCGCAGGGCGCTGGAGAACGGCATGACCCCCGACGCCGTTCTCACCGACGCCGAGGCGGCACTGGAGGCGCTGGGAGAGCTGAACGGTAAGCGCATCCGAGAGGATCTGGTGCAGACCATCTTCTCCCGCTTCTGTGTGGGAAAATAAAATTTATGAACAAATTGTAAATTCTATTCCGGTGCTTTCTTCACCTGTCCTGATATGATATATTAGATTCATCCCATCATCCCATCCGGGGCGCTGCCCCGTTTCACCAACCACTCAAAGGAGGAGCTACCCATGCAGGATTACATCATCATGACCGACAGCTGCTGCGACCTCACCGACCAGATGGCCCGTGAGCTGGAGCTGGAGGTGCTGCCCCTGACCATGACCATGGACGGGGAGGAATACCCCAACACGCTGGACGGCCGCTACATCACCAACGAGGAGTTTTATAAGCGCCTGCGGGCCGGCAAGACCTCTACCACTGCCGCCGCCAACGTGGGTCAGTTCGAGGACGCCATGCGGGCCGTGCTGGGCCGGGGACAGGATATTCTGTGCCTGTGCTTCTCGTCGGCGCTGTCCACCACCTATCAGTCCGCCGTGATCGCTGCGGAGAACGTGGCTCCGGACTTCCCGGAGCGCACCATCCGGGTCATCGACACCCTCAGCGCCTCCCGTGGACAGGGACTGCTGGTGTATCTGGCCGCTCAGAAGAAGAAAGAGGGCCTGACCCTCAGCCAGCTGGGGGATTGGGTGGAGGACAACAAGCTCCACATCTGCCACTGGTTCACCGTGGACGACCTGAACTTCCTGAAGCGTGGCGGCCGGGTCTCCGCCGCCACGGCGCTGGTGGGTACCATGCTCTCCATCAAGCCGGTGATGCATACGGATAACGAGGGCCGCCTGACCATGGTGGGCAAGGCCCGTGGCCGCAAGGCCAGTCTCAAGGCCCTGCTGGACGCCATCGAGCGGCTGGCTATCGAGCCGGAGAAGCAGACCATGTTCATCTGCCACGCCGACTGTGAGGAGGAGGCCAAGCAGGTGGCGGCGGAGATCCAGCGCCGCTTCGGCACCACGGATATCCGCATCCACTACATCGGGCCGGTCATCGGCAGCCACACCGGCCCCAACACCATGGGCCTGTTCTTCGTGGGAACGGAGCGGTAAGGCATGAAGTGGCTGGAATTGAAGCTGGACACCTCCCCGGCGGGGCTGGACCCGGTATCCCAGCTGCTGGAGGAGCAGGGCATCACGGGGCTGGTCATTGATGACGAAGGGGATTTCCGGGATTTTCTGGAGCACAATCACCAGTACTGGGATTATGTGGACGAGGAGCTGATGCAGGAGAAGCAGGGCCTCTGCCGCATCACCTTCTACCTCTCAGACGACCCGGAGGGTTATCACCGGCTGGCGCAGGTGCGGATGGCCCTGTCGCAGCTGAAGGCGGCGCACCCGGAGTACGCCCCTCTGCTGCTGACCATGAACAATCTGGAGGACGCCGACTGGGAAAACAACTGGAAGCAGTTTTATAAGCCCATGGAGATCGGGGAGCGCCTCATTGTGGTGCCGGAGTGGGAGCAGGCCAATACGCAAGGCCGCATCCCCCTGATCCTGAATCCGGGGCTCACCTTCGGCACCGGCAGCCACGCCACCACCCGGCTGTGTCTGACGGCGCTGGAGGAAACCATCCACGGCGGTGAGCGGGTACTGGATCTGGGCTGCGGCAGCGGCATCCTCTCCATCGCCGCCCTGCGGCTGGGGGCGGAGCACGCCTTCGCCTGCGACATCGACGAGAAGTGCGTGGAGGTGGCCTATGAAAACGCCGCCCTCAACGGCATCGACCGCTCCCGATACACCGTCCGGTGGGGCGATGTGCTGTCGGATCAGCAGCTGAAGGCGGAGATCGGCGGGGGCTATGACATGGTGGTGGCCAACATCGTGGCGGACGTCATCATCGGCCTGTCCGGGCAGGTGCGTCCCTTCCTGAAGGAGGGCGGCCTGTTCCTGTGCTCCGGCATCATCGATGACCGGGCGGAGGAAGTGGCCCAGCGCCTGCGGGAAGCGGGATGGGGCATTCTCCGCACCCGCCAGAGCGAGGGCTGGTTCTCCTACCTGTGCCGGTAATGCGGGGTTCCAGCGAAACGGCCGCACCCCATATGCTTTCCATAAGAAAAGAGCCGCACCTGTGGGTGCGGCTCTTTTGCTGCTTTTGAGGCAGTATGTATGGCCCTCAGGGCTTTGCCTTGCCGATGCGGATGATCTGATCCCGGCTCTCGTAGTTGCTGGTGGCCTCGAAGGTGCTGGAGAGGAGGCTCCCGTCTCCGGCATAGACATTGCGCCACGTCTGCACCACATAGCCGGTATAGGGGGTCTGGATCTCCTGCTTCTCCCCCGGCGCCAGCTCATCCGTCTCCTCATAGACGGTTTCCCACGGGATGACGTCCACCGTCTCGCTGACCATCTCCACATAGCTGTCATCCACCTTGGTGCCTAAGATCTCCACCGTCACGTTGTTGTCGTTCCAATAGGTGACGATCTTGATGGGGTAGTCGGTGTTGTTGGCGAAGATAAAATCCGGGAAGCCGTCGTATACCGTGGCGTCGCACCCCCACTTGATATAGCCGGGGGCGTACTGGTGGCAGTAGCGCATGACGATCTCCAGATCAGCCTTCAGGGTGGCGTAGTACAGGGTCGAGGACACCTGACACACACCGCCGCCGTAGACATCCACCGTCTTGCCCCCCACGTAGCCGGGAGCGGCGTAGAAGCCGTAGTCCGCCGTGGTAGGGCCTATGGCGTCGTTATAGCTGAACTGGTCGCCGCAGTTGAGCACCGTGCCGGAGATGTTCTGGGCCGCCTTGCGGACGTTCTGGATGCGGCCCCATGCGCCGCTGACGTAGGTGGTGCAGCTGGCCAGCACGTCCCGGAACAGCACCTTCTCCAGCGCCGCCTTGCTGACCTTGGGCTGCTGGATCTGGGCGGGAACGGTGATTTCCTGTCCCGGCTGAGCCTGAGCCACCAGCTTTTGGGCGGCGTCGGCGTCAAAGGTCACCTGCACCGTCCCCTCCTCCACCTGATCGGCGGCGGCGTTATAGGAAGCGTTTTTCGCCGTGGCGTAAGTCTCGGCAAAGGCGTCGAAGTCCACGGGCTTGGCCTCCACCACCTCATAGGCGCAGGTCACCGGCTCCAACGTCCCGGCGGCCAGCGCCGCCCGCAGGGCATCGGTTAACTGCGGGAGGTCTATCTTGCGGCCATTCTTTGGCACCGTCACCAAAAAACCGTCCTCTTTTCCCTGCTCCAGCCGACAGGCGCCATCGATGGCCGCCACATCCAGCTGCTCTGCCAGCTCCGCCGCTTTTTCCTGCAAGGCGGCGTCATCCGCCGTCCACGGCGGGGTCAGGGACGTCTCCCGAAACCAGCTGCGGAGAAGGCTCCAGCCGTTCTCCAGAAAATGGCCGCTGTGTCCGGCGTCATAGGCCAGCTGGGCCGCCGTCTCCGGGGTCACGGAGACCCCCAGCTCCCACAGGGACACCTGTCCCGCCGTCTCACCGTCCACCGTCAGGGGCAGCTGAGCCGCCTGACATACGGCCTGCCCCTCCTGCTGCCAGCGCTCCTGCGCCTGCGGGACGGTCAGGCCGCTCATATCCACGCTCATCACGTCGGTGCGGCCGAGGATGGTGCCGTGGCTGGCGGAGACGATGCACAAAACCAGATAGAATATGCCCAGCACCGCCACGATGCCGCCGCTGATGAGGGCTGCCAGCTTCCCGGTGGACTTTTTGGCCGGGGACTCCGGCGGTGCGTCCATCTCCTCCGGGATGGGGTCCGCCTCCGGGTTCACTGCCGGGGTACTCTCCGGCTGCGGGATGGTAGCCGTGGGGGCCTCCTGCGGGGTGGTCTCCGGCGTTTCCTGCTCCAAGGGCTTCTGTGCTTCCATACAGCCCCTCCTTTACTATACAGTGCAGCGCACACTGCGCTATTCTGCAGTATACTACGGAAAGGGGCAAAATAGGTTACAATTTCATTACAGACGCCGTTTTTTATACACTTCGCCGCATTATGTCCGCACCCGCTTGGGAATACGGATGGTCAGAAGGATCTCCTCATCGGTGTCCTGACGGCCCCAGTCGGCGTTGACTCCCGCCTGGCGCATCAGGTGCAGGCCCCGATCCACGCTGTTGAGGAACAGCCGGACATCCTTGATGATGTAGGTAGTACGGCCCTTGGGAGGCGTCACCTGCTGGCGGTGCAGCAGATCCTCTATGTAGGCCTCGGCGGCGGCCACATTCATCCTGCGCCGGCAGAATACCTGCGCCGCCGATAGCTGCTGCTCCTCCGTCCCCAGCCGCAGCAGCGCCCGTGCATGGCGCTCCGTCAAGCCGTTTTCCTGCAAAAACTGCCGCACGGAGTCCGGCAGCCGCAGCAGCCGCAGCTTGTTGGCCACCGCCGGTTGGGAGCGGCCCAGACGACGGGCGGCCTCCTCCTGACTGAGCCCATAGCGGGCAATGAGCCGGGACAGGGCCTCCGCCTCCTCCCAGCAATCCAGATCCCGGCGCTGGAGGTTCTCCATCAGCGCCAGCAGCGCCGAGTCCTCCTCCCCTACCTGCGCCACCAGACACGGCACCTCCCGCAGTCCCGCCATGGCGGCGGCCCGCAGGCGTCGTTCTCCGGCCACCAGCTCATAGCCTGTCCCCTGACGGCGCACCGTCAGGGGCTGGAGGATGCCGTAGCTGCGGATGCTTTCCGCCAGCTCCGACAGGGAATCCTCGTCGAAGCTGCGGCGGGGCTGCTGGGGATTGGGGCGGATCTGGTTCAGGGAAATATAGCGGACACGGCTGGAAAAAAATTCGCCTTTGCGGGGATGCATCATGTCGGTTCCCTCCTTTTGCCCTCTATTTTAGCCGGGGAGGGATGAAAAATCCCCCGCAACGTGTCGGGAAATCAACTTTTTCACTTAGATGAGATTTTTCGGCAGCAGATCGCTGTGAAGGCTTGTTTTTTCTCCGGTGGGTGACTTTTTCCGGTAGCTTTTTTTGTCTCCGGCGGGAATATTTTT
>ERZ772816.1061-NODE-1061-length-26498-cov-4.149416_pt1 | contig 26498 bp, 10 predicted proteins | sample MGYA00511359_ERZ772816 | MGnify/ENA primary metagenome ERZ772816 (study PRJEB29015, sample SAMEA2737710) | human gut metagenome | biome: human gut; feature: human-associated habitat; material: faeces | place: China | collected 2012 ...
ATTTGGAATAACATAGTTATCTCCTCCTAAAAATAAATCATCTTGCGCCGCAGCGCAACCCTTCCGTGGGCGGTTTTTCGCCCGCTTCAATGTTCAGTTTAGTCCTGTTTTTGCAGATTGTCAATCTTTTAACAAGCCCGGCTGCACATTTCTACATATTGGCAAAAACCGGGGCGGTTTTTTGTTGAAATTGAGTAGCAAAGATGATACAATGTCACTGGTATTACCAAGAACCACAGGAGGGGAACCTATGGAATTTGAAAAGCTGCAAACCGCCAGTTTGAAGGAATTGTTTATTTCGTCTGTGGAGGACAAGATTTTGTCCGGCGAGCTGCCCATCGGCGCGCAGCTGCCCACGGAGCGGGAGTTGGCGGAGATGATGGATGTAAGCCGGGGTGTAGTGAATAGCGGCATAGCGGAGATGGCGCACAAGGGTTTCTTAGAGGTGCGACCCCGGGTGGGCACCTTTGTGGCAGATTATCGCCGGGTGGGCAAGTCGGATATTTTTCTGTCCATTATGCACTATAACGGTGGTATTCTTCCGGAGCAGGAAATTCGCTCCCTGTTGGAGTTTAAGATCCTGATCGACTGTTTTTCCGTGCGCAAACTCACTGCCCGCGCCATTACGGAGGCAGAGGTGCAAAAGCTGGAGGATTTTGTGGACCAAATGGCCGAGACGGATGACCCGCAGCGGGTGTCAGAGCTGGCTTATGCGTATAATCAGGAACTGAGTTTCCTTAGCGGCAACACCTTTGCGCCGCTGATCTATAATTCTTTTAAGACCGCCAATGTGCAGTTGGGCGCTCGTTATGTGCAGCGTTATGGCAAGGCGTCCCTGTACCATTACCTGCAGCAACTGCTGGTGCAGCTGCTCAACGGCGATACCGCTCGGGCGGTGGCGCTGGTGGAGACGCATTTAACGGATATGATGACCGGCGAGCACCAGATTTACGAATAAGCATACACCAATACAGACGCAAAAAACAGGCTAAGCAATCTACATTGCTTAGCCTGTTTTGTATGTTGTTAGGAATTATGAATACGATAGACTTTTACGCCGTGGTGGGGTACGGTGGCGTTAATGGTGTTGTCGTTGAACCACTCGTCGCTCCACAGCTCATGCACCTCGTACTTGCCCGGCGTTTTGCGGAAGTTCAGGTACGCATCGTCCGCCAGAGCGTTAATGTCGTAGGTGACCGTGCGGCGGGAGGTGCCCTTGTTAAACAGGCACAGGGCCACATCGCCGTTTTGCAGCGGGCGGGCCAGAATATCCAGCCCGGCCTGGCGGCGAATGCGCTTGCAGGGCTTGCACAGCGGGTCCTGGTCAATGTTGATCAGGTTTTTGTTGGTGACAATTTTCAAGGTGGGGTTCTCCCGCACCTGCTCGTTGTTGCCGTCCACAAACTTGCGCACATCGTTGCCAAGGATCAGCGGCGCGGCCATCATGCACCACAGGGAGAAGTGCGCCCTGTTCTCGTTCTCTGTCAGCTTGCCGTTGCCAACTTCCAACATATCCGGGTCATTCCAGGCCCCGGGACCGGCATGGTCATACAGGCGTACATTGTGCTCATAAATCGTCTTAATGCTTAGCCACTTGGGCATGATATCCGGCGTGGTGCGCCACATATTGCCTGCCTTGGCTCCCCATTTGTAGGGATAAGCAAAGCCCCATTCGCAGATGGAATAGATGATGGGGCGCTCCTCCTCGCCGGTGATGACAGCCCATTCCTTGGTGGCCTCTTGCAGTTCTCGACCCATGCGGGCGTATTGCAGGTAAGAGGAGTCAGCCCGGGTAATCACCGGGTTGTAGAGCAACAGGTGGTTCTCGCCCGATTGCAGCTCAACTGTCAGCTGGATACGGCCGGTGGGGCTGGCGCCCTTGGTGGTGGGGAACAGCAGCTCATGTTCCTTGCCGTTGTTGACTCGAATGCGCAGGTAGCGCTGGTGGAAGCACAGAGATTTATTATAGGCCAGGGTCAGGGCATAGGTGCCGCCTGCTTCTACGCTAAAGCGGAATCCGGCGGTGCCGGAGCCGTAACCGATCATACCGATGCCTTGACCGGAGGGCAGATCGCTGCACTTGACTACCCGGCCTTTGCCGGTAAATTCTGCTTCGCCGGGCAGCAGGATCAGTGCCGGTTCTGTGGTACCCGGCAGGTTCAGTTGCAGGTTTTCAATAATGGGCACATCACCCTTTAATACATGGTGATGACAAAAGTCATACTTGAAGAATTCGCAGCCCCAGCTGGCCAAGGTTTTGGCATCCAGCCGTTCGTGACCCAAACTGGCCGGTAGATCCTCGCAGGTAAGCGTCCCGTTAGAGGAGTACAGACCCACCTTAAAGCCCCGGCTGTTCAGTTGCTTGATCAGCGCCGGAATCCCCATAGAGAAGGTGCCCAGATCCCCTTGCAGGCGACCCATTTCGTCTCGCACAGAGCTGTGCCAGCAGTCGTCCAGGTTAATATAGTTGTAGCCCGCTTCCGCCAGGCCGCTGGCCTCCATGGCCTCTGCCACCTCCAGAATCAGATCCTGGTTGATGTTTTGGCGAAAGGTGTTCCAGCTGGACCAGCCCATAGGGGGCACGGTAGCGCCGCCGTAATTCGGTGCGTCCGTGGTGTCTATGGTCAGCTTAGAGGGGCGTGCAATCTTTTCCATGGCGCACAGCGGGCAGTTGCCGTTGACGCGGGTGATGATAAACCAGGCTACAAACCACACCAGTAAAATGGCTGCGATAGCCAGCAAAATGATACCAAAAATCATAACAATCCCATCTCCTTAAAGAATTCCAGTTCTTCCTTGGCAGCGGCGTAGGCATCGTCGCTGTCCAGTCCCCGGGCGGTGCGCACCATAAAGTCCTTGCGGTGCCGGGTGTTGTAAATCAGACGGTAGCACCAGGCGTACGGGGTCAGCCAAGGGTGACCGTCTAAAAATCGAATATAGGGTATGCGGCGCATTTGGCTGTATGCCGGAAACGCCAGGCGCAGCTTGCTGCGCAGGGGGCTTGCTTTCTCGCCCTGCTCCATTTGGCGGCGGGCAATGACGGCGCTTTTGTTCCGGTCCGCGTTACCAAAGGCACCGTAGCTGACCAAAAACGATTCACAGTCCGCTGTGTCATCCACATAAGGCGTACCCACGCCGTACCAGTGATAACACACGGTGAGCACAATCTTGGCGAATTGTGCCAAACCGGCTTTTTCACACAAGGTCAGCACCGTCTTTTCGTCGATCCGGCACCTTTGCAGCATCACGGCAAGATCCAGGATCAGCTTGATTCCGGCGCCGTAGAAGCGAAAATGGTGGGCCAAGTGGGCGATTAGATAGGCAAAGTGGTAATTGTCCTCCAATTTGCCGCAGCAGCCTTCAAATTGGGCTTGATCCATGGCGTTTGCAAAGGCAGTCTCACACCGGGGATCATCGCTGATCAGTGCTGTGTGCACCTCCAGCAACACATCGCCCTTGCGGTAGTCGTATACCGGGCCGTTCTGGGCAGTGCAGGCAAAGCCGCTGCTCATTAGCGCTTTTTTGGCTGCCTGGCGGTTCGCCGGGTTAATGAGCAGGTCAATGTCGCCCATTAGGCGGCATTCCGGTACCGGGTACAGTTCTTTTAAGATCGCGCCCTTAAAAAATACATGGGGGATGCCGGCGTCGCTGAGAACGCGGTACACCCGCTCCACACCCTGCTTTTGGTGCTCGTACAGGAACACGCTGCTAAAGAAGTGCTCGCTGAGTGCCAGTCGGCAGTCTTCCGGGATCACCTCGATATTGGGCGCCTTGTTGCACACTGCGTACACCACAGCGATCAGATTATGCGCCTTGGCAATGCCGCACAGCTTGCGATAATCAATATCCGGGCGCAAGGTTACCGGCTCGTCCCGCAAAAAGGCGGCGGTCAGTTCAATTAAATAGGCAGTTTCAGCACACATGGATTCCATCGTTAAATAATGTTGTTTTGGTCCAAAAAATCGTGGGCGGCAATGAGAATACTCTTGTCATTGTCAAACCGCAGCAGCGACAGCGCCCGGTCATAGGTGAGCCAAATGTAGTCCTCAATTTCTTCCTTTTGCATGTGGATCACCGTGCTCGGGGTGGTGGCGGCAAAGATGGTTACCGTCTTTTCAACCCGATCCCGAATCCGATACTTGGACAGGCAGGAGAACCCCTCAATCAGCTTAACCCGCAAGCCCGTTTCCTCCTGTACCTCCCGTAGGGCGGTCTGCTCCTTGGTCTCGCCCCTTTCAATATGCCCTTTGGGGAAGCCCCAGTGGGCGGAGCGCTTGTTCTTGATCAGCAGGTAGCGCACCTCGCCTTTAATATCATGGAAGATGACCGCGCCGCAGCTGCTCTCGTAAAGGCATTCCAGCCGGTAGCCGGGAAAGTCCCGCTCCGGGTCCAGATATTCCAAAATGTCGTTGACAATGAATCGTGTGCTCTTGGGCGCCACAATCCAAATGGATTTCTTTTCTTTTTTGTTTCGGAGGACGGCTATCACACGCCCGTCAAAGTTACGCACAGGGTGGTGGATGCCCATAATGTAGGCAGTTTGGTCCTTTTCACCGTATACTGTGCCGTAGTTCAGCGGATACCGATAGCCCGTACCGTCCGTAGAGCCAATAGGCATAACGACCTTGACTCTGGCGTATTTACCGAGCAATTTGTATTCACCACCGAGATAAAAGTTACTATGCACTTATTATATATAAATTGCAAAAGCAATACAAGGCTTTCGCAAAGAAAATTCAAAAAGCCGTAAAACTTGGCGAAAAAGAGCAGCCCTCCGGGGCAGGTGAGAGCCTGCACCCAAAGGGCGCTCTATATTATATACATTATATATAGGATATACAGGAGCCTGTCCGGCGGCGGGTAACAAAAATGGCGTACCCGAAGGTACGCCATTTTCATTTAGGAATGGGGGATTAACCACCCAGCTGCTGAAGCAGGTTACACAGTTCGCCGATTACATCGTCGGTGTTGCCTTTCAGCATTTTCAGCACGGTGCCTACCACATCGGTAATGGAGCTGTTGTCAGATCCACCGATCAGGGAGCCTACCAAGCTGGCTACCGTGTTGTAGTTATCCTTGTAGTTGACAACTTCCACCAGGTACCGCAGCACGGCAATCAAGGTCTCAGAGGCGTCGCCCTTTACAAACACGCGCGTGCCGTAGGTGGCAGCCTGAGAAGCATCGGTCATCACCTTGCCGTGGCTTGCCAGCTGGAACCAGTCAATATCCATCAGTTCCAGACCCAGGGGTTTACCCTTGATCTTGATCATGCCAAGCACCTGATTCAGCAGGGGAACAATGTTGTCCACGCCGATGATGGGCTTCAGCATAGCGGTCAGATCGTACAGGTCAATGTTCAGATCCAACTTCAGGCCAACCTTAGCCAGTAAGCCATTCAGATCCACTTTGAAGGCCTTGAATACCTGAGTCAGTACGGTGTTCACATTCACGATGGGCTTCAAAGCATCCAGCAGAGCGGAAACCGGTGTAAACAGGTTCTCGATCAGCTGCAGCAGGCCGTCGTTGGCAATGAACAGTGCCAGGTTGGGCAGCATGGACATCAGGGTCTGCAGCGGTGCATTCAGAATGTCCTCTACCTTATCCCACAGGGAGTTGACAATATCCAACAGGATGTTGTCATAGGCCTTGCTGATGTCCTCTCTGTACTGATACTGGGTCTTAATGTTGTAGCAGCCGAATGCCTCCAGCAGCGGAACGACCACGGAAGAGTAGCCGTTGGAGCCGGGGATATGAACGATGTTGAAGATGCCCAGAGAAGCATCATTCAGCAGTACATCCAATACGCCGTAGAACGGACGCATTACAGCAGCCAGTGCATTAAAGAAGCTATCCTTATCCTTTACGCCCCACTTAAGAGCGGAGGTGTTGACCTTGGACCAGGAGGAGGCAGAGCCGATTACGGCAGCCGCATTCGCGTAGGTCTTGCCATAGGACTCATCGGTGAGCAGCTTGGCAACGGTCTTGGTAGAATAGTCAATGCCGGTCTGGGACAGCAGGGCGGTCAGGTTGGTGGAGTCGTTGATCTTCACACCGTCCAGTGCCTTGCCGATGCCGGTGATCATGCCATTGATGGTGCTGTCCTTAAAGGCAGCATCAGAGATCAGCTTGTTCAGATCAGCCAAGCTACCGATCAGGCCATCCAGCATAGGCGGAATGTTCTTCAAGAAGTCTTGATCCACAGTGGAGGGATAAGAGAACTTGTAGTCCTTGGTCTGGTATTCGCTGTAATTCCAGAACGCGTTGGTGGGATTCTCCTGGAGCAGATAGAACAGCGCACGGATGATCTGGTCTGCGGAGGAGGTGCCGATCTGGTCAAGTACCGCGTTGATGATGGACTTGTAATCCTTGATCGCGTCGATACCGCCCAAAATGGACTTCAAACCGCTGATGTTCTTGGTCAGCAGGTTGGCTACATAGCGGAGCACGGCGATCAGCGTTTCGCCCTGGTTTGCAGTAACGTGCTTTCTATTATAATAGCCTTCGCTGTTCTTTGCAGCGCTCTTGACCGTGCTGACTGTGCCGTGGCTTGCCAGGGTACCCCAGTCGATCTTGGGCAGCTGAATGTTGATTTTCTTAGACTTGAGCAGCTTGTTCACCAGCGGAACGATGGCGTTTTGGATCTCGCACTTGTTCAGGTTGTTCAGATTCAGGTGAATGTTCACACCCAGTGCGTCCTTAACCAGACCGTTCAGTGACTTGCCGGCCAGAGCCTTGATAATGACCTCAACATCTACGCCGTTCTTCTTCAGTACCGGAAGGAGAGATGTTACCGGCGACAGAAGATTGTTGACGAGCTGTGCCAGGCCATTATTATCAATGTAGTATGCCACATTGGGCAGTACTGCGGTGAGGGTATCGAACGGAGCGTCCAGTACCTTGTTCAGGAAGCCTACGATGGGATTCAACACATCCGTCAGTACGCTGTCGGTAGACTTCTTAATGTCTGCCTTGTACTGCTTGTAGGTCTTCACGTTGGGGCACTCCAGTGCCTCCAGCAGCGGAACGATGGCACTTTCGTAACCATTGCCGCCATAGATGCTCAGGGACTTCACATCCTCGATCACTTTGTACAGGTTGATCTCCAGTACAGAGGTCTTGGAATACTTGTCAGAGCCCTTGATGTGAATGCGCAGTTTGCCATTCTTCAGCTGTACGGTGTCCTTAGAGGAACCGAAGTTCAGGTTCTTCACCAAATCGGTAAGGATCTGGCCAACGGCCAAGTCGTCGCCTGCCAGCAGCAGAGACAGTACGCCGTCCAGCGGACGCAGGATCGCAGCCAGGCCGTTTACAAAGCCCTGCTGTGCCTTTGCGGAGCCATCGGTGAAGCCCCAGTTGATGTTGCCCAGCTTCTTCCAGCTCTTGGCTTTTTTGATCGCCTTAGCTGCGGAGGAGTAGGTCTTGCCGTAGCTGCCGTCCGTCAGGAGCTTAGCTACGCCCTTCTTGCTCACATCAATGCCGGCATAGCCCAGGTAATCCTTGTAAGGATCAATGGCGCCGTACAGTGTGGAAGCCAGCTTGGTCAGGTTGGCGTTGGTGAAGATCAGGGAGCTAACCAGGTCTTTCAGGTTATCCTGCTTCACCACATCCAGGCCGGCCAGCAGGCCGATCACGGAGGTGACCATGGTGTCCAGATCGCCAACAGCGTCGCTGGCGTCCTGTGCGGTCACACCGGCGGGATAATAGAAGCCGGTGGTCTTTTCCTGTACATACTGGAGGAAGGTCCAGTAAGCAGTGGTGGGATCCGTGGTCTTGGCGATCACAGCGTTGATGATGTTCAGCAGATCCTTCTTGGTCAGGCGGCTGATCATATCCAGCAACTGGCTCATGGAAGGATTGTCGATCACGACTTTCAGCAGATCAATGATCTGGCGAATTTGCAGTACATCCACCACCAGGTTGATCAGATACTTCAGAACAGCCTCTGCATTCTTGCAGTTTGCAATGTCCTTAAACAGGGTGGTGGGCAGCTCAAAGCCAAAGTTAGCCAGCTGGCTGTTTACAGCGTTGATCACGGTCACATCGTTGATGCCCAAGCCAGCCTTGGTTGCGCTCTTCTTCAGCAGGCCGGTTACAAGAGCAATCGTCTGCTTATTCTGCGCGTTTTGATCCTTGTCGTCCGTATTGGTCTTAAAGATCAGGCCCAGTATTGCGGAGAACCATGCGTCGTTCTTTGCCATAGAGGGCATCAGGTTGGACACCTTTGCGCTCAGAATGTTGGATACGCCGTGGATCTCTTTGTACAGCGGGTAAATGGCGGCAGTCGCCACATTGTTCAGGTCCTTGTTCATCACAATGGACAGGCCCTTAAGCAGGTTGGTCAGCACGGAGACAGGCTTGCTGTAGAAGCCGTCCAGCAGCTTGCTGATGGGGGTGATGATGGCCAGCAGGCCGGTTGCGCCGTCCTTTACGCTGCCCTTTGCATACACGCCCAGGCTAAAGCCCTGTGCTTTTTCCAGATCCTTAAAGATGGGGTACAGTACACCGTCATAGTAACCGGCATCCTTGGTCAGCACGCCGATCAGATCGGTGATGATGCCCAGGCTCTCGCCGAAGTTCTTGAAGAACTTGGTGTTGTTGCCTGCGCGGAAGCCCCAGTTGATCTTAATGTTGGTGGCGCCGGTCCAGCCGCTGGTGCTCTTGTCCAAGCGAATGGCGTTGTGCCAGGTAGGCAGGCTTGCCAGCTTCTTGGCGGCGGACTTGTTGGTCAGGTGATTGCTCACTGCGTGGGGAGAAATCAGACCCTTCAGTGCAGCAGCCAAAATGTTGTAGTGGTAAGCACCGGTCTTGCTGGTGTAGTACACCGGCTTGCCGGCCTTATTCTTCTTCTTGTACAGCTTCTGGTTGCCGTCGTAGAAAACATTCAGGCCCAGAGCGTCCTCGTTCACCAGATAGTAATCAATTACATTCTCCAGTGCAACATACATCTGAACCACCAGATTGGTCAGATGATCCTCAGTGTAAACCTTCTTGTCTGAGGTATCGGTGGACTTCTTGTCCCCGTCGTTCAGGAAGTTTAAGGTCTTATTGAGCATCTTCAGCATCGGGTTGGTGTTGTCGCTGCCCAGGATGTAAGAACCAAGGCTCACCAGACCGCACAGGATGCCGGGGGTGGTGTTCAGGTTGAAGTTGTTCAGTGTGGAGTTCTCCAGCACCTTGGACAGTGCGGAGTCCAGATTGGACAGCAGAGAAGCGCCGCTCTTACTGGAGGTCTTGGGTACCTTTGCCCACTTGGGCTGGGTCTCGATCTTTGCCATCTTGCCGTTTACTTTCGGGAAGCTCACGTCGATGGTGTTCTTGGTCTTGGTGTCCATGGCCTGGATCACATTCACCAGCTGACCGATGTTAGACAGCAGGAAGTAAGCACTTTCGGTGCTCAGACCAACAAACTTGGATTCCTTGTTATACACGCCCATTACGAAAGAGGCCTTGTCGTTGTACTTCAGCTGGAATACACCGTTGAGTACATCGCTGATGGTGCTCTTTTCGCCCAGACCGCCCATAGCGCGGATCAGACCGGTGATGATGGGCAGGTTGGTGGTGATCTTGTTGTCGGTGGCGGTCACATCATTGAGCAGGTCAATGATGGCGTTGAACCAGTCGTTCACAAAGATGTTTACAAAGCAGTCCAGAATCTGGGCCGGCTTGCCGCCGTCTGCCAGGTTCTTAAAGTTAACCAAAGACTGGTTGTAGAAGAACGCTTTGTCGCCAACGGTATCGCTCTTAATCTTGTAATCACTATAAGACCAATCGGAAGCCTTCTTGGTGTTGTCAGCGCTCTTTACATCATACTTGGCAATGAAGTTCTTGCCCATAATGTCCAGAATCTTGGGCAGGGCAACGAAGAGGTTGTTGGCGCCGTGGTTGTAAACGGTGCCCTCTTTCTTGGTCATGGCGCCGCTCTTGGCGTCTTTTTCACCATAGGCAGCCACATACTGATCCACAGCAGCGGTGAAGAAGGTGGCCAGCTCGGACACAGCCTCATTCACGGCAGTGGCAGCGTCGCCGGTGAGCTTCAGTGCATCGGCAATGCCGGATGCCTTGGCACCCTGCAGCGCCTTATCGGCTGCATAGATGTTCAGGATTACCGGGGTCTTGGTGTCATCGTACTTGCCGGTGGTGGGGTCACCATACACCTGGCTGACGATCACATCTTTGCCGTCGGCATCCTTGCCATACTCAACACCGCTGATGTTGTAGTATGTAAAGTCATAGTTGGTGTCGCCGATCAGCCAGTGCATCAGGGTGGGCAGAACCTCGTTCAAATCCCAGCTCAGGCCGCCGCCCAAACCGACGGGGCTGCCAACGCTCTGGCCGTATTGATCCATCAGACCGCTCAGCAAACCGCCCAGGAAACCATTAAAGGGATCACCCTCCTGGTTGAATACCATGGGGATCAGCACTTCGTCAATCACAACGGTCAAAACAGGCAGCAACTGCATAATGGTTTCAACCGGGTGCTCGTACAGGTTCATCCATATATCGGTGAGCGCACCCTTCAGGTCAACCTTGGACTCTACCAGTTTGTAGACCACTTCGTTCATAACCGCATTACCGGTGAGGTGCAAGCCTGCGATGGTTACGCCTTCCTGATCCTCAGGATCCAGCAGTACCATGTACTGATTGATGGCGTTGTTTACAGCAGCAACAGCAAAGGAATCCTTAAAGCCGTATTTCGCGAAAGAATACTTTCTGCAAGAATTAGAGATAACCTTGGCGTCGGTAATCTCAAAGTAGAAATCAACGGCCTCGTCAACGCTCTCTTTCAGTTCACCACTGTAGAAGGTCTTTAACAGATCTTGGTTGATGGTGGCGATCACTTCTTCGGGGGACATGCCGCCGACAGTTCTGTTCTCCATCAACGCTCTGCGGTAAATACCCTCGGTACGCGTATCCAGATCCTCACTGCTCCAGTAAGTGGCCATTGCCGGCTTGGTTACAGGAGCGATGCCCTTGTCTGCATAGTCGCCGTTCAGGTAAGCCTGGAAGGTGTCACGGCTGGAACCGATTTTTGCGTTGCCGTCGGGCACATTCTTGTTCATGTCCGCACGCAGGGCAGCTACGGTAGCGTCATCCAGCTGCGCAGCATAGTACTCGCTAACAAAGGCGTCATCGCCGTTGTTGGCCAGTACGGCAGCACCGATCTTGCAAGCGGCTGCCAGTGCAGCATCGTCATCCTTGATGGTGTTGTAGTCCTTTTTGGCCAGCTTGCACAGATAAGCCTTGGCGGCCTCTGCCAGTTCACTGCTTGCCTTGTCGGACTGATACTGGAGCAGCACATACCAAATCGCTTCGCTCATGGTGCTGACTTTCTTCTTGCTGCCGGCTTCTTCGAAGTAGGCGGTGAAGGTGCCAAAGCACTTAGCTACATCCTTGAAATCGTCCAGAGCAATCAAGTCGTCTACTTTGTACGATTTGTCTTTGTAGGTAACGGTAGCTTTCTGGATGTCTTCCAGGGTGTCTAGGCTGCCTTCAGCAGTACCCAGCACCTCGAGCACTTTGTTCAGTGCGTCATAGGCAGCGCTCAGGTCTTCCTGCTGCTTAGCCTGTTTCTCGGGGAACTGCTCCAGCAGGGCGGACAGATCGCTCAGCGTGTCCTCGCACCATTTGGCCAGTTCTGCGTCGCTGGACGAAATGTTGTTGACGCAAAAAGAAAACAGCTGATAAAAGCTCATCTTCGCATCTTTCTCGTCCAGGTAGGCATACGCCACATCGGAATACCCTTTCCGGTAACCGTCAATGATGTCTGCCTTATTCATGGGGCTGCTCAAAAGATTAAGCAGCGTGGGAGACACACCCATGATCAGATCACTGATCGAGGTGGTGTCGGTGACGGTCATCCCCAACTTCTCCTCAAGCGCCTTTTTGATATTCGGCTGATTGAGCAGTACCGGAACATAGGTGTCTACCAGTTCCGTCAGTGCGTCAAAGGTGGAATCGGCACTTGTGGAGTTCTTCCAGATGCCCTTGTCTTTGTCCGCTGCAAATGCAGTGAACCCGACAGAGCAGGTGGTGACCATCATTACTACAGCCAAAAATAGGCTGAGTAACTTTTTGCCCGTCTTCATAATTCATCTCTCCTTCTGATATGTTGACGAACTTGTCGTTTTGGATTCGCCTGGGCAGCGCACCCTTTTAGCGGAGGATGTGCTTACAAGTTGCGTTAACAATTTGTTCACAATTCCTCTGCTAAAAGGGCGCAGGATACCCACGCGTACAACAAATACAGTATATTTATACCAAATATAGAACGGCAAGTCAATAGGTTTCCGAAAACTTTTTAACAAAATGTGAACGGGTGGGCAAAATTTCCCGATTTATAGCGAAATTCCGGCGCAATATTTTTTTGTGTACTTATATATCAAGCCATGTTTGGTCCGGCCGATGGATCTGCGCTGCATTCTTATCTTGAATTTGCGTGGAGGATCAGGGCGCGTTTATCGTTATTGCTACATTCGACAACTGCTGACAGAAATTCCACCGGTTTTGGAGAAAAAATTGTGGAAAATCCTGTGGAACTTGTGAAAGTTTCCCGCCGCTACGCCAAAAAATCGATGGTGTAAAGGGGCACGCCTTTGCGTGTGAAAATCTCGCGTAAAGCACATGACCTTTACAAGTCGAAACTTGCAAAATAATGGACATTGTCTTTTAATTAAGCGATAAAATATGAACAAATTGTTAATTTCGTGTAAATTAAATTTGTCCGTTCGCACAAAAAACGGCCGCTCAAATTGTGCAACATTCCGAAAATCAGAAAAATCACGGCTCTTTATTGATTTTTGGTGACCATCGTGTTTTAATAAGAATGCGATAAATGTGTTTCTATGCGCATTTTCATATGTATGGCGTCCGGCTGCAATGCCTTCATCCTGAATATCGGATTGCCCGATGGTCAGAGGATGGGACGGCGCGTACACGCAACCATTTATTCGTAAGAATTACAAATTACTATGGAGGTAAAAATTAGTGAAAGCTAAAAAGTTTTCCCGCAAGTTGCTTGCGCTCTTTTTGGCGGTCTTGATGGCGATGAGCTGTTTCTCCGGTGCTATGGTCGCTTCCGCGGCTAATGCTTCGGCAAACACGAAGTACCATGACCAGGACTTGGACTTCAACTCACTGGGTTGGCCCATCCTGAATGATGAGCAGGCCTGCACAGCCCTTTTGGACTTTGTGGATCTGACTCTTGCTCAGGCAAACATCGCACCGATGAATATCGACCTGAGCGTTCTTGGTAGCATCACCATCAAACTGGGCAGCGTGGATGAGGTGCTTAAAACTGTTCAAGATCTGGATTCTTTCCTGAACAGCAAGTCCGCACTGCTTCTGCTGGCCGGCGATGCCCGCTATGTAGATTTGAGCGCAGTTGACGGAATGTCCCGCAGCAAAACTTCCTCTACCGATATTGTACGCGGTATTGTGAAGCTGGTTCGGAACATTTCTTCCGACGCGGGTCCTGAAGGCGCCAACGGCAATATCGTAAAGAAGTTGCTGCGCGGCGATCTTGGCCTTGGTATCGTAAGCAGCTTCTTGGATGTTTACAAGACCATCGGCGACCTGATCGGTATGCCCAGCGGCTATCAGAAAAATATGGTATATAATATTGTTCAGCAGCTGGTTCTGGAGAATACCGGTTGGTTTACTGCGGAAGAGAAGGCTCAGATCCGGAACAATCCCAGTCTGGAGACCAGCAAGCTGGATTCCATCCTGCTTGATAAGCTCTCCACCCAGTTGCTCAGCAATATTACCGCACAGATTACATACGCCGACGGTACCAATTCTCGAGACAGATACGCAGAGTATCTGGAGAAGGGTTCCGCACCGTATATTGACACGACCAACCTGCATTATGTAACGCAGGAGGATCATGACAAGAACGGCGAGGCCATCGGTAATGTATATCTGTTCCGCTACAAGGATCAGAAGCTGGTGCTGAAGCCCACAGATACGCTGTTTGACTTTGGCTTCCAAGCCTTTGAGATGGTGTGGAACACCGCCTTGAAGGATACGCTGGGCCAGTTGAATTCCGGTGTGGGCGGTTACGACTACAACTACTATATGTGGTACACCGGTGCCACGACCCACAACACGGCTTGGGACTACAGCAATGTAGCCAACAACTACGGCGCTGCCGATGTGCAGGCTTGGGCCGCTTATGAGTGCCAGAAGGCTGCAAAGGGCCTGAAACCCGGCCAGACCCTTGGCGAAGAGTACAAGGATGCGGCTTCCTATCTGGCTTACATCAAGGCGGATCTGGAGAAGTACAACAGCCGTGACCTGGTGAAGGATCCTACCTACACCTGGAGAGATATTGACTCCACCACCCTGTTCAACAAACTGCGTTACAGCCCCATGTCTGTTTACTACTTTAAGCAGGCCACCGGTCCCCTGAACTGCAGCTTTGCTGAGACCGGTATGAAGAACATTGAGGCATTCATGGCAAATGATTACAGCAGCTACAGTTCCATGCTGGCAGCGCTGAATGATTTCCTGGTTGCCGCAGTAAAGGACTTCCTGCCGAGTTATGATGCCAGCGTTCTGACGAAGGTGAATTCCGATGATCCCGGCAATGTAGCGCAGACCCTGGTTGGCAATATGCTGAAGGTGCTGCAGTACATCTGTGATCAAACGGATGCGAACATTCTCGGCGCCTTCTATAATAAGAACGGCGAGGGCACTGCTCTGACCGAGGCCAATTTGGAGAGCGCGATGATTCCGTTTGCAATTTCTGCACTGCGGAATATCCCCGACTTCAAGAAGGGCATCCACAATGAGGACCTGGACGCTTGCGACGATGCAGAGGGCGTAGCTGCTCTGGCGTTGCAGCTGTATCTGGGCTATGTGCTGCCGGATCACGACTACTCTTCTCTGGTGCAGAAGGGCGCAGACGGTAAGTACGATGTAACCATTGACAATCTGCTGCTGATGGCTCGTGATGCTGTGGGTTATGTAATGAGCCCCTATATTATCATGCACGACAAGGACGGCAACCTGTGGAATCCGGAGACCGCTACTCTGAATGACGGCGTTTCTCTGTTTGATCTGCTGAATTCCGTTGTTGTTTACTATGCCGGCACTGACACCTTTAAGGACGGCGAGCATGGCAAGGGCCTTGCCAATCTTCTGGGCGTTTGCGACACCAACGGCAATTGCCTGGTGAAGCTGTCCAACTCCCTGTGGGAGAACATCAATGTGATCGCCAACAAGCTGTTGCCTGTTGCAGGCGTGCTGCAGTATGGCGATTCTGCAAAGAAAGGCGCTTTGAATTCCGAAGAGCTGATCTACACCGATGTGATCCAGGGTATGCTGAATATTGGTGTGGCAGATGCGAACGGCCAGTATGGCGCAACCGGGTTTGTAACCCGTCTGCTGACCATGGTTTCCGCACCGCCTATCAAGAGCGAAGGCATTATCCGCACCGTTTACAATGTATTGGCTGATCTGGTGAACGTTGTATTCGGCGGCCGCTACGGCACAGCCCGTAATGTGGTTCCCGCTGCTGCGACCAACAATCATCCCTTCGACGATCTGCTGCAGAAGGATACCTTTGCCGGTACTTCCAGCAACAGCAGTTACGGCGTACTGGGTACCCTGGTATACAATGTGTATGAAGCCTCCGGCGGTGTAGGCGGCGACAGCGGCAAGACCGATACGATCCTGCCCGGCGCTATGTACACCGTACAGGCTGTGAACAATCTGATCGGCGGCCGGATCACCACTTTGGCGGATCATAACATGAAGCTGGCTTCCGCTCGTGTGGCAGACAGCAACTTGACCCTCAGCTATGGCGGTAACACCACCACCACAACGCTGACGGTTACCAATAACTGCTACGGTCTGAACCGTGCGGTAAAGAACGCCGATGGTAACTTCGTTGCTCGTGGCCGTTACAACATTGAGATCACGAATGTGGTTTCCGATAACAGTGCTTGCACCGTAGACTTCTCCAGCAAGACAGTTGTTCCTGAGAAGTCCGCTTCCTTCACTGTTACCAACGGCGGTTTTGATGAAGATACTGTAGTAACTTACACCGTTACTTACAACATTATCGACACCAACACCAACCAGGCCCTCTACACCGGCCTGACCTGCAAGACTTATCAGTTTGTGACTCCGCAGAAGAACTGGTCCGATTCTGTGTATCCGGGCGGTTCTCAGGACAGCAGATTCTCCAATGGTTCTTCCGGTAAGACCGCCGATGGTCAGGCTACCGTGAACAACACCGGTTACTTTGGTAACGCTTACCTGAACCAGAAGCCGTTCCGTGTAAGCTATCCTACCGATATTGTTCTGGCAAGCTCTAACCTGGATGCAGTGAAGAACTACAAGATTCGTCTTGGCTATGACCGTACCCTTGCCGGTTCTCCCGACAAGACTTTGGACGGCGTTTTTGCTTACAGCACCAGTTCTGTTAAGGATTCCTTTAGCAACAAGACCGTAACTGTAAACAATTCCAACATGATGGCCGCGTTTGATAAGTTCACCGGTGATGTGCTGAACTACGAAAAGGTAGACTACACCACCGATGGCGGTCAGACTTGGGTCAAGGGTGTTGCCGCAAGCCAGGTTCCCTCCAACGGCGTATCTCGTGTGAACCACGCTTACACGCTGAGCGAGCTGAACGGCGGCAAAGCGCTGGCTGCTGCTGTTAAGGATAGCAACGGTTATTACACCGCCGTTTATCTGAAGAGCGGCTCCGGCGACTTCGCATACAGCAACTTGCTGGGCAAGGTTTCCGGCGCAACCGGCATTGACGGTCTGTACATCCAGACCGGTTCCGTAACCCTGTCTAAGGACAGCTCCTCTTCCTTGGATCTGTTCAAGTATGATGGTTCTACGGATATTTCTCAGGTATCCAAGAAAGAAGTGAAGTTGAGCTTCTTCTGCGACAAGAACCCGGCAACCGGTAGCTTGAAAGTAACTGTTGCTGACGATGGTAACCGTAGCCAGTTCAATAGTGCATACGATTCTTTGAACAGCTACATTAAGAACTACAGACCTTCTGACTTTAAGGATTACGATAAGGCCAGCGGCTCTTCCGCAACCTATGATGCAGCAACCGCTGCTTTGGCTGCCGGCTTTGAGGCCCGCCAGTCTCCGCTGAATCTGTCCACTGCCGGCACTCTGTCCAGTGCATTCACGAAGACGCCTGTTACCTCTGAGGTGAAGACCGTGATCGGCGAGCCTGCAACCAAGCCCGTAACTTCCTTGGATCAGCTGCCTGCAGCTCTGGCTGCTTATGCAACGACTGACGGCAATTATTACTATGCTGACAGCGCTATGAGCCAGCCTTATTACACCACGGAGGCTCTGACCGATGCTGATGTAACGGTTCAGACTTCCACCACTGTTGGTGGTCAGGCTTACACCGTGGCTATGGATAAGACCGGCCAGGTTGTTGTGAAGAGCGGTTCTTCCTGGTACTTCCTGAACACCCCGGCTTATGCCACCGCATGGGATACCACCACTTATAAGGATGCTCCCTATGCGATCAACGGTGCTGAAAAGGAAGGCACCTTCAATCAGGCGAAGTTCGTTTACTACAATGCCAATGGCGTTGCCGTGAGCAAGGACTTCACTGTGAAGCACATGGTTACCGAGAAGTCCATTGTCAACAATGGCGAGGAGACCCGTGCACTTGCCATGCAGGCAAGAGACAAGATGCGCTATGCTGTGGATCAGTGTGCGCAAATGCTGAGCGTTACCGTTGCCGGTCAGATCTTCACGGATGTTTCTTCCATTCGTGACGGTATGACGGACGCCAACTTCGATCTGCCCGAGTACCAGAAGATGGTATCCGTGGCGAAGGATGCTGAAAAGATGTACGCTGCAGATATCTACCTGAAGAGTGACGAGTCCAAGACGGTGCTTGCCACCTGCGGTTGGAACCAGATCGACCAGACCATTGCTGACCTGGCAAACACCAACGGTAATGACGCTGCGGATTATACCTATGCATTCTCCACCAGCACTTCTTCTTTGCTGATTGAAGAGGCTGTTCGTATGTTTAAACTGTACATGGGCACTGTGACCGAGCGCGGCTATATCGGCGACAAGGTGGAGGCTGAGGTTTCTCACGCCAGCGGCAGCGCTTACAGCGCAATGACCACCACCTGGACAGATTCCGGTAATGTCGATGCAGACGGCAATGCCATCAAGAATGCTGCAATCGCCACCACCGCGACTTCCGCGAAGTACGGTGCTGTTGAGGGCGGCAAGCTGGTTAACAAGGGCGAGAAGGTTTACACCGACGAGTCCTGGACCAACTATGTGAACGCACTGGCTGCTGCTGTAGATGTTGCGACCACCGGTAACGGCGACTACGCCCATAAGGACGCTGCCACCTATGTTCCGGCTGATAAGGACAACTACACCGCCAATCTGTCTGCTTGCTTCACCGCTTACAAGAACCTGGTAGATGCAGAGAACTCCCTTGAGGAAGGCACTGCTCCCTCCGGCTTCGCTGTAACCGGTAAGGTACTTGCTCTGGCGAACACCAAGGGCGAGCTGGCAAGCGAAAAGTTCACCGTTATCGGTTGTGATGTTGTGATCAACGGCGAGACCGTGGCTACCACCGGTCAGGATGGTACTTTCACCATTCCGGCTCTGGCAAACGGTACTTACACCGCAACCCTGAACTATAAATATGGCTATGACCGTAATATCACCATCACGGTGAAGGACGGTAATGTGGATCTGGGCAACCTGGGTATGCTTGTTTGCAACTTCAATAAGGATGGCTATGTCAATGCTTCTGACTATGCTACCTATTTGGCTGCTTCTAACACCAAGCTGGGTGCTGCGAAGTACAACGCTTCTTGCGACTTCAACCACGATGGCTATATCAATGCTACAGACTACGCTGTTTACTATGCATTCTCCAATGCAAGACTGAGCAACGCAATCTACGGCTAAATCCTAACTTAAAGTACCCTGGCGGTGCTTCGGCACCGCTTGGGTCACACTGATTTTGATTATGAAATTGAACAAACTCAAGAGAACACTTGCTGCTTTCTTATCGTTTGTATTGATTTTGACCTTAACCTCTATTTCCCCGCTGGCTGCCCAGGGTACCTTGGGCACCGAGCAGCCCCACCTCTCCTGTACCTTTACGGACAGCGAGGGCCGGGCGGTAGACGGCAATGCACTGTCTGCCGGGGATTATACCGTATCCTTTACGCTTTCCGGTATGCAGTCCTTTGCCGTGATGCAGTACACCATGTCTTATGATGCGGCTGTGCTGACGGTCAACGGGCACAGTGATTTGCTGTCGGACAGTTTGCCGGATCAGCTGCGGGGCCTTGGCGCCGCCGGTGTGCTGGTGCAGAATGGGACCATCAACTTTGGTTTTATCACCAGGGTGGACCAGACCGCCACCACCACCGCCATTGATGCGGCGGGTCAGCTCCTTTTGAAGTTGCAGGTCACCGTTGCTACGGAAGCGCCTGTGGACTTTGCAAAGATTGTGACCTTGGATACGGACCCGAACCAAACCTTCATTGAGGCAGATTATGCGGATTATGCCGATTATGGCACGGCTGACCAGGACTGTTATGCGCTGGTCACCGCCTTTGACGGCTATGCCGCAACGCTGTATCCCATGACAGCAGATCTGTCACCGGCCACCGGTCATGCCGTTACCGGCAGAGTGCTGGCGCTGGCCAATACCAATGGGGATTTGGCGGGAGATACTTTTACAGTTAGCAACTGCGATGTAGTGATCGCAGATGAAGTGGTTGCAACCACCGGAACGGACGGTTGCTTTACCATTTCCTCACTCCCGGCAGGGGAGTACACCGCTACATTGCGCTATGCCCATGGTTATGATCGCACGGTTACCTTTACGGTAGCAGACAGCGATTTGGGCTTAGGCGATTTAGGTATGGTTGTCTGCAACTTTAGCAAGGATGACTATATCAACGCCGCAGACTACGCAATTTACTATTCGTCCGCTAACGCGAAGCAAGGCGCGGCGAATTACAATGAGAATTGCGACTTTAATCATGACGGCTATGTGAACGCAACAGATTATGCAATCTATTATGCGTTTAGTAACTGTAATTTATCTAAGCTAAGTTATTGATAACGATTTAGGGAGGAAAAGAACGTATGCGTAAAAGCGCAAAGAAGCTTCTTTCCGGTGTGATGGCTGGTTTGATGGTAGTCTCCATGGCTCCCATCTCTGCACTGGCTGCTAACTCTTATGAGCCCGGCGATGTTGTTGCAAAAGAAGATTATGTAACAGCGGCTGATATTGCTCCTGAGGTAGATATCGTATGGACGGCTTACACCGGTCTGAACAAATCTTTTATCACGAATGGTGACGCAGAGTGGGAAAACTCTGCAAATAACGACACCTATGCAGATCTTTCTAAGGTTGACCTGACCGGTAAGACTGCGAACAGCACCGATTTCCCGGCTGCTGCAATCCGTAGCGGTAAATATTATGTAGCCGCTTCCTTCATCCTGAAGAACTACGGCGGCCAGTTTGGTGACTGCACCCTGTCCTTCGGTTGGGATGATGCTTTGACCATGGGTAAGAGAACCGCTAAGGGCTTCACCGCCGGCGACAGCGGTATGATGGTTCCCTCTTTTTCCAATGTATCTGATGCGGACGGCAACGCTTATCTGATCGACGCCGCATCAAAGTTCAATGACACTTATTATGCTCTGTCTATCGCTACTCCGCATCTGCCGGAGACCGGTTCCGTTGTGTATGTTGGCGACGACTACACTTTTGAGACCGATGGCCCCTTGGGCGGCGATGATGGGCTGGGCGTTAAGCTGCAGGGCTTGTATTTGGGTACCGTTGGTTTCCAGGTTGCTGAAGGCACTGTGATTTCCGACGACCTGCTGAAGTTTGGCGTGAATGATTGGCCGGCCAACGACCCCGGTCTGTGCAACCTGCACATGGGTTCCGTTGACCCCGATCGTATGTACACTGTAACCGGTATGACCGAGTATGAGGGCACCACTCCGGCTATGGGTACTCTGAAGATCGGTGGCACCAGCACGCCTGAGACCAAGTCTTACACCGTTAACTATGTGACCGAGGACGGCGCTTCTCTGGGCACCGAGACTGTGGAAGAGGGCAAGAGCCCCGCTTCGGTACCGGCTCTGCCCACCAAGGCTCCCGATGCTGCCGGCCACTACAGCTATGCTTGGGATACCGATCCCACCACGGCGACCATCTCCGCAGACACCACCTTCACTGCTAAGCTGACCACCACGCCGCATAATCCGCAGACTCTGGAAAGCAACATTGTGGATGCCACCTGCGATAAGGACGGTTCTAAGACCGTGACCACCAGCTGCTCTGATTGCGGCTATGTGATCAGCGAGAATAACGTGGTTATCCCCGCTACCGGTCACAAGTGGGGCGAGTGGAAGCATGACGACTCTACCGCTAAGGCTGAGTCCAAGCACACCCGCACCTGCGCGAATGACGCTACTCATACCGATAGCGCAGCTTGTAACTTTACTTCTCAGGTAACCCAGAACCAGACTGCTGATCAGCCTGAGATCACCACTTACACCTGTAAGGATTGCGGCTACTCCTACACTGAGGAGACCAAGCCTGCTCTGGGCCATACCCACAACTACGGTGCTCCCGCTGCTGATTACGCCAGCGGTCAGGCCTTCGTTGAGGGTAAGAATTACACCCACACTGCTACCTGCACCGGCGAGGGTACCTGCAGCCAGCCTACTAAGACTGACAAGTGCACCTTCGATAATGGTGTGGAGACCAAGGCTGCTACCTGCACCGAGGACGGCGTGAAGACCTTCACCTGCACCGAGTGCGGCGGCACCTACACTGTAGCTATCCCGGCTACCGGCCACGCTTGGGGCCAGTGGAGCCATGACGCTGCAACTGCAGAGGCTAGTGCTACCCATACCCGCGTTTGCGCCAATGACGCTTCTCACAAGGATACCAAGGCCTGCGACTTCACCGCTAAGGTGACCCAGGAGGCAACTCTGGATCAGCCCGAGATCACCACTTACACCTGTAAGGACTGCGGCTACTCCTACACCAAGGAGACCGCTCCGGCTCTGGCTGGTGTGACCGTAACTGTAAATGCTGTGGAGAACGGCTCTGTAACCCTGGCCGGTCAGGATGTGACCGCCGGTGGTTCTAAGAAGTTCGCTGAGAACGGCACTTACACCCTGGTTGCGACTCCCAATGAGAACTGCACCTTCGTAGGCTGGCAGACCGGTAACAAGATTGTTTCCACCGATGCTACCTACACCACCGTGGCTATCGCTGACATCACTTACACGCCCGTGTTCGCTGAGTCCGCTAAGCCCGTTCAGTTCACCTTTGTTGATATGTTCAACAACGTGATCTCTTCTCAGTCTGTTGCTTCCGGCGCAGATGTGAAGATCCCGCAGGCGCCCACCTACACCGGCTACACCTTCACCGGTTGGTCCGCAGATGAGGCTACCATTAAGGCCGCTACCTCCTCCATGACTGTTTATGCACAGTATGAGAAGGACGCTGCCGCTACCTACACTGTAACCACTGACGCTGACGCTACCGTTGCTTACGGCAGCAACTCCGCACAGGGTACTCTGGCTGACGTTCCTTACGGCACCCAGGTAACCGTGTCTAAGGCCGGCGCTACCGCTTGGGCTATCGACGGCAAGATCGTTGCTTACGGCGACAGCTACACCTTCTATGTTGCATCTGATGTAACTGTGAAGGCGGCTTCCGCTACCACCCAGGCTCCCGTTGTGGCTGCTGTTTCTGCCAACCAGGTTGCCGGTTCTTACAAGGTTGAGTTCGTTGCTACCCGCGCTATGGTGGATGGCTGCACTTACCTGAAGTCCGGTTTTGTGTATGGTAAGAACCTGTCCGATGCTGACCTGACTCTGGCCAACGTTGGCAAGAAGGGTTCCGCTGATAACTCCGGCGTTGTGAAGGCTGCTTATGCCAACAGCACCGAGGGCAGCACTCAGTTCATCCTGAGCTATGGTATCTCCGCTCAGACCGGCACTGCCTCCGCTAAGGCATTCTTGACCTACAAGGATCAGAATGGCAAAGTGAAGACCGTGTACTCTGATGTGATGAACCACACTTACGCTTAATCGCGTAAACACCTATTTATCGCTCCTGCCGGCGGGCAACTGCCGGCAGCGATATAAGGCAATTTAGGAATAGGAGGAATGTCTTCATGAAAGAAGCTTATTCTAAGCCTGTTGTCGACGTCAAAGAATTTCAGCAGATCGATGTGATGACCGCAAGCGGTCCTGAAATTATTGGTGGCGAAGACGACTAATTGCAATTAGTAAAATAATTGCTCGAGCGAAAAGAGCCGAGGGAGCAATCCCTCGGCTCGATTTTTTTGCTTTACCGGTGCGGCCGGTTGGGTGCGCCGGGTTTGTATTGTACGAACCGACGGGGAGACCGTCGGCTTTTTTTGTTTTTCTATGGCAATGGAGCGGCACTTATGGTACAATGAAAGCAGACGAAACGAATTGGAGGCGGCGGTATGAAAAAAATGACAAAGCGCTTGGCGTGCCTGGTGCTGGTGTTGGTAATGGCCTGCTGTGCCCTGCCGGGGGTCACTTACGGTGCCACCACCTCGGTAGATCTGAACCAGAACTACCTGTTCCGTACCCGGACGAATGCCTTTTCCTTTGGCACCGGTGAGACGGCAAACCTGACCTTTACGCCCCAGTACACGGCGGAATACATTTTAAAGCTGTACGGCCATGTGACAGGCGGGCGGAATATCCGTGCCAGCCTGACGAACCCGGACGGCACGGTCACGGCCTTTGAATACCCTAACCGTACCGGCTCTACCGTTAAGGATTATAGCCATCCGTACCTGACCGCTACCTTGGAGCAGGGCAAAACCTATACCTACTCGGTTTGGGGCTGGACGGCAACCAGTACCGGCGCAACGGTAGACGTGGACTTTACCAGCGGCGAAAGCGGCACCCTTTCCAAGGAGGTAGGGCTGCGGCTGTATCTGGACCAAACGGAATTTACTACGTACAGCCAGCAGGCGGTGCTGAATGCGATGAAGCTGCTGATTGTGGATCGCTCCGGCGCCCACTTGGAATGGAAGTATAAGGATGCGATGGGCAGCCTGTTGGTGGGCGGCGCCGATGTGATCGTGGATCTGTCCGCTTGCGGTGCTTGCGGTAAGAACACGGTGCAGGTGCACTATATGGGCTACACCGCCACGGCGGATTTTAATTTGGCCCACGACTATTCTGTGCTGCTGGAGCGGGTGGCGGCTACGCCCACTGCCCGCGGTTATGACCTGCTGGGGTGCAGCCGGTGCAGCGCTACCACACGGGCGAATTTTGTAGATTACGACGGCTTTTGCATTGCTACCCCCGGCGCGGATATGGGCGCACTGCTGTTTAACGATACGGACGTGACCGCCGGCGGCCGGATTTATGTGGATCGGGGCAAGGACTGCACGCTGCTGGCTCTGCCCAATAGCGGCTGCCGTTTTGCCGGTTGGCAGCAGGGGAATAAGATTCTGTCCGGCGATGCCAGCTATACCTTTACCCCGGTGGCCAGCGCCACCTACACGCCGCTGTTTTTGGACGACAGCGACCGGCTGACTTTTTTGTTTATTGACCCGTTTTCCAATGTGCTGTCTTATCAACAGGTGGACAGTGCCGCGGATGTAAAGATCCCCACGCCGCCTACCTACACCGGCTATACTTTTGTTGGCTGGTCCTACAAGCCGACGCAGATCCACAGCGCCACCGGTTCCCTGACTGTGCAGGCGCTGTACCGCGCCGGTGGAGCCAAGCAGCTGACCATCACCGCCCCCGGCTGCACCTTGCAGTGCGGCAACCAAACTGCCCGGGACAGTCTGACTGTTGCCTATGGGGCGCGGGTTACTGTGTCTGCGGCAGATGCCAAGGGCTTTTCAGCCGATGGGCGGGTGCTGGGTTATGGCAGCCGGTACAGCTTCTACGCCGTTGCCGATTTGGCGCTGGAGAAGTGCACCGATGATCAGACTCCGGTACCCTCTGTGTCGCTGCTCTCTGCCCAGTTGCAGTCGGATACCGGGCGGGTGATGTTTGCTGCCACCCGGTCCATGGCCGGGGAGGGAAACCGGCTGGTGACCTCCGGCTTCCTGTACGGCAAGAATTTGGCAGACGATGACCTGGTGCTGGAGATGGCCGGTAAGCCGGGCACCGGTACGGACGCCGGCACGGTGCGCTGCGCTCAAAACCGCTCTACGGAGCCGGAGGGCCAGTTTGTGCTGTACTATGGCATTTCCGCCCATGTGGGCACTGCCGCCGCGCGGGCGTACCTGACTTATGCAGACGCAGACGGCGCCCTGCACACGGTGTATTCCGCCGTGCTGCGCTATACCTATTGACAGACCTTTCCTATTTACAATCTGCTCGGCCTGTGCTACAATAAGGGCAGCAAAGGAGTGCGATTATGAAAAAAACTATACGCCTGGGCAGTTTTCTGCTGGCGTTTCTACTGCTGGTGTGCACCCTGCCGGTGACGGCGTGGGCAGCGTCAACATCTTATGATTTAAGCCGTGCCTTGTTTCGTTCTGCAGAGACCCAAAAAAATGTAGTTTTCTATGCAAAAGGCGAAAAGGCCACGCTGACCTTTACCCCTCAGTACACGGCGGAGTATACTCTGAGCTTTTTTGTACACAATCCGAACGGCGAAAGCGGACGCAATGCGCACGCAAGTTTGACTTTCCCGGGCGGAAAGGTGCAGGAAGGGGAGTATCCATACCGTCCCAACGCCAAGGATTATAGCAGACCTTATATAACCGCCACCTTGGAAAAGGGCAAAACATATACCTACCATGTTTGGGGCTGGTTGCCTACCAGTGAGGCTTCCGATGTAGATATTACATTTATCAGTGGTGCAAGCGGTGCGCTGACGGAGGAGCTGGGGCTGCGTGCTTACTTGCAGGGCAAGACGGTGTTTAACGGCTATAATCCCCAAGCGGTGCTCAATGAATTGAAACTGCTGGTGGGATTTAAGAACGCCACCCAGCCCTTAGAATGGCATTATAAAAATGCCGGCGGTGTGCTGAGCATTAACGGCGTCGATGTGATCGTGGATATGTCCGGCTGCGGCGCCGAGGGTATGAATACCATGGCGGTGTACTACCAAGGCTATCGAGCCGAGGCGAAATTTGAAATCCGCAGTCACGAGCATAATTACGAGGCGGGGGATTCAGTACTGCCCACCTGCACCACTGCGGGCTACACGCCCTACTTCTGCACCATTTGCGCAGATGAGGTGCACCGGGATATTGTCCCGGCGCTGGGTCATAATTATAAAGAAAAAAGCCGTGCCTTGACCCGGGCCACCACCACGAAGGACGGCAAACGGGTGTATACTTATCGCTGTTCCGTGTGCGGTAAGCGGTATACCAAGACAGCGCAGACCTACTACAAGGTCAGCAATATTAAGCTGAGCAAAACCGCCTATACCTATAACGGTAAGGTGCAGCGCCCCGGCGTGACTGTAAAAAACA
>ERZ772816.1066-NODE-1066-length-26426-cov-6.792006_pt1 | contig 26426 bp, 24 predicted proteins | sample MGYA00511359_ERZ772816 | MGnify/ENA primary metagenome ERZ772816 (study PRJEB29015, sample SAMEA2737710) | human gut metagenome | biome: human gut; feature: human-associated habitat; material: faeces | place: China | collected 2012 ...
CCTATATAATTCAGCGGATTTAATAATCTCTTTTGTCTGGCAAGCTCTTTGTCTCCGCAGATTTTTTTATAGCCAGGAAGATATCTGGCAGTTTCACCGGGATACTCCTCTTTCAGGTCTTCCATAATCCCGGCCAGCTGGGTGTTAAAATGTCTCTTATCTATACCACTGGTTCCAAACTCCTGATTCTCTGCAGTCCCCACAACCCAAGCGGACGTGTATGGCGCAGAGAAGAGCTGGAACGTATTGGCCGTATCTGTATGGACAATCATGTTCTGGTGGTTTCTGATGAAATCCACTTTGATCTGATAAGTCCGGGATATAAACATATTGTCTTTGCTTCCATCTGTGAGGAATTCGCAATGAATTCCATTACCTGTACCGCACCAAGTAAAACCTTTAACCTGGCTGGTCTTCAGACCGCAAACATCATTATTCCAAACCCAGAGCTTCGGGAACGTTTCTATGATGAGCAGAAGAAAGATGACGGCAATCCGAAATGTAATATTCTGGGGCTGGAGGCCTGCAAAATTGCCTACACTGAATGTGAAGACTGGCTGGAGCAGGTATTAACCGTAATTGAGCGCAATCGCCAAATTATCACAGATTTCATAAAAAAAGAGTTCCCGCAAATCCAAATTATGAAACTGGAAGGTACCTATCTTCTCTGGATGGATTTCAACGGTCTTGGCATTGAATGTCATGAGCTTGCTAAAATTCTGAAAGAGGAAGCGTACCTATTCTTCGATGAAGGCTTCATTTTTGGAGAATCCGGAGAAGGCTTCGAACGCTGGAATCTAGCCTGCCCGACCAGATACATCGAAGAAGGACTGAAACGTTTAAAAAACACCTTGCACAATCATATATAATTTTTTAATCACGCCCGAAAGGTACGCATAGCTTCTTCCCCCTTGCTTTGCGTGCCTTTTGTATTTCACCTCATCTTGTGCTATAATCCAGCTATAGGAGGTATTCTTATGCCCGGATTTACTACACACTATATCTTAGGAATGAAGGCCTACAACGACCTTCCCAACAATCAGTTAAAATACATCATTGCCAAATACCGCTGGCTCTACCAGCTGGGACTGCAAGGACCGGATATGTTCTTTTATAATATCCCGATCCTGCGCCACCGGGACTACCGGAACGTCGGTTCCCATATGCACGAATACCATGTGAACCGTTTCTTCCGGAACTGTCTCAACGAGATCGCCGCCATCAGTTCCAAGCAGCAGCGGGAACAGGCCATTTCCTATATGGCCGGCTTCCTCTGCCACTATGCCGCCGACTCCATCTGCCATCCCTATGTTTACGGACGCATCCAGTATGAGACCGACGGAAAAGGCTCCCGGTTCCATGGCCTTCACGCGGAGCTGGAAAATGATATCGATACGCTGCTTTTACGGAAGTTCAAGCACAAAAAGCCATCTGAGTTCAACCAGGCGGCTACCATCTGTTTAAACGGCATGGAAACACAGTTTATCTCTCGTTTCCTCTCCTCCTGCTTAAATGACGCCTTCTATCCTTTAAGCAGCAAAAATCATTATCAGGTATCCCCGGGAATGATCCACCGTTCTATCCTTGCCCTGCGTCTGGGCTGCCGGACACTTTCCGACCCAAACAGCCAGAAAAAGAACTGGATCGAATACGTAGAGTCCCTGTTTTTAAGAAATCCTTTAGCTTCCAGTAAAATGGTAACCGATGTGGTAGAAGACCCTGTATGGAGCCTGAACCTGCGCCATGAGACCTGGTGCAATCCCTGGGACAAGAGCATTGCTTCCCAGACCTCTTTCCCGGATCTGTTCCGCCAGTGCCTTGCAAAACATGCCACCATCTACTATATGATCAACACTTTGATGGAAGAAAATAATATTCGCCCAGCATCCTTTGACCGGATACTGGACGAACTTGGAAATTATTCTTATCACAGCGGTCTTCCCTGCAACGACGAGGAAGACTGACGCATCATAATTCTTATAGCATTACCGCTGTCCATAATAAGCGCCCGGGCCATGCTTGCGCAGATAATGTTTATCCTGCAGGCACTTAGGCGCTTCTTTTACGTCTGGATTTAAACGCTCACAGCGGGCTGCCATTTTAGCAACTTCTTCCAGTACTACTGCATTGTGTACTGCCTCTGCCGCATCTTTTCCCCAGGTAAAAGGACCATGATTTTTACACAGAACACAGGGAACTGCCACCGGATCCAGTTTTCTTTCTTCAAACAGATCCGCGATCAGAACTCCTGTATTTCTTTCATAATCCTTTAATTCTTCCTCTGTCAGGTTTCTGGCACAGGGAACTGCCCCGTAAATATAATCTGCATGGGTGGTTCCGTAACACGGGATGTCTCTTCCGGCTTGTGCCCAGGAAGTAGCCCATGGACTGTGGGTATGTACGATACCACCGATCATCGGAAAACGGTTGTACAGTACCAGATGGGTCTTTGTATCAGAAGACGGATTTAATTTTCCCTCTACCTGATTTCCCTCCAGGTCCATAACCACCATATCTTCCGGTTTCATTTTATCGTAATCTACCCCTGAAGGCTTGATCACAAACAGTCCCTTTTCCCTGTCAATAGCAGAAACATTTCCCCAGGTAAAAGTGACCAGACCATACTTTGGAAGCTGCATATTGGCTTCATATACTTTCTGTTTTAATTCTTCCAGCATTTATTTCCATCCTTCCACTGCGCCCTTTTCAGCTGCCAGTCCTTTGATATAATCCTTCATAAAGCTGTCAAAGCCCTCTACATCCTCTGCATCCGGCTCCATTACTTCTTCTTTGGCATCCGCAAATACATACTGGTTCAGATAATCAGAAAGGCTTTCCCCTTCTTTCTTATCTTTTCTGTAAGCTGCTAAAAGAGCAATGCCCCAGGCGCCGCCCTCTCCTGCTGTCTCCATAACAGCAACAGGTACATCTGCTGCTGCAGCCATAATGCGCTGTCCAACACCTTTTGTCTTAAAGAAACCGCCGTGTCCCATTAATTTGTCCAGAGACACATTCTCTTCTTTAAACATAATGTCCATGCCATATTTAAGGGTTGCAAGGGAACTGTATAAATGAGTCCTCATAAAGTTAGCCAGTGTCAGTTTGCTGTCCGGTTTTCTCATAAACAGAGGACGTCCTTCTTCAAAACCTGTGATCGGCTCTCCGGAAAGATAACCATAAGACATAAGGCCGCCGCAGTCAGCATCCCCTTCCAGGGCTTTTCTGTAAAGATTACCAAATAAAGTATTTTTATCCACTTTCTGGCCCATCATCTCATAAAACTGCTCAAACAGTCCTACCCAGGCATTCAGATCCGAAGTACAGTTGTTGCAGTGGACCATTCCTACCAGATGACCGTCAGGTGTAGTTACAAGGTCGATCTCCTCATGGACCTTCTTTAAGTTCTCTTCCAGGACTACCATGGCAAATACGGAAGTACCGGCAGATACATTTCCTGTACGGACAGCTACACTGTTTGTAGCAGTCATACCAGTTCCTGCGTCTCCCTCTGGCGGACAAAGTGGGATACCTGCCTGAATCATTCCGCTTTCATCTAAAAGGGCTGCTCCTTCTTCTGTAAGACTTCCCGCATCTTCTCCTGCAGTAAGGACCTGAGGCAGGATACCGGATAATTTCCAGGAATATCCTTCCGGCTCCATCAGTGTTTCAAACTTGCGGACCATTTCTTTCTCATACTGGCCATCTGCCGGATCGATTGGGAACATTCCTGAGGCATCTCCTACGCCTAAAACCTTCTTTCCTGTCAGCTTCCAGTGGATATATCCAGCCAGAGTGGTGAAGAAATCCAGCTTTGACAGATGTTCTTCTTTGTTTAACACTGCCTGGTATAAATGGGCAATGCTCCATCTTTGCGGAATATTATAATCAAACAGTTCGGTCAGTTTCTTTGCAGCTTCCCCTGTAATGGTATTTCTCCAGGTTCTAAATGGCACCAGCAGTTCTCCTGCTTCATCAAATGCCATATATCCGTGCATCATGGCACTGATACCCATAGAGCCGATCCGTGTAAGTCCCACTCCATACTGCTTTTTTACATCTGCTGCCAGATCCTGATAGCAGGAACGCAGGCCTTTCCAGATATCCTCCAGGGAATAGGTCCAGATCCCGTTTTCCAGGCGGTTTTCCCACTCGTAACTTCCCTGTGCAACAGGGGCGGTGGTACTGTCAACCAGTACCGCCTTGATCCTGGTAGAACCAAACTCGATCCCCAGAGATGTTCCCCCGTTTGTTATGTCATTTCTTATTTCTTCTACACTGCGACCCATAGCTCCTTCTTTCTTCCTGATCAGTGGAACTTGTAATAAGCCTCATTCCAGCGCAGTTCATTGCGCAGCTGACGGATATTTGTATCTTTGTCAATATAAACGGTTTCAATTCCCATTGCATTGGCCCAGTCTCCCATCTGCTCTGCAGTCAGGTCATAGGAAAAAGCAGTATGGTGCGCGCCGCCTGCATAGATCCATGCTGCAGCCCCTGTTTCAAGAGATGGCTCCGGAGTCCAGAATGCAGTTGCTACCGGAAGTTTCGGCATTGGTTTTTCTGCCTTCTTTACTTCCACATCATTGATGATCAGACGGAAGCGGTCTCCCAGGTCAATAAGGGAAGTTGCAATACCATGTCCTTCCTTTGCAGTAAATACCAGACGGGCCGGATCTTCCCTGTTGCCCATGGAAAGCGGGCACTCTTTAATGGAGATCTTTCCATCTGCGATGGTCGGGCAAACCTCTAACATATGAGCCTGAAGGATACCTTCTCTTCCTTTTACCAGATTGTATGTATAATCTTCAAAGAAGCTGGTTCCCTTTGCATCCTTTGTTCCTGCTGCCATGATCTTCATCAGACGTACCATTGCCGCTGTCTTCCAGTCACCTTCTGCGCCAAATCCATAGCCTTTTTCCATCAGGCGCTGGATCGCAAGTCCCGGAAGCTGCTTTAAGCCGCCCAGATCACCAAAATGGGTTACGATCGCCTGATAATTGTTGGCATCTAAGAACCGTTCAAAGCCCAGCTCGATCTGTGCCTGTACAGCTACATGACGGCGGAATTCCTTTTCATCCCTGCCTTCTAAGAGGATGTCATATTTATCATAATATTCTTCTACCAGGGCATCTGTATCTGCCTGTGAAACAGCGTCTACCGCTTCTACGATCTCATTTACAGGATAAGCATCTACTTCCCAGCCAAATTTGATCTGTGCCTCTACCTTATCACCGTCTGTAACTGCTACGTTGCGCATATTATCGGCAACACGCATTACACGGATATGGGAAGACTCCATTACTCCGATGGCTGTACGCATCCAGGAAGCCAGCTGATCCTGTACTTTTTCATCTGCCCAGTGGCCTACGATCACTTTTCTTTCAATCCCCATACGGGTCACAATATGTCCATATTCTCTTCCGCCGTGGGCAGACTGGTTTTCATTCATGAAATCCATATCAATGGACTCATAAGGGATCTCCTGGTTAAACTGGGTATGCAGATGGCATAAAGGCTTGTGATATTCCTGTAATCCCAGGATCCAGCTTTTAGCCGGTGAAAAAGTATGCATCCAGGTGATAACGCCTGCGCACTCCGGATCCTGATTTGCTTCGTTAAATGTCTTCCGGATCACTTCATTGGTGATCAGAGTCGGCTTCCATACAAGCTCAAATGGAAGTCTTCCGCTCTTATTCAACTCTTCTACTATGATCTGTGAATGTTTCGCTACATGAGCCAGACACTCATCTCCGTAAAGATCCTGTGAACCGGTGCAAAACCAAAATTTATATTTTTTCTCCGTCATCAGCATAGCAAACTTCTCCTTATTTTTCTACATTTTTCTATTTTTTCTACTTCTTTTTCTTCATCATGGCAAGAACAGACTGGAGTACAATGAAGAAGCATAACAGAGCTGCAATGGTAATACGTGTCCACCAGGAAGATAAGGTTCCCTGGAAGGTGATAAAGGCTTCGATGGTTGCCTTGATCAGTACACCAAATAAGGTTCCAAATACATTTCCCACACCACCGGTAAGAAGGGTTCCACCGATAACGGAAGAAGCAATGGCATCCATTTCAAAGCCCTTTGCCTGCTCTACGAAACCGCCCAGTGTGTTTAAGCAGAATAAAATACTTCCAACGCCGCAGAGGAAACCGTCTAATACATAGGCTTTTAATTTGACCCTGCGTACATTTAAGCCCATCATCAGGGCTGACTGCTCATTTCCGCCTACTGCATAAATGCTGCGTCCAAACTTGGTATATTTTAACATGATAAATGCCAGTACCAGAAATACCAGGGCGATCACAACGGTAGGATACATATAAGGATAGACCATAACGCCCTTTTTGTTCAGGTAGCCGCCAAATGGCAGATACAGCTTCATTTTTGCCCATGCCATAAAGGTCTCATTGGTAATACTGATCATATCTTTGGAAATGATGGCAGTCATACCTCTGGCAAAGAACATACCTGCCAGTGTTACGATAAATGGCTGGATGTCCATGTAGGCAACTAAAAATCCCTGGACCAGGCCAAATACAATGCCTGTCACCAGAACAATGATCACTGCAGGAACTGCACCAATACCGCCTTTTTCCATCATCCAGGCAAGCATCATACAGCCCATAGCCACGAAAGAACCAACGCTGATATCAATACCGCCGGTGATCATAACAACAGTCATGCCGATACCGATAACGATCAGTCCTGCATTGGATATAAACAGGTTTAAGAAGTTCTGTGTCTTGGAAAAGCCCTGTGCGTTAAACAGCACACAGCCGATCCCGTACATAATAAAGAACAGCAAAATGGTAACAAGCAGCAGGAAACTGTTCTGTTTTAATTTCATTTTACCTTTCATGTCATGCTGCCTCCTTTCCTGCTTTTATCTCTTTCTTCTGTAACAGAGATTTTCTCCATCTTGCAAAACCTGGAGACTGGAGAGCTACAATGATAACAACTACGATAGCCTTATAAACAGGCACCTGGTCAGAAGAAACATGCATTGCATACAGGGTAGTTGTAAGTGCCTGGATGGTAAATGCACCGATCACGGAACCTGCCAGTGAAAATTTTCCGCCGCCTAAGGAGTTTCCGCCAATGGCAACTGCCAGAATGGCATCCAGTTCCATGTTAAGACCAATGTTGTTGGCATCTGCAGAATAAATACGGCTGGAAGCGATCAGGCCTGCAAGGCCGGAACACAGGCCGCAGTACGCATATGTAAGGAAAATGATAAGAACGGATTTAATACCTACTAACTGGGATGCTCTCTTGTTGATACCTACAGACTGGATGTACATGCCCAGGGCTGTTTTCTTTAAAAGCAGCGAAGTAAGGGCAACTACCAGCACTGCCACGATAAACGGGGTAGGAACCGGAAATCCCGGGAAAGAAGCGCCCAGTACACGGTAACTGTCTACACGCACATAGGTGATCTGTCCGTCTGTGATCAGCTGTGCAATACCTCTGCCTGCTGTAAACATGATCAGAGTTGCCACCATAGGCTGGATATTTAACTTTGATACTAAAAATCCGTTAAAACAGCCAATGGCTGCGCCTACTACCAAAGCTGCTATAAAGCCAAGGATCAGTGGATTTGCATAAGCAGTAGCTGCTCTCTCTCCACCTGTAAGGATGTTACAGCATACAGCTGCACTTACTGCCATAATAGCGCCTACGGAAATATCCGTTCCTGCTGAGGAAGATACTACCAGGGTCATTCCTACTGCCAGGATCACAAGTTCGGAGGCACGGTTGATGATATCGATCATATATCCATAGAGAACGCCATCACGGATCTCAATGGAAAAGAAGTTCGGTGTTGTGATGATATTTACCAGCAATACCAGTGCCAGGCAGAAAATAGGGAGAAATAATCTCTGGGATGTTATGTTTTTTAATGTTTTATTTTTCATGACTACTGCCCTCCTGCAATGGTTGACATAATGGAAGACTGGTTCATTTCATTTCCGGAAAGTTCTCCTACCTTTGCACCGTCACGCATAACCACCATGCGGTCACAGGTACGGAGCATCTCTTCGATCTCTGAGGAAATAAATACCACTGCCATTCCCTGGGAAGCCAGTTTTACTACCAGCTTCTGGATCTCTGTTTTGGTTCCTACGTCAATACCTCTTGTAGGCTCGTCCAGAATAAGAAAATCCGGATTGGTCAAAAGCCAGCGGCCAATGATCACCTTCTGCTGATTTCCACCGGATAATGATTTGATCGGTGTTTCACGGCTGGCTGTTTTGATCTGCAGCATTTCAATATATTTATCTGTAAATTCTTCCTGCTGCTTTCTGCTTAATAAGTGGAACATGCCACGTTTTGCCTGAAGTGCCATGATCATATTTTCTCTTACAGACAGGTCTGCAATGATACCTTCATTTTTACGGTCTTCCGGAAGATAGGCCATTCCTGCATGCATGGAAGTAATTGGGTGTTTGGCTGTTATTCCATTTCCCTTTACCTGAAGGGTTCCTTCATCCGGACGTTCTGCCCCGTAGAGAACACGGACTGTTTCAGATCGTCCGGAACCTAACAGGCCTGTAAAGCCAACAACCTCGCCTTTGTGGATCACCAGGTCAAATGGCTTGATATAGCCTTTCTTTCCCAGTCCCACTGCCTTGATAACGATATCTTCCTCTGTATGTTCCTCTTCGTCCTTTGCTTCCTTGATGGCAGCCAGATCATCAAAATCTTTACCCATCATCTTTGCAACCAGCTGGACTCTTGGAAGTTCTGCTGTGGTAAATTCTCCTACCAGCTGTCCGTTACGCAGTACTGTGATCTTATCGCAGACTGCATATACCTGCTCCAGGAAATGGGTAACAAAGATAATGCCCACTCCCTCTCCTTTTAAACGCAACATCAGCTTAAACAGCTTTTCTACTTCTCCGTCATCCAGGGAAGAAGTAGGCTCATCCAGGATAAGAACCTTTGCAGACATGTCCACTGCACGGGCAATGGCGATCATCTGCTGGATGGCGATGGAATAATTGTCAATAGTCTGTGTAACATCTGCATGTATGTCAAGATCCTGCAATAATTTTGCAGCTCTTTTATTCATAGTTTTCCAGTCGATCAGCCCTGCTTTTCTGGGCTCTCTTCCAATAAAAAGATTTTCTGCCACTGTAAGGTTGGGGCAGAGGTTTACTTCCTGATACACGGTACTGATACCGCGGCTCTGGGCTTCCTGCGGACTGCGGTTGATGATCGTATGGTCACAGCCATCGATCATGATCTCTCCTGTTTCAAACTCCTCCACACCGGTGAGAACCTTGATCAGAGTGGATTTTCCGGCTCCGTTCTCACCCATAAGTGCATGTATTTCCCCTTTTTTTAATGTAAAATCCACATTCTGCAGAGCTTTTACACCTGGGAATGTCTTATATATATGCCGCATTTCAAGGACAGAATCCTTTTCCATAAAAGCCATGCCTCCTTTTTTCTAAAAAAAGACACGGGAGGGGACTTTTGTCTCCCGCCCCGTGCCTGATCTGCTATGTATTACTGGTAACAGATTGCTGGTTATTAGTATGCTCTGGTCTTTAAGATCTCTTCCAGATCCATGGAGGTATCAAAGTAAGCTTCATCTACATACTGGATCTTTTCAACTTCTTCGCCCTTTTCCAGTTTCTGGATGATCTCAGCTACACGTGGTCCATGAAGTGGGTTGCACTCGAAGGTTGCGTTTAAGTCACCTGCGATCATAGACTCAAATGCTGCCTTTACAGAGTCAAAACTTACTACGATAATGTCACCCTCTGGTCCACAGGTCTTTCCTGCTGCCTTGATCGCGTCGATAGCACCGAATGCTTCGTTATCATTCTCACAGATAACTACGTCAATATCATCGTAGCTCTTTAAGAAGGACTCCATAACTTCCTGTCCTTTAGCCTGTGTAAATTCACCGGACTGCTTGTCTAACATATTCCAGTTGGAATGTTCTTTTAACTTGTTCTCCATACCTTCTGTACGGCCAACCTGTGCAGATGCACCGATGGTTCCCTGAATGGTTACCATATTGATCTCTTCGTCTGCTCTGCCCTGTTTCTCTAAGTAATCTGCCAGCCAGTCACCACAGGTCTCGCCTTCTTTTACGAAGTTTCCGCCTACCCATGCTTCATAAAGGCTGTCATCTGAAAGCTGCATCTGACGGTCAGAAAGAATAACCGGTATTCCAGCTTCTTTTGCTTCTTCCAGAACAGTTTCCCATCCGGTCTCAACTACAGGAGCAACTACGATATAATCAACATCCTGCTGGATAAAGGAACGGATCGCTTTGATCTGGTTTTCCTGTTTCTGCTGTGCGTCATCAAAGATCAGCTTATAGCCGTTTTCTTCTGTAAATGTGGACTTAAAAGATTCTGTATTCGCAGTTCTCCAGTCAGACTCAGCGCCTACCTGTGCGTATCCGACTGTGATCAGATCTCCGTCAGCTGCTGCTTCCTTCTTTTCCCCTTCAGAAGAAGCTTCTGCTGCTGTGGTCTCCTCTGCCTTTGTCTCAGCTGGCGCTGCAGTTGTTTTTGACTCTGCAGGATTGCTGGTGCATGCGGTTGCTGACATTGCTACAGCTGCTGCTAATGCTACGGATAAAAATCTTTTTTTCATATGATGGTTCCTCCTTTTTAATAACATCACATTTGTTTTTGCAGTTTTATTATACAAAATGCTCCGTATATTTTATACAGAGCATCTTTTCAAAAAAGTGTGTTTTTTATAGGTTTTCCACAAATTTTTGTGTTTTCTTTGGAAAAAGTTATGTTTTTTTATTGAGGAAGATCTTAAAGCAGGTCCCGATCCCTTTTTCAGACTCAACCAGTATCTCTGCCTGATCCCCATAATACATCCTAAGGCGCTGTGCCACATTATTAAGACCAAAGCCGCCTTTTTTCAGATCTGCCTGTTCCCCTTCAAAGGTTCCGGAAAGCTTTTTACGTACTTTTTCAAGAGTTTCCGGATCCATGCCGCTTCCATTATCCTCCACTTCAAAGATCAGGTTATCCCGGTCCTCATAGCCTCTTATGATAATACAGCCTCCGCCCCGCTTATTTTTGATCCCGTGGTACAGAGCGTTTTCAACTAAAGGCTGCAGCAGCATTTTTAAAACAATATGATCCTTTATTCCCGGTTCGATCTGAATGGAATAGTCTAAAATATCCTCATAGCGGATCTTCTGGATCTTTAAATAACTGCGTATATGAGACTCTTCTTCCTCCACTGTAATAAAATCTTTTCCTCCCGACAGCACGGTGCGGAAGAAATCACTGAGGTCTGTGGTCATTTCCACTACCTGACGGTTATTTCCCCCTTCTGCCATCCACACAATGGAGTCTAAAGTATTATAAAGAAAATGGGGACTGATCTGCTCCTGGTGGAGCCGCAGCTCTGCCTCCCGCAGATTTTTCTGCTCCTGGGTATTTTTCTCTAACAGCCGCCGGATCCGCTCACTCATATGATTAAAAGTACGGGCCAGTACATTGATCTCCTCTAAACTGCCAAGATCCGCCTTTGCATCCAGATCTCCCTTTCCCAGACGTTCTGCCGTCTGCTGCAGCCGTCCCAAAGGCCCTGTAATGGAATTTGTGATGGCCAGTGCAAGGAAAGTGCCTGCTGTCAGCACACAGGCCAGCAAAACCATATATTCCTGGATCCGTTTGGTCACCTGCTGTTCCAGTTCTTTTTGCAGCTGCTCCATATTGATCATCTCATAGTAGGTATACTGGGTAATATAATCCTGGATCATGGAACACAGCCCCTGGATATCATTTTCCCAGATATTTACATTTTCATCGTATCTTCCTGTAACAGAGGCATTGTCGATCATCCGGTTGACTGCCTTTTCCAGAGAGTCTAAACAGGATAAAATACCTTTTATCTTAATATCACCGTCTGATCCCGGTACCCGCTCAATGGACTTTCCAAAGGCATGACGGGCAGATGCAATCATGTTCAGGGGATTTTTCACCACTGTAGCATACTTGCTCTTCCCCTCTAAAATATCCCCGTTTTCAAATTTATCTACATCGATCAGACCGATCATGACCCGGTACATGGAATATTCCATATCGGATTTAAACTTGATATTGTATTCATTGGCCACTTTCAGGTTTGCCATGATCTCATTATAGGACCGGGAATAATTTTCAAACATACGCTGATAGCCGGCTACCATAAATGTAAGAGGGATCACGATCACAAACAGTAAAAAGAGCAGACGCATTTTCAGTGACAGGTAAAACTTCTTTTTCTTTTCCATGTCTCTATGCCCCTTTTATCCTTTTTGTCCTGCCCTGTAGTCTTTTGGTGACTGCCCCATCACTTTCTTGAAAGTAGCGCTGAAATAATGGGGATCACTGTAGCCTACCTGCTCCCCGATCTCTGCTGTGCGGCTGTTGGTGCAGCGCAGAAGTTCACAGGCTTTGTCAATGCGTACTTTCGTAAGATATTCCACAAAAGTCGTCCCAGTTTCCTGCTTGAAAATAGAGCTGAAATAGCTGGGACTGACTCCTATATGGGCCGCGATCCTGTTTAATGATAGTTCTCCGTTGGAGAAGTTCTTTTCTATGTACTCTTTGGCACTTTGGATCACACTTCCATAACGGTCATTTGAGACACTGTTCCTTGCCTCGATGGCTGCCTGAAACTGCTCTTTCAGATACATCTTGGTCGTATCCACGCTGACGATCACTTTTGGGATCCGCTTAATATCCGTAACTTCCGGTGAAATTGTTACATTTCCCTCTCCCAGTCCTTTTAAGAATTCCTGGATACAGTAGAAAATATCCATGGTAAGATACTGGCGCAGCAGCAATGACTGATAATTGTTCTCACCGATCGCAGCAAAATATTCTTCCACAAAAGGATCACATTCTTCCATTGCTCCTAACTTCAAAAAATCCAGGATCAGCTTCCGGTCTACCCCTGTATAATTGGTATTGTCCAGAAATTCCGTGTATTTTTCATAGCTGGCAAAATAGCGTTCCAGAAGCCTGGATTTTTCCTGCTCTTCCCTGATCTCATCTGCTACATGTTTTAAGGTATCCAGTAAACTTACAGAAGTTACCGGTTTTAATAAGTAGTCACTGATCCCGATCTTAATGGCTTCTTTGGCATATTCAAATTCATTATAACCACTGAGAATGATGATCCTGGTTTTAGGCAGACTTTTTTTCACCAGGCGGCTTAATTCCAGTCCGTCCATAAACGGCATCTTTATATCTGTGATCAGAATATCCGGTTTTGTATTTAAGAGCAACGGATAGGCATATTCTCCGTCTCCTGCTTCCCCAACAAATTCAAATCCATGACTCTCCCAGGCAATATTGTCACGGATCCCCCGACGGATGATGGACTCATCTTCCACCAGAAACACCTTTACCATCTTAGCTTCCCCCTTAAGTTGTCTATCAGCTGTTTCCTATGTATGTACATGTATCATGTACCTGCGTATGGTCCGATTATCCCACATTTATGACAGCGGGTCAATGAAATGTCATATCAAAAAAAGATCAAAAATTCCCATTTTCTGGAATTTTCGATCTTTTTTGCGTTTTTGTCTAATTATAACGTTTCAATTTTACGGTTACTTTTTCTGTTTCCGAATTATTCGATCACCTGATCGCCATCCTTGGTGACATAATACTCTTTTACACCAAGACGGGTCATCCAGTTTCTGGTCTCCTGTGTCTTCCAGGAACCGCTTCCTGCTCCGCCGCCGTTATCATTATCCCATAACCACTGAGGAGTCGGCCATAAGCATACAGATGGTCTTAATGCCTTGTATACTTCGTAGTCTACACCGTTCTGTCCGTGATGGGACATCTGGACCATCTTGCATTTTAAAGCTCCAAGGTTTATATCCTGCATCAGATGTTCACCACCGGTACGTCCCAAGTCTCCTAAGAACACTACATTGGTACCGTTTAAAGATACCATATAAGCAACACTGCTGTTATTTACAAAGTCATTGTTTTCTTTGTAAGCCTGGTTTAAAACCTGGATCTTTGCAGGTCCTGCGTTGATCACCTGTCCTGCTACGATATCACCGTGAAGAACGGATGGAGAAATTTTTGCAAATGCGCCTTTTACATATGCCACCATAGAAGCAACATTTGCGTCCTTTTCTGCGTACCAGCTGTCTTCTAAGAAGGAGTAATAGATACCGTCAATGGTGATCTCTCCTGCATGCTTATAAAGAATATCTGCCAGGGCACCTACGTGATCAGAGTCAGGATGTGTGATCAGCCATGCCTGAACATGTCCGCCTTTTGCCTTGATCTGATTTAATACATAGTCTGTGTTGTCTGTCCAGCCGCCATCTACTACGATCAGACCGCCCTCTCCCGTTTCAATGATCGCTGCCAGCTGCTGGGCTGCTGTATCATGATTTGCCAGAAGAGTGAGCCTTCCCTTTCCGAAGTAAGAGGAAGAGTCTGTAACAGGAGTGGATACTTCTCCAAATCCGGCAACCTCTGCCTTAGTAGTTACCGTCTGTGTATTGGTATTATTCTGATTGCCTGTATTCTTATTTTCATCCTGTACAACGATCCTGTCTGGGGAATTAATAACCTGCGCATTCATAGCGTAAGACTGCATGGTTCCCTGTCCCAGCATCAGTGTAACTGCTGCCAGCAGACATGCCCCGCAGCGTTTCCAGTATCTGTCGATCCGTCTCATTTTCCCTCTCCTTACTGTACCGGCTCAACGGCTCTGACATCCCCTGCTTTAATGGTGTCATTTACCAGATAAGAGCTTTCGTCCCCTTCTTTATCATAAGGGAATACCTGTACCTTTACATCATGATCATCGAAGAAGCTGCCGTAGCTGGTAGTAAATCCGTTTTCATTCTCCTCCGGTGCTGTATAATAGAAGTTCTGGGTTGCTACAGACTCACCAATGCTTCCTAAAACATCCTGTGCATAAACCACTGCTACATCGCTGGTAGTCTTGCGGGTAACAGGCAGCAGTACAGTCAGAAGACCGGTTTCGTCATCATAAACAACGTTTAAGTCCATTACATAATCAGCAAAAGCACCATATGGCTCTAAATACTGCTCTTCCAGGTCTGAACGTACTTCTTCCCAGTCGATCTTAATATCTTTATCGATCTCTGTATCCGGCTGTCCATCTCCCTGGATCTTTCCATCTGCTGGAGAAACAATATTACTCTGGGTACAGCCGCTTAAAAGAGCTGCTGATGCCAGAAGGATCAGAGAAACCTTTTTCCAGTTAAACATTACAAAAAACCTCCTTAATTTTCAACGGTACTATTATAACGAAGAAACCACAATTTTAACAGTGGTTTTTTCTTACAAAATTGTTACCTATATGAAACTTCTGTGAAATGTAGCTTGCTATTTGATCTTATTGGTGCTATCATGTTCAATATGATTTAATTTTTTATTTTTTTGAACATATTATTTTTTAACAGGAGGTCATTTTCATGAAACCGAAACAGAAATCATTTTTGCAGAACCTTGACTGGGTCACCACTATCCTGCCTTTCGGATGCATCACATTGTTATGCTGTCTGTTTATGATATTTCCGGAAGGCTCTGCCAATATCCTTGCTTCCATCCGTTTCTTCCTTGGCGACCAGCTTGGCAGCTATTATCTGTTAATGGGACTGGGGGCTGTGATCTGTTCCCTGTATATGGCATTTTCCCGCTTTGGTTCTATTAAACTGGGGGATGTAGAAAAACCACAGTATACTGCTTTCCAGTGGGGTTCCATGATGTTTACAGCCGGACTGGCTGCAGATATCCTTTTTTATTCTCTCTGTGAGTGGATGCTTTATGCAGATGAGTCTCATATTTCTGAGATGGGTTCCATTCAGGACTGGACTTCTGTTTACCCATTGTTCCACTGGGGTCCTATTCCATGGAGCTTTTACATCATCCTGGCTGTTGCATTTGGCTTTATGATCCATGTGCGCCGCAGGAATAAACAGAAATACTCAGAAGCCTGCCGTCCTCTTCTTGGAAAGAAAGTAGACGGAGTGGTTGGAAAACTGATCGACCTTACCGCTGTTTTTGCTCTCTTAGCAGGAACTGCCACTACCTTTTCACTGGCTACCCCTCTTTTATCCATGGCTTTAAGCAAGGTGTTAGGAGTTGCAGAGACGCCCCTTCTTACCATTGCTATTTTAGTGATCATCTGTATTGTATACACACTGGCTGTATATTTTGGCATGCAGGGAGTCACACGGCTGGCTGCTTCCTGTATCTATCTGTTTTTTGTGCTGTTAGCTTACTTCCTGTTTTTAGGCGGTCAGACACGCTACATCATTGAGACCGGGATCACTGCCATCGGACTTTTAACCCAGAATTTTATTTCTCTGGCTACCTGGACTGATGCCCTTCGCACCTCTTCCTTCCCACAGAACTGGACGATTTTCTACTGGGCTTACTGGATGGTATGGTGTGTGGCAACCCCGTTCTTTATTGGAACCATCAGCAAGGGAAGGACCATCCGCCAGACTGTTTTAGGCGGCTATTTCTTTGGTCTTGCTGGCACCTTTACTTCTTTTATCATATTGGGAAATTATGGTCTGGGACTTCAGACTCATGGGATCTTAGATTTAATGGGACTGTACCGGGAGACCGGGGATCTGTATCAGGCGATCATCGCTGTTTTTGAGACAATGCCTGCAGCCAGGTTTGGACTGATCTTACTGGCTGTTACCATGATCGCTTTTTATGCAACTACGTTCGATGCCCTTACCATGGTGGCAAGTTCCTATTCCTACCGCTCCCTGGATGCAGATGAAGAGCCGGATAAGAAGGTAAAACTGTTCTGGGCCATTACTTTAATGCTTTTCCCTATTGCACTGATCTTTTCAGAAAATTCCATGAGCAGTCTTCAGTCTGTATCCATTGTCGCTGCTTTTCCTATTGGATTTATTATCCTGATGATCGTGTGGAGCTTTTTTAAGGATGCGGATGCATATTTGCATGATACAGGGTCAAAAGGTTAAAAATCTGGTATCATAACAAAAACAGGAGACGTCCCCTTCCAGGTCTCCTGTTTATACGTTACTGTGCATTTTTACACTTCCTTGTCTGTTACATGTAATACTCATCCTGCCATAGGATCTTTCTTATACAATTATCTGCCTCTGTTTCATCTCTCCCCTTAAAACATATGGTCAGAAAACCATATAAACTTAAATTTTTCATTTCTTCGTAGTGTTTTAAATTTGCTGTTTTTTTGTCATCGGTTACGAAAATGTCACAATCAAAACGGTTTGCGGTCTGAATCAGATAAGAAATCGGTATTGGATTCAGCGCCTTTTTTCTTACGTCCAAACTCCTGGTTACCATTCACATCACCTCAATTTCAGAAAACTACAGCATGTTCCACTCCCTCTACTGAATTATTATATTCCCCTTTTGTTTATAATAGCACCACTTTTTGTTAATAACAACCAGTTGTTACAAAATTTATCATTTTTTTATGTGCAATAGTTATATTTTCTTTTGTTTTGATAATTAAGAAGCGACAGTTGTTACTTTTTTGACAACTGCCGCTTTTTCTTTGGAAGATTTAGTTTATTTATTTTGAAATATGATCATTACTGGGTGTCCGCAGATACGGAAGCACCTGCTACTGCCCATTTGTAATTCTGGATGGCCTGCTGGAGAGCCAGGTCTGCACATTTATATCCGGACTGTGCCTGAAGCCATGCCAGTTCCTGCTGCATATACTGGATGTTGCTTAGCATGCCATTGGCCTTCTGCACCTGCGCTGCCTGCCAGGAGATCTGGCCGCTTTCGTAGGCTGTTTTGGCTGCTGAATAGGAGGAATTTTTTTCTTCCATTGCATCATACAGCGCCTGGATATTGGAACGGACATTTTCTTCGGAATATTCTACATTGCGCAGTTTATTGGCGATCTGTGTAGTTGTCTTTGAGGTACGGATCTGCAGATCTGTCATTCCGCCGCCTGTCTGTCCTCTGAGACTGATCAGCTCGTAGTTGTTATTTACTGCTTTTTCTTTATCTTCTGCTACATTGACTGTGGCAATGTAGGATGGATCTGCTGCCGGTACTTCTCCGAATACTGGATTAGATGCTTCGTCGTATCCGGTAAAGGAACAGAGCATTTTACAGATCTGCTCAATTCCTGCATCCAGTGTATTTAACTGGGACTGACCGGAAGAAAGGCTGGCTGCTGCGGAAAGTACATCTGCGTCAACTGCCATTCCCTGGGCCTGCATGGTGTTCTGCAGCTGTTTTGCTGCTGTAGCCAGTTCTACACCTTTTGCTGCTATAGTACGCTGGGACTGCAGCTGCTGATACTGGTTTAACATCATTTCTACATTAAGGATCAAACTGTTGGCCTGGCGGTCGATCTGTTTTTCAGAAGAGTTCTTCCGGGATAATGACCGGTCCATATTGTTGGCCATTGTACGCATCTGATTTGCAGTCTTACGCAGCGCTTTTGCCGTTGCCTTGTTGATCATCTGATCCATACCTGTCTGGTCTTTGGCAAGGTCTTCTGCTGCTCTTGCCTGGGAAATAAGATCGTCTGCCATGGTCCTCTCATTAACTGCGATCTGCCCCTGATCTTCTGTCATTCCCCGTACCATGTTGTAGGCACTTTTGATGGGACCGTAATATTCTTTTACTCTGGCACCTATTTCGTCATAGTCTAACTGATTATCTGTAAGGCGTTCCTGATCAACAGAATAGCTGCTGTCCGGGTTTGCTTCTTCTGCGAATGCCTGAAAAGGAGCGGACGCTGCCAGCAGGAATGCCATTGTGGCTGCTGTCATGGAGCTTAAATGATTTTTTTTCATCTTTTTTGTCCTTTCTCTCTATGTACTCTCGAAGTCTTTTTGTATTTGATCTTGCGAGAAAGCCTCCGGGAGTGCATCTATTAATTTGAGGTGGTAAGTCCTTTTACATTCCAGTCATAGGCCTCTAATGCGAGGAGAAGCTGTAATTCTTTGGTGTTTACATCGTTTTTGGCTGATGTATAGGTGTTTAATGTACTCTGGTACTGCAGTTTGGTCTGGCTTCCTACTGCAAGGTTTGCCTGGGCAAGGTTTAAATTTGCTTCTGCTACCTGCAGCTGTGCTTTAGCTGCATTTAAGGAGTCTCTTGTAGTAAGTACGGTGTTGTACTGTGTTTTTAAGGAACGGATGGCTGTATCTTTTGCATTTACAATAGCTGCCTGGTTGGACTCGATCAGATCCTGGCTTGTTAAGTTGCCTGCTTTTTTGGTGTAGTATCTTACATCATAGTTGTTGTCAATGGCTGTCTGGGCATCTGCGTTTGGATCTAAAGCATCTACACGGGATAAATCCGGCTGTGGTACTTCTCTGATCTCAGGCTGTGCATCTGCGCTCCAGCCTAACATAAGGCACAGATTTCTGTGTACATTTTCCTGGCTCTTTTTTGCTGTTAAAATGGCTGTATCCTGATCCTGTACACTCTTTAAAGCTGTAAGGACATCGGTCTGGGTTGCCATTCCTACGGACATCTGAGCCTGGGTTGCTTCGTACTGCTGCTGCAGAAGATCTCTGGTACTCTGTAAGTTTTCCAGGTTATATGCGGACTGCTCTAAGGAAACCATCATTTCCTGTGCCTGGTATACCAGTTTTGCTTCCTGCTGGTCATACTGGATCTTTTCCATTTCCGCGTCTTCGTAGTTATTGTCTGCCTGTTTGGTTAAAAGGCCTGCGGAGTAACGCAGGGAAGCCCAGGTTACATCGTTGTCTGCGTTGTCAGCCTGATCCCAGATGTCATCAATGTCTTTCATATAGTCGTCATAGATGTCATTTAAGTTTTTGTTTTTCTGGTCTTTGTAAGTGGAACGGTTGCTTAAAACGGTTGGGTTGTATTCGTGGATCAGGTCTGCTAATTCGCCGTATTCCATGATGTTGTCACGAAGGGTTGCCCATTTTTCTGCGGAATAGGCAAATTCCGGAGTTAAACTTTTTTTGTAGTCTACTGTCTGAACGTCTTTTGGCTGATAGGTATTATCATCCGGGCTGTTCTGGGCTGCCAGAGCTGTAAGTGGAAGGGCTGCTGACAGAATGGATGCTGTAAGTACAGTGGATATCCGTGTGATTTTTTTTGTGATATTTTTCATTGCTAAGTCTCCTCATTTCGTTTATGACTGCTGTGAAGTCTGGGTACACATTCCTCTTTCCAGGATCGTCATTTCTTCTGTTAATACCTGGATGATGGTTTCTTTTTCGGAAGGATTTTGGTAATACATTGCCATGGATTTGATCAGGATCATAATTGCCATGTCTACTATGTAGCACAATGTTTCTATTGTGGTCGGGTAGCGGTCTTTGTCTAAGCGGTTGTACAATTCTTCTACGAAGGATTTATAAAGTTCGTCTTTCATCAGAAAACCACGGATCCCAAACATCTGGTTCTGTCCTGTTACGCTTAGGTCTGCCAGAAGGTTTCTGTGGATCTGGAATGTAATACGCTCACTTCCTGTTTTTATCCAGTCTTTCAGAAGACGGATACACAGGCGAAAAGGGTTGCCGTTTTCTTCTTCTAAGAATTCAAATACTTTTTTTCTTAAGGTATCACGAAATCCTCTGAGCATGTAGCGCATCAGGTCGTCTTTGTCTTCAAAGTAAGTGTAGAAACTTCCTCTGGATATTTCGGCTTCTTTGATGATCTGGTTAATGGATACTGCGGAGTAGGGAACTCTGGCGAATTCGTGGGCTGCAGCTTCCAGGATCGCATTTTTTTTTGAGTCTTTTAAGTTTAAAAAACGCTGGGTTGGCATGTAGTTGCCTCCTTGTTGGCTTTTGTATGGTTGATATTATTTGTATAGATGACAGGGTGTTATTTGTGACATGTTGTCACCGTTGTCACTTTTGAGATTATATATATGTTGATTGGGAAAGTCAATAGGAAGAAGGATTAAAACTTTATAAACAAACGGCGAAATGGATGGGATGGGACACGGGGGATTTGCGCGGGGACAGACTAAGGATTTGAGAAAAGGGCTAAAAACAAGAGAGGGGCGGGCAAAACTCACTTCGTTCAAACAGTTGCCCGCCCCTCTCTTAACGCCCTTTTCTCAAACCCAAGTCTGTCCAGCCTGCGCATCCCATGTGTCCCATCCAATTCATTTCGCCTGAGGGGGCCTGGTATCCTCATTCTCCCGCCATCGGCGGGAGAATATCGTCTTAGTTAAAGATTATTTGCGCAAGTGCGCATTCTTGCGACGAACGCGGTCGCTTGCGACAAACTTCCTCATCTCATGAATGTATATCATTTACTTAAAAATGCCCCAGCCAATGATGGCTGAGGCATTTCCCATTATGTTACAGACTGATTATACTCTACCTTGTATTAGCTGCCTAGCTTTGTATTCGTCTTCTTTTTTTACGGATATAGAGTAGGTGTTTTTTACACCGCTGTCTCGTAAAAGGGCAGGATTAGTGCCACGGACATTATTTAAAGACAGACGGAGTTGATTATTGGTGCTTGTATCTTTATATGGGATTTTGTTTTCCGCAAAAATGTTTTTTACACGATAATATTTTTCCATGTCTAATGTGGTATATATTTCTATATATCTTGCAAACATATTTCACCATCTTTCCATATAGCCCGTACATAGGACACCCCAAAGACCTTTCCTCTGCCCCTAGAATGGGGCGAAGGAGGTATCTTACATATTTTCTGTCTTTTCTACAATATAAACTGGGCGGTCTTTTAGTTCTGTGAAGAGGATTGCAATGTATTCGCCGATGATCCCTATTAGCAGGAACATCATGGCAAACATGAAGCAGAGAAGGACTACTATGGTTGCATAGCCGCTTGGAGCACCTTGTCGGGTGAAAAGGGTGTATATCATAACAGCTACCCCAAGGGATGCTGATAGCATACCTGCGTAAATTCCCAGTTTTAGTGGCATATTGGAGAAGCAGAGTATCGTATTTATGGAGAATATGAACAGTTTTTTGATGCTGTATTTGCTTTCTCCTGCTACTCTGGCTCTGGCTTCGTATTCTATGTTGGTCTTTTTGAAACCTACGTTTTGTACATAGCCTCGAAGGAAACGAACTTTTTCACGATAGTTGTCTTTCAGGACCTGGGCTACGTGACGGCTGATGGCGAAGAAGTCTGAGGCATTTGGCTCGAAATGTACATCAGAGATGTGATTGATAAGCCAGTAAAAGCCTGAAGATGTTATATTTTTCACCAGCCCCGCGGACTTGTTTTGTGTCCGTACCATATTTATTACTTCGTAACCATCGTTAAACTTTTCGATGATCTCTGGGATACATTCCGGGGGATGTTGAAGGTCTGCATCCATGCAGATGATCCCATCTCCGGTGCTGTAATCGATACCAGCGATCATTGCTGCTTCATGCCCAAAGTTTCTTGAAAAACTGATAAGTTTTACATCATGGTCTTCATGAGCTATTTCTTCCAAAATACTCAGACTATTATCTGCACTGCCGTCATTTACAAATATCAGTTCATGTTCCCAACCGGCATTTTTTATCTGTTCCAGGATTTTATTTGTTTCTTTATAGAATTCTCTTAGTGCTTTTTCTTCATTATATACGGATACGACTACAGATAATTTACAACATCTATCGTCTTTTTGGCTTATGCCATTATTATTTTTTTGTGTGTTATTTTCTGCTGCATTGTTCATTAGTCGTATACCTGTATCTGTAAACTGGAATGGGTTGGAACACGTTTTTCTTCCGGCGGAAGCTGCATATAGTCCCCATATACTTCTTTAAGGACCGGATCCCAGCCCTTCGGGATCATAAGCGTCGTATCTTCAAATGGTGCATCTATTACTTCCTCACACCAGTCTTTGTGCAATGTTACATAAAGATAATCCGGCTGATAATTGCTGTAGTAGCGCAGATCACCTTTACTGTGTCTGTCTTTCAGGGCAATGGCCTTCTGCATAAAGAAGATTGCTTTCATAGGAATGAATTTGCCTATTGTTGCAAGACCGCCTACAAAAACTTTATACATCAGGCTGTACTTTGTATAATCCAGGTCATGTCGGTGTCCCATGGCAAGGCCGTAAACTGCCTTATGAAGGAAACGTGTGATCTCCGCTGCAGCCTTTCCTTTTGGAAGCTTGTCCAGGATAAACAGATCTACCCATAGGTGATTTAATTTTCCATCATAGTAGTCCATCTTATCGCTATCCGGATGCATACGGCTTTTCTTATAGATAATACGTGGAGTAAAGTCAAAAAATGCTTTTCCTCCATGGAAACTGTCTGGTTCTACCAGTTCCATTGTATCTGGAAGTTCTCTTCTTACTACTTTTTTAAATGCTTCAAACTGATTACGCGTAAAAACAATATCTGCATCATCATCCCAGGGAATAAACCCTTTATGACGTACTGCCCCAATAAGTGTTCCCGCATCCAATGCATATTGGATCTTATACTTCCGGCAAATACGATCTATTTCCTTAAGGATCTTAAGGTTAGCCGAATGTACCCTACTCATGTCATATCCAACGTTATCCTTTATAGCACTAACTTTGTTACTACCATTCTGCGCACTATTTATGTCTTCCACCATGCTATTCACCATATCATTTACCGTATCACTTACCTTATTTTCTGCCATATAGCCATTTCCCCTCCTTTACTAAACGCATATACTTTTGCAGCCAGCGAAGCTGGCTGCACATATATTTTTCCTCACTCACGCCTATATTGTAGAACTGAGGGAAGGGGGACGCTTTCATTTTTGCAAGTGTCCACATCTTGAGCGCAGCTGTCCGAATGCAGCGGACATAGTCCGATGCAGGCGAACAGGTGCATGCCGAAAGCCAGTGGACAATGCAAAAATGAAAAAAGGACTCCTTTCCTCAGTTCGGACCCTTCGCGACATTTCCTTGGTCAGAAAACCTTTCACACCTCTCGCGACAGACTCTTGGCCTGAAATCAGCTCAGCCCTCTCGCGATTATCTCACAGCCTCCCGAATAGTCTTCGCCATAAAATCAATCATCTCATCATTCATTCCCGGATAAACTCCAACCCAGAAAGTATCCCGTAAGATCCTCTCCGTATTCTCCAGTTCACCCACAACACGATACCCGGTTCCGGAAGCTCTCATCTCATCAAAGCAAGGATGCTTGATCAGATTACCAGCAAACAGCATACGTGTCTGTACGCCTTTGCTTTCAATATACTGAACAGCTGCATTTCTGTCTGTTCCTTCCTTGCAGGTGATCAAAAATCCAAACCAGCTTGGATTGGAATGTGGTGCTGCTTCCGGGAGGATGAGTTTATCGGTGCAGTCAGCCAGCGCTGCCTTTAATCTTGCAAAGTTATGACGGCGGCGTTCTACGAAAGACGGGAACTTATCCAACTGGGCACAGCCAATAGCAGCCTGCATATCCGTAGCCTTTAAATTATATCCAAGATGGGAATATACATATTTGTGGTCATATCCCACTGGGAGTTCGCCGTACTGACGGTCAAAGCGGTGTCCGCACAGGTTGTCATGTCCAGATGGACAGATGCAGTCTCTTCCCCAGTCACGGAAGGAGCGGATGATCTTATTTAAAAGTGGATTATTCGTGTAAACAGCGCCGCCCTCTCCCATAGTCATATGATGAGGCGGATAAAAACTGGAAGTTCCGATATCACCTACTGTACCGCTGAAATGTACTACCTCTTTTCCATCTTCTTCCATTGTATACTGTGTTCCCAAAGCATCACAGTTATCTTCTACCAGCCACAGATTGTATTTATCACAGAATGCTTTTACAGCCCGCAGGTCAAATGGGTTTCCTAAAGTATGAGCGATCATAACCGCTTTAGTCTTTTCAGATCTTGCCTCTTCCAGCATATTTACATCAATATTATACTGTGGAATGGTTACGTCTACGAATACCGGTACTGCGCCGTACTGGATCATTGGTGCTACGGTTGTTGGAAAACCACAGGCAACAGTAATAACTTCATCACCGCGGTTTACACGACGGTCACCAAGGAGTGGAGAAGTCAGTGCCATAAATGCGATCAGGTTTGCGGAGGAACCGGAGTTGACCAGGGAGCAGTAACGTACACCCAGATATTCTGCCAGTTTCTTCTCAAATTCATCGGTATAACGGCCGGAAGTCAGCCAGAATTCCAGGGAACTGTCTACCAGATTGACCATTTCGCTGTGGTCATAGACTCTGGACGCATATGGAATGCGGTCCCCCTCTTTGTATTCTTTCTTTTTATGGAAAGTATCGCAGTAATCAGCTACCAGATCCAGGATCTGTTTTCTTGCTTCTGCTTCTGTTGTATGTTCAAACATATTTTTATCTCCTAATCAACCAAATTAACGTCTTTACAATTTTGCAACCGGAACAGGATAACACTCCCTAAAAACACCTTAAGCGAAAAATTCCCGGATCTGGCGGTCTGTTACTTCTAACATGTCTGCACCGTTTAAGTATTCTTTGGACCATTCTACTGTCTTTTCAACTGCTTCTTTTACTGTGTATCTTGGTTTCCAACCAAATACGGTTTTAATCTTGGAGCAGTCTAATTTCAGGAAATTTGCTTCGTGAGGTCCGCCTACCCAATGGTTCTCCCAGGTCATTCCTTCTCCCCAGGCATTACAGAATAAGTCTGTTAAGGTGCCTGTTGTTACACAGTCTCTGTCATCTGGTCCCACATTGTAGTAATCCTGATATTTGCTGTCTTTGTACTGTTCCATGGCAATGGTCAGATAAACTGCCAGCGGTTCTAATACATGCTGAAACGGTCTGGTGGAATGTGGATTTCTTACCATGATCGGTTTTCCGGCCGCTGCTGCGCGGACACAGTCCGGAATAATGCGGTCGCTTGCAAAGTCTCCGCCACCGATCACATTTCCGGCACGGGCACTTACGATCGCTTTTTTATGATCATTATGACTTTTCCGGTTAAAGAACGAATTTCGATAAGAGTCGATAACCAGCTCCGCACAAGCCTTGCTTGCACTATACGGATCATATCCTCCTAAACGGTCGTTTTCCCGGTACGGAAAATTCCACTCGTTATTATGATATACTTTATCTGTAGTTATCAGAATCGCCGTACACGGCTTATTTATCTTACGGACAGCATCCAGAACATGCGCAGTGCCGATTGCATTAACGCCGAAAGTTTCTGCAGGAATATCATAAGAAAGACGGACTAACGGTTGCGCCGCAAGATGAAAAACCACATCCGGAGCAAAATCCTCTATTTCACGGATGAGTTTCTCTCGATCCATAATATCTCCGAACACAGATGTACAAAGCTTGTCTATCTCAAGGGCACTATACAAATCAGGATCTGTAGCCGGAGGAAGAGCATAACCCTTTATTTCCGCACCTACCATCGATAAAATCTTTACCAACCAACTCCCTTTAAATCCCGTATGACCGGTAATAAAAATTCTTTAGATCGGAAGAGCG